>JAEEGL011662051.1_pt1 | contig 18859 bp, 21 predicted proteins | sample 9134231 | NCBI WGS metagenome assembly JAEEGL01 (sample SAMN16246548, study PRJNA631951) | gut metagenome | biome: gut microbiome; feature: rumen; material: fiber-attached | host: Bos | place: Iran: Karaj | collected 2018-10 | reverse complement strand
TACTCGACGATCGTGCCATCGTCCTGCTCCCAGAACTTGCCGTTCCAGATAAACCATTTCTTATACACAGCACAGTATTTGACCTCATCCTTGAACATTGCCACGAAGCGCTCGGCGTTTCCGACGTCAGTCAGCTTGTACTGCGGATCGGGTTCGTCTGGCTCATAGCGGGTGATGCTCTTGGCGATCGATACGACCGTCTCATCGTCGAGGGGCGGATCGAGGCGTTCTGTGTTCTCGGCGCGGAGCGTAGCGATGATGCCGTCTTCGCCGATGCCTTTGCGGCGCAGCGCACCGGCCAGCGAGGCGAGGTGATTGTTCCTGCCGCCTTCCTTGATCTTCTTGCGGGGCTGCTTTTCCGCCGATTTCTTCTTTTGCGTGAGCTTGGTGCCGACCTTGCGGATCTCATCCACGAGCCAGCTCGGCATCTCCGCCGCTTCACACTCGAAGGGAGAGAGGCCAGCGTCCCACGCATATCTGTTGCCGCTCTGGTGCATGCTGGGCGCTGCGACGATCAGCCCGCCCTGCGTGCGGATGTCGAGGCCGTCACGGAATCCGACCACGTTTTTGAGCGCCAGTTCTTCCGTGTACTTGAACACATAGTGCTTGCCGCCGCTGCCGGTCGTTGCCGTGATCGTCTTCGGCAGGGGGCCGTATTCCGTGATCAGGTCGGTGAGACTCTTATCGCCGTCATGGCGGGTATCCACGTCCAGCGTCACCAGCCCGCTCTTTTCACCCATCGGGATGCCAATATTGGCAAGAGGCGTCTGATTCCACCAGCCCGTGATCTTGGCGACGTCGGTCGTTGCTTCGTCGCCCCAGTTCTTGATGCGCGGGTGCTTGCCCTTCGCCTGACACATATCGCCGAGGCGGCAGGAGCAGGTGCCGTCCTGCTTGAGCCAGTGGAGCGGGAAAACGGGAATGCCTGCTTTTGCGTATCGCAGGGCTTCATCTATCATCTTCATGGATTTCCTCCAGTCCTTCGTTGAAGAAACGAATGCTTTTTTGCAGTCTGCGGGCTTCGTGGATCTCCGCCTGCATGCCGGGAGAGTGCTCTGTCCCGAACACCCACACTTCCTCGCACAGCGCCAGCAGCGCCTGTCCGAAGAGTAGTCCCAGTTCGCGCTGCTCCGGGTCGCCGTCATCCAGAATCTGCGGGTACAGCAGATGGCTGACCACGGGGAGGCGCTTTTTCTCTATGGCAAAGCGGGCGTATCGGATCGCCGCTGCCGTGTTTTGCTCGATGTCCCCAGCGTACTTCGAGACGACGTACACCTTGGGTCGCGCCTTGATCTCGGAGTGCTTACGGTAGATGCGGCGCTGGTTCTGGCGGTATTCCTTCATGATCGTTGCCATCGCTGCACCCGCCGTGGGATCCGTGTAACCTTCCTTATTCTTAAACATGGGGCACCTCCAGCTCATGCAGCTTGCCGAAGCAGGTGCCGTGTTCGCCCTCGGCGACGATCGGGATATCGAAGGCCGCAAAAGGCTGCCGCTCCATCGCCGTGCGGATGATGCGGATCGCTTCGTCTTCGTGTCCGTCATCGACCTCAAAAAGCAGCTCATCGTGAATCTGCAGGATCGGGCGGATATACGGCTTGTCCGTGAGCTCTCTGATCAGCTCCGCCATCGCCAGCTTCAGGATCTCCGCTGCGGTGCCCTGAATCGGGGTGTTCATGCTGCATCGCTCGGCAAAGCTGCGCTTACCCCAGTCGGCGCGATTATTGATATTCGGGAGGTAGCGCCTTCTGCCGAAGGATGTCTCGCTGTACCCGTTGAGCCGAGCCGCTCTGACCGTCTCTTCCTGCCATTCGGACAGGCGCGGATAACCGGCCTTCAGGTTGGCGATGATCCGGGCACACTGATCCTCGGTCTTTTCGAGCCCTGCTTTGAACTTAAGCGTCCGCTGCAGGCCGCGCGGGAACAGGCCGTAGAATGTGCCGAAGTTCACGTTCTTTGCGATCGTCCGGCGCTCTTTGTAATCGGGGTTTTCCTTGTCCTGCGCCTCATCGACGCTGATCCCGAAGATGACCGATGTGGTGCTGGCGTGGATGTCGCCGCCGCTGCGGTACGTTTCCATCATGCGCGGGTCGCGGCAGTAGAACGCACCGACGCGCAGCTCGATCTGCGAAAAGTCGAAATCGAGGAAGGACGTGCCCTCCGGCGCTACCACGAACTGCCTGACGCCGATCGGGTCAGAGCCCTTACGGGGCATGTTTTGCAGGTTCGGCCTGCGGGAGGCGAAGCGCCCTGTGTCGGTTCCCATCGGCATGAGGTCGGGGTGAATCCTGCCGGTCGCCGCGTTGATCCATTTGAGGTATCCGTCGATGTAGGTGCTCTTGATCTTTGCCCACTTCCGGAATTCCTGAACGGTATCAAAGAACTCCACCAGCTCCGGGCGGTGCTTTTTGCAGTAGGCGCGAAGCAGCTGGATCGCTTCATCGTCCGCCGCCTCGGCATATTTGGTCGTGGTCTTCAGGACGGGCAGGTTTTCCGTCTTATACAGATAATCCTTGAACGCCTGTGTCCCGCAGTTTTCTCCGATGTCCACGTTTCCGATGACTGCCTGCAGCTTTGCCCGCAGATCCACGAGATGCGCCTCGGCCTCCGCCTTCTTCTGCGCCATGAGCTCGGTATCGAAGAGGACGCCGTTGTACTTCATCATGCCGGTGAAAACGGCGGTCGGGCTTTCGATCCGCTCACAGATCAGGCGGTGCTTCGGGATGTTGTTCTCAAACCATTCGTTGAACGTGTAGTAGAGCTGCAGCGCCCAGTCGCTATCTGCGCAGGCGTAGCGGCAGGTGTCCCATGCGTCCGGGTCGAGCTGGTCGAAGCTGCGTTCGCCGACCACTTCCTCGAACTTCGGAAGCTCCACGCCGTAGAGGTACGGCACGAGGGTCTTGAGGCCGCTGTCGCCGAGGTCGCGGAACTCATAATCATTCTTCAGGGTGAGCTGCGCTGCGACGATCGTGTCATAGACCGGTTCCTGCAGCACGATCCCGTGCTTATACAGGAACATCGCCTCGAACGCCATATTGTGCGCGATCTTGACCGTGTCAGGGTTCTGGAACACGCGCTGCCGCAGGTATGCCATGACGGACGGGATGTCCGCGTTCTGGCCGACGCGATGGCGGAGCGGGATATACCTGCCGGTGCCTTTTTCGACAGAAATCGACACGCCGGTGATGTCCGCCTTATGTGCGTCCAGCGCGGCCTTGTCATCGTCTCGGTATGCGTCGGTGGGCGATGTCTCAAAGTCAAAGGACACCACGCCTGCGCTGCCGATGTAGTTTTCAATGTCCGCAATGCTGCGGATCGTCTTATAATCATTCATAGTCTGTACCTCTGATCGGCGCAGCCGTGGGCACCGGGGAAGGCACCCACGGCTGCTGTGTCCTTATTCCGCCGCGGCCTCGGTCTCGGCGACGGAGACCTTGCCCGCGATCATCTTGACCTGCTCGGTCATGGCCGCGATGTTTTTCTTTTCCTCCGGGGAGAGAGGACGCTCCACGGCGCAGATCACCTGACTGTAATTGATGCCGGTGCTGTTCTGCGCACGCTTCAGCGTGAACTTCGTGACCACATGGTTCGCCTTCATGCCACGGGTCACGAGGCGGGTGACGTACTTCGTGAACTCCGCCAGCGAGCCGGTGGGCAGCGTCATGATGATCGGGAGCATTTCGCCTTCGCGCAGGAGGTACATGCGGCGCTTCTGCTTGCAGGCCATGCCGCCGTTTTCTCCGCTGCCGAACTTGGCATACGGACAGGTCTTGCAGTCCCTGCATTCGCCGGTCTCGGCAACGACGCCGAGCTTGCCGTCCAAGCTGGAGCAGTCGGGCGGATTGTTGCCGCCGTTGAACTTTTCCTTGTAGTAGCTGTTGATCGGGTGGTGGTACAGGATGACGGCGCTGAACTCCTTCGCGCTGTCGGGGCTGTTCGGATCGTCGCCGGGTACTTCATAGGCAAGCCCGCCGCCTGCGGGGATCTTGATGCGCTCAAAGCTGGGGCGAAGCCCGTCCAGCTCTTCGCTGAACAGCTCGGCGAGGTTGACCGTCTCGGTCAGGTATCCGGTATTGGTGTCGATCGTTGCGATCTCGGTGTTCTTCTTGGTAGCCATGATATTTATCTCCTTTTTTATTTCTTTGATCTGGACACACGGATGCTGGGCTGCTCGAAAATCTGGATTACGCCTTCGAGCCAGTCAGGGAGCGTATCGTCGTTGTTGGCCTTGAGTTCCTTGACCGTAGCGCCAAGGGTCTGGGTGTTGATGGTAAACAGGTGGTCGAAGCCGTGCGCCCGCATCCTGCGGTACAGTTCTTCTTTTTCCTCCGGCACCGCGCCGGGGAACTCCCTGATCACCAGCGAGAAGCGGGAGCCGTTGCGGTCGAAGCCGGTGCATTCCTCATCCGTCATAAGCTGGATGAGCTCCGCCTCGACGGCATCGATGCCTTCCTGCACCTCTTTGAGCTTCGCCTGAAGGTCGGATTTCTCATCGCGCAGCGCCTTCAGGGTATCCGCTGCCGCGAGCATGCTTTTTTCGTTCATATCGTTATCCTCCGATGATCTTTTTGTAGTCGTCGACGAGCAGCTTCGAGACGTCCGCCTTCTGTTTGAGCGCACCCATGACCTTTTCGTCGATGGTGCCCTTGCAGACAAGGTGAATGTAAACGCCGCGCTTCGTCTGTCCGATCCGGCGCACACGCGCCATGGATTGCTGATAGTTGGCATAGCTGAAATCCAGCGAGTAATACACGCAGACGCTGCCTGCCGTGAGGGTGAGCCCCATGCCGGTGGTCTGCAGCTGGCCGACAAACACCTTGGTGTCGGGATCCGTCTGGAAGGCGGAAACCTGCTCGGCGCGATCCTTCACATCGCCTTTGATCAGGGAGTACCCGATGTTCTTCTTGCGGATCATACGGGCGATCGCGTCGATCTCCGGCACGAAGCGGGCAAACACGATGACCTTTTTGCCTTCCTCCATGCAGCTGTCGATCACGTCTTCGAGGGCGTCGAGCTTTGCCGTCGAAAGCTGCTGGGCGTCATCGCCGTCATCGTTGCGGACGAATCCGCCCGTGACCTGCGAGAGGCGCAAAAGCTGTGTCAGCACGTTTCGGGTGGTGATTTCGCCGTTCATGAGCTCGGCGAAGCTGTCCTTTTCGATGCCGTCGTAGATCTTCTGGGCGTTCTGCTCCAGCTTGACCGGTCGCACTTCCTCCACAAATTCCGGCAGATCGACCGCTTCGTCGATGCGGATCCGGTATGCGATGGAATGTGCTTTTTCGACCAGCTCCGCCAGATGCTTGTACCCGACGATCTGGTGATTCTGGAATCCGCCGAGGATGGCGTAGTAGGCGCGGAAGCTGTAGAAACTGCCGCCGAAGATGCTTTCGTCCAGAAACTTGTACTGGCTGAAAAAGTCCAGCGGGCTGTTGGTGATGGGGGTGCCCGTCAGGATCAGGTTGTAGCTGCTGATCTTGCCGAGCCGGTGCAGCGCCTTCGAGCACTTCGCCTGCGGGTTCTTGATCTTGCTGCTTTCGTCGCACACGATCATGTCCGGGTGCCAGCGCGTGAGCTCCGCTTCCAGCCGCCAGCAGCTTTCGTAGTTCACCACGATCACCTGCAGGCCGTTTCCGATCATATAGCGGATGGTGTCGGCCTTCTTTGCGCTCGTGCCATCCAGCACGGCCAACTGATAATTGAAAGCTGCGAACTTCTCAAATTCCTGCTCCCACACGTCCACGATGGATTTCGGGCAGACAACAAGCATTTGGGTGATTCTGTGCTTGTGGTAGAGAGTACCGGCCAACGCGATTGTGGTGATCGTCTTTCCAGTGCCCATGTCCATGAGGAAGGCACAGCCTTTACTTGCCATCGGTATCACCGCCTTCCATCTGCTCCATGGCCAGCGCCATGTGCAGCTGCCGGTGCTGCCTGTCCGGCATGACCAGCAGGTTCTCCGGGCTGTTGTCCGAGGCGTCGCCGTTCATGTGATGGACGACTTCGCCGTGCTCCAGCGGTCTGCCGATGTACGCCTCCGCTGCGGCGCGTGCCTTCTTCGAGTTGGCTTTGCCGCGATCGGCGATGTGGCAGAGAGAGTTCCGCTGCCGGTTGAGCTCCGTGAGGTGGGCTGCCTTATGACCACGGGCGAGCTTGGCGAAATCCACGTTCTCGCTCATCCACAGGTTCCGGTGCTCCACCGAGCAGAAGTTCTTCCGGCGCGGGTTCTTTCGTTCGATGGCCTTCCCGCAGACCACGCAATGCACAATCATGGGGTGCCTCCGATCCCGAAGGTACGCAGGGCGAAGTTGTATGCTCTGACCTGATGCTGATAGGGCGTTGCCTTGATCGGCATCGGGATAATCGGAACTTCGTCGCCCGCGTCCTGCGCCTTGATGTCCGGCGAAAGCGTATCGTCGAGCTCTGCGCCGAGAAGACCCAGCAGCGCCACGTTCTCTTTGGAGTAGGGCACCACCCACGTTTTATCGTCGGGGTCGTAGAATCTACCGTCGATCTCTTTGATGCTCTCTTTCGCCAGAAATGCGTCGTAAACGCGAATGTGATTACCGTCTCTTATTGCGTTCAATGTTTTTGCTCCTTCACGCTTGGTCTTGCGAAGGCGGCGAGGATGCTTTCTATCGTTTTCTGCTGATCCGGCTGCAGTCCGGGGAGCAGAGAGCGCAGAAGCGATTCCTGATCGTCGTGCAGGTATCGGCGGGACAGGTACCATCCGTCCATGGCGCGGACGCCGCCACCGCCGCCTTGCTGCGTGTAGATCGGGTGAGAACATGACAGAAGCTGTACATCGGCTTTGGCCGTGCGTAGGCAGATGTCGAATTCATCTGCGATTTCCTGCATCGTAACGACGCGCCGATCGCTGATATACTCCAGAATCTGTTGCCTGCGCTCTGTGGTATTCCGCATGTTCTCACCTCCTTTCGCCTTCGCTGGGTGTATTGTAAAAATCGAAGGTGCAACCTAATTGCACGTTCAAAAAACTTTTTTCAGATTTTTTCGGGAAACAAAAAATGCCCGCCGCAGCAGGATTTCTCCTACCGTGGCGGGCATAAAAAGTCCGGCAGATAGAATCATCCTTCTGGATTTCTATCTGCCGGAGCCATATTGATCTCTGTCAATTCCGATCCTGTAGCAGACTTTAACTGTTACGTGCGGCGCTCATAACGATGTGGTGTTCGAGTCCAGCGCTCATGGCGCAACAGAGGTCTTATTCGTTTTTTCTGGTCTATCCGGTACCGTCTGTACCAGCTTGATCGTGACCGCTGCGTCCTGCCCAACGATCACCCGCAGTTTGCTGCCGCACTTGGGGCAGCTCAGTTCCATTCCGTCGCAGCGCTTCGATTTTCCGATCGGCTTACTACACTTCGGACAGCAGGCGTAAAGAAACGTGTCTAATTCTTCCATCTGACATCCTCCTTGGTTTCTGTGCAGCGCACGGTCATCAAACAGCCTCCCGTGCAGGGTACTGCGCCAGCTGATCCAGCCGCAGAAGCGGAATCTTCATGGCGTGCGTCCGGGCGTATTCGCCGTCCATGATCTCAGTGTTGCAGTGCTCGCAAATCATCCAGCCGCCCGTTTCGTCCAGATACAAGCCTTTATTCAAAGTGCCGCAGATCGGGCACGTAATGTCGTATTGCTTCATTTCAGGTGCCTCCGTTCAACCTAAATCCGTAATCCTGATTGAGTAGATATCCTCGAAGTATATCTGCTCGCCGTCCAATTTGAGCCAGCGGAACGTGCAATCCACGTCCGTGATCCTGCCGCGTTTGGTGACGTCATGAAAAGCGCAGTAGCAGTCGATTTCAACTTTCATGCCGCGACGGAGCTTCAAGAGGATCCGTGAGTTGTGTTCCGCCTGCTCATCGGAAATCTCATGCCGCTCCACCCGCAGGTGTCGTTCTTCACGATCCCGCAGCGCTTCCTGCAAGCCCTTCATCGCATCAAACGGACTGAAGATTTTAGCTCTTTCTGCTCTTGTCATCATATCCTGCTCGATGCCCTCCTATAAATCCGTTCCGTTCACGCTGGGTGCCCTCCGGCATGTAGTTGACGCCATGGAGGACAGCGTTTTTGCCGTACCGCTGCCGAATGTCGAGAACGGTCTGCTGCACGGTTCGCTCCCGCTCGACGGCATCGAAGTTCGTGAAAAGGTTGTAGCCCTCACAGCCTTCGTCGCATACATCCTCGAATGCGATGCCGAGCCGTCTGATCTTGGTGTGGCGATCCGTGGTTTTATCGTAGACCCGCAGCGCCGCCTCCACAAGGAAGGAAGCGAGGGCGGTCGTCACATCCAGCTTTGCCGTACCCTTGGTGGGGGCGATTTCGTCATGGGTATAGCCGACAAAAATGCCAACCTTGCTGGTGATGACTTTCCGCCGCATGAGCTCCGCTGCTCCGTTGAGCGCCATCTCATGCATGACTGTCCGGGCTTCCTCGAAGGTGTAGTCCCGGGGCAGGATCTGCGAGAACGATACGGATTTCGATTTACTCTTATATGCTTTGATGTCGGAGATCAGGCACGGCTCGCGTCCCCACGCATGGTCAATGAGCAGTTCCGCGTTCTTCCCGAAGACCTTGTACAGCAGCCCCGTGTCGAGCTGGGTCACGCCGCGCATATCGAATACGCCGTAGCGCTCCAGCCGCCGTGCGGTTCCACCTGCGATCATCCAGAAATCAGTGATCGGGCGGTGATCCCATAAGGTCTGCCTGTATTTTTCTTCGTCCAGAATGCCGATGTGGTCTCTGGCGTGCTTGGCCGTGATATCCAGCGCGATCTTGGCGAGGTAGAGGTTCGTGCCGATCCCTGCGGTGGAAGGGATGTGATAGCGGTCTGCGATCTCATTCATCAGGTGCTTGGCGAACGTCACCGCGTCCATGTGATTCGGTGCCAGATAATCCGTCACGTCGAGGAACGATTCGTCGATCGAGTACACGTGGATGTCCTGCGGGTCGAAGTAATCCAGATACAGCGAGTAGATGTCCGCTGCGTATTCAATGTACAGAGCCATGCGGGGCGGGGCGACTTCGTACTTGACGTTATTCGGGATCTCCGACAGCCTGCATCGGTTTTTTATGCCTTGCGCTTTCATCGCCGGTGTAATGGCGAGGCACAAGGCATTCTTTCCGCGTGTAAGGTCTGCGACCACGAGGTTCGTCTCGAAGGGGTTGTACCCACGTTCGGCGCATTCGACCGAAGCATAAAAGCTCTTCATGTCTATGCAGAAGTATGTTCGTTGCTTTGCCATGGTGGGTACACTCCATTTTGGTTATTGGTGAGGCGGCGGAGTCATAGGGCCCGCACCGCCTCGATGCTGGGGCCGCCGTCCTGTTCGAGACGGTCGGCGAATGCCTGCAGCCGCTCTTTCGGGAACATGACCGTGCAGCTGATATGCATGACCATGCAGCCGGATTGCTTATCGATGACGTGGATGTGGGCGTTGTAGGCTTGCCCGACGAAAAAGTGCTCTGTTTCGACGATTTCGCCTTTGTCCTTCACGTCCTCTGGATCCACATCCAGATACCATTCCTCCGCATCGATGCGTTCAAGTACACGTTCCATCTGTTTCCCTCCGATCACTCCAGATCCTTGAGCACCTTAACCGCGACGCCCTGAATTTCGCAGTTGTCGACGTAGATGTCGGCCATGCGGGAATTCTCCGGGTGCAGGCGGACGCGATGCTTCTTCGGCTCCGGGTAAAATCTTTTGAGCGTGGCTTCGTCCTCCATGAGGGCGACGACGATCTGACCTTCGTCGGCGTAGTTCTGCTGCCGGATCAAAACCAGATCGCCATCATCGATGCCTGCTTCGACCATAGAATCGCCGTAGGCGCGGAGGATGAAGAAATTGCCTTGACCGAACAGCGCGACAGGGAGGCGGACGTATTCCTCGATGTTTTCCTCCGCGTACTTCGGAATGCCACAGGCGATGGTTCCGAGAATGGGAACTCTGATCGCAGCTGCCTTCGTCTTCGTAGAGGTCATCGTGCGGTAGCCCGAATAGTCGATGATTCCGTCTTCGCACAGCTGCGCGATGTACCGCTGCACCGTGGCCTTCGACGATCCGACGCCGTCCGCGACTTCCTGCATGGTGGGCGAGATACCGTTCTTGTCCGTGTAGTCACTCACGAACTTCTCGATAGCTGCCATAAGGGTCTTGTCTTTGCTTCTCATGCGAAATTCCTCCTAAATGAAACCCGTGTCTCATTTACGGTTTTATTATACTCACGGCGAAGGCCTGCGTCAAGGGGATTGAGACAGAAAGTTCTGTTTGACGCTCCGAAGTAATTATTTCGTTACACATCGCCTGCGAGCAGAACAGACGCCATGTGGCGAAAACCACATGGCGCTGCCCATTATTATAGGTTATTCGGCGGTTTTTTCAGGATCAGCGCCTGCTGCCGCTGCCTCCGCTGCCGCTGCCGCCTGCTTCTTCGCAGTCCACCCGCCCTTGGGAACAGGGGGGTATGCCTGTTCCAGCGAGTAGATGATCACGCCCTCTTCGCCGAAGATCGCGCCGGGGACGTTCCAGCTTTCATCGGGAGCCCACTGCATAACCTTCCGAACAGCGTTTGCAGCCGGGGCGCAGGTGATCTTGATGGGGTATTTCTGCTCTCCGGCAGGTTTCGAGAACTTGATCGCCTGCGGCGCATCCGCCTTGCAGGCCTTGATGCCGAACTGCTTACCCTTTTCTTCAACGTAGAGCTGGATGTACTCCGGGTACCCCAGATCCACGAACGTGGCGGAATTGAACTTGATCTGATTCCCGCTCACGAAAGTGGCGACGGAATCGGTGCGGCTGGTGATGAGCTCTACGAGCTTGAACTTTTCAAGTACTGACATGTTAGTTGTCTCCTTTTACTGTGATAATTTCAATATGATTCGCCATTGCTGGCGCTGCGGCCTCTGCCGCTGGTTGCGTCGAACAGAAGATACGCGCGATATCGTCTTCGTCCCAATCGAGGTCAATCTGGGTGAAGCCGGTGAGGCAGCCCTTCAGCACTATTCTCGGCTTCGCTCTGCGGCCACGCCTCTTGCGGTAGTATTTCTGATCGATCATCTGCTGCACCCGATCCCAGTCGGATTTTTCGATGATGGGATCATGGTGCCCCTCAATGAAATACTGCGTCTTCTGTCCCGTGTTTTTGACGGCCTTGTGGGTGAACACATCCACGGTCATCGTCTTCTGGCACAGGACATTGCCGCAGTACTTTTCGTTCCGCAGTATTCCGAGCACGCCGCCGCTGCTCCATACCGGCTGGTTGGTAGCAGTCGGAACACCACTCCGGGTTAAGATCTCGGCGATCTGGGGTGACGAGTAGCCGTTCAGGTACATATCGTAAATGATACGCACCAGCTCGGCTTCCGCTTCGACGATCCGCCACTTGCCGTCATCGCCCATCTCATAGCCGAGAAGCGACCACGTCGGGTATATGCCGGTGCCGCGCTTCCAGCGTCGGATATACGACCACTTGAGACTTTCGGATTTGGACTCCGATTCGCCTTGGGCGAACAGACTGATCAGCCCCAGATACGTTTCGGACGTGGTGTCCAGCGTATTGATCCTCTCGGTCTCAAAGTAGACGCCGACCGGATGCTCCAGCTGCTTCAGCATGCGGATCGTCGAGATGCAGTCCAGAACATTACGGGCAAAGCGGGTGACCGCCTTCGTGATAATCAGGTCGATCTTGCCCGCTCTGCAATCCTCGATCATGCGGTTGAAGTCGTCCCTGTGCTTCAGGGACGTACCGGAGATTCCGCGATCTGCGTATATTCCGGCGAACTCCCATTCGTCGTTCCCTCGGATGTACTCCGTATAGTTCTGCACTTGCAGTTCGTAGGAGAGCGCCTGCGTGTCCATGTCTGTGCTGACGCGACAGTAGGCGCACACACGGGGCTTGGGCTTTTCGTATCCGTCTCGATCCTCGATCGCCGGAATGACCTGCACCTCAACGTGCTCGGTTAGCGTCTGACGGATCTTTTCGTTTCGTGCCTGCTTCCGTGTAGCAGGGCGCTCTTGGATTGCTCTGTCGATTTTGATCTTCTTCAATAATGGATCACCTCCTTCTGCGCCACGGATTTGATCGACTGCCGTTATCGATCCTGACGCATGCGGAGGCGGCGCTCCAATATTATAGCGTGTTATTCCTTCTTCTGGTGTGACGTTACCACCATTTCTTGCGCTATGAAGGCGCAAAAAAAGGAGGGTGATCGCTCACCCTGCCTTATTTGTCGTATGTTTTGATGATCTGCCAAAGCGCAGTCTTTTGTTCCGGTGTCAGTACTGTCCATTTATCGAAGAGCTCCCGCAGCTCCGGCGTGATTTCTATCATTTCGCCTTCTGCGAAAAACTGCGCCATCGTAATGCCGAACGCCTTGCACAGTGCTTCCAATGTGACCATGCTTGGTGTGTTGCCTCGGCGGTAGATGTTGGACACTGTGTTCGGTGATAATCCTGCCTCTTTGGCGATTTTGTAATCTGACCAACCGTGTTGCTGCTGCAGCTCGATCAGCCGCTGACGGATGTCCACAAAACCACCTCACTTCCTGTATATATTCTATCACCATACTTGGTGATGCCGTTAGAGCAAATGGGTGGAAGTGGTAGCGCAAGTTATGGTGATAGTTATACTTGAAAAGTGCGCATTTTTGCTGTAAACTATACTCGAAAAGTGTGGTGATTCTTCATGTCCAATGAAGCCGAGCTCCGAAAACGCCGGGTATGCTTTACCGGCCATCGTCCCGAAAAACTTCAAATGAGCGAGGAGGAGGTGTGCTCCGCCCTTGAACGCGAAATCCGTGCTGCCGTAGCAGACGGGTTTCAAACTTTTATTTCTGGCATGGCGAGAGGTGTCGACATCTGGGCTGCCGAGATCGTCCTGCGCCTCCGCGAGGAAGGTGCTCCGATCCACCTGATCGCGGCAAGCCCGTATCGCGGCTTCGAGAATGCTTGGTCGCCGGAGTGGCGGAGTCGCTATGCTGCCGTCATGTCCGCAGCCGACATAGCCCGCTTCATTTCACCGGGTTATGACCGCGCCTGCTTCCAGCGTCGCAACGAATGGATGGTTGATCGCTCTGCTCGCGTGATCGCTGTGTTCAACGGCGAGAAAGGCGGAACAAAAAACACGATCGACTATGCTGATCGGAATAGCGTGCCTGTGATCGTCATCCCGTAAAAGTGTTTAGTCAAGCGCCTCCGCTCATTTGATGCGAGGCGCTTACTTACTATTCATAGTTATTCCTAAATACTCATAGATAATCTTGCTTTTTCGCGTGTTTTGTGCTATAATCTTATTGATCAGGAGGTGCTATTATGTCTGCCGAACTTAATCATGAAAAGTGGGTTAGTCTGTCTGAAATAGCTGACTATATTGGTGTTAGCAAAGATACCATTCGTAACTGGATAAAGCATTCTAACATGCCTGCTCAAAAAATCGGGAGATTATGGAAATTCAAAATCTCTGACGTTGACGAATGGATTGCCGCCAGAAACGATAATAGCGCGAGGGAATAATATGGATTACTATGATATCAAGCCGTACTCTGAAATTGCATCTCTATGTGAGCATCCTACTGACCGCACGTATCGAATTGAGGATGTTGCACCACTTGTAGGAATGTCCGAAAGCTTTATTCGTCGAGTGATCGGGAAACACGATATACTCTCTGAGAGCATGATCCTTAATTTGTTAAATCAAGATGCTTTCGCTGAAACATTTATACCTCGTAGCAAGGTGCTTGCTTATCTCAGAAAACTACCCGAGAAGAAAACCGCTGTTGGTTTATCCCCCAATATGCTGTATAAGGGAGATGCTTTGGATCTGATTGATCAGCTTGAAGATCAATCGATTCAATGCGTCGTAACGTCAACGCCATATTGGGCGATGCGGGTCTACGATGTATTCTTTGAAAGAGAGTGGGCTGACGGCGAGATATGTGCCTTTGGTCTCGAGCAAACACCGGAGGCGTTTATCCGTCACTCCGTTGAAATCCTGTTCCATATTAAGCCAAAGCTGGCGGAGTTCGGTTCTGTCTGGTGGAATATTATGGATTCATACAACACTCGAACTCAAATTCGCAGCAACGCCGCTGAAGCATTGATGGCGATGCAGGGCCATGATTCCCGCTCGTGGAAGGACTATAAATATAAGCGCTATTCAGCCGGTCATGCATATCTCAAAGATGGTGAGCAATGTATGATTCCACAACGCATCGCTGAGAGAGCTTCTCGAATCGGCTATTACTTGCGAAGCACCATCTCTTGGTGCAAGACTGCATCGCTTCCTGAGCCACAGCTTTCACGCGTCAGCAGAAATGTCGAGTATGTTCTTCATTTAACCGTTCACCGAACCCCTCTGTTCAATAAAAAAAGCTATTTGGAATTACCTGCATATATTGGGGGCAAACAGGAATTTGAATCGGAAAAGCTGTCAGATTTTTGGCATTTGCCCACTTCTGCAGGAGGAGACGGTCATGGGGCGCAGTTCCCGTTGCAATTGCCGGGGCGGTGCATCGCATTATCATCAAATGAGGGCGACATTATTTTGGATCCATTTATCGGTTCAGGAACCGCTGCCGTGGCAGCAGTCTTGCTAAATAGAAAATACATCGGCTTTGATATAAGTGATGAGTATCTCAAAACCGCAGAGGAAAAAATAGCCGAAGTGTGCAACTAAAAAATGATCCGCAGCTCATACGACGCTGCGGATCATTTTTTCTGCGATTTGCTCAACGGTATTTGCTTCAGTGTTATCTGCTCTTATATACACCAATTTTCCTCCGTCGAAAGTGGCTATTTCGGTGTCTTGCATCACAACAGGGGAAATAACGTATGCCTTCTGCGTTTCCGCGTATTTCATGTAAGAGTATATCTGGTAATAATCCTTGCTGTCCGGCTCCTTGTATTTTACATCCAGAATGGCTTTGATAGTCGTTCCATCATAGATAACAATATCCGGTATCATTTCACATTCCCCGTTGCAGAACAGGAAACTCCTTGGAACCAATCCTTTTTGTATGGTTACGCCATATTTGACACCTACGCGCTGAAAGGCCGTCCTAATAAATTCCTCGTAAAGACCGGGCATATTGAAAAGGATGGAATCAGTTATTTCTGTTTCGACCGTTGCATCAAGGAATCCCAATATCATTTTTGCAATCATTATGGGAGCGTAATAAAATGCGTGTGCTCCGCTCAGTGATTGCTCGTTGAGCCTCCGCTGCATAGCAAACAATTCACGGAATGTGTAATTGTCGTTTTCTACCAGTTTCGCCCATGAATAAAGCACATCGAAGAATTCGTGATCCGGTGAGTATAAGGGTAAAGCTTTTTTTGCTGCCGCAGCGAGGATAATGTTTTCCGGGATCAAATTTGTCGCCTGTCTGATCCGCGTTGCAATTTGTATAGAGCCTGTTCGTTGCCGCTCTTGCTCTACGCGTAACCAGTTAACATGCCCTGTTACAGAATTTGTTATTACATCGCGCGGTAGTCTCTTGATCTTTTTGCCGTTTCCTTGAATATTGAGCAAGGCCCGCGCAAAAGAATCCGTCAGCGTTTGAAGCCCAACATCACCTGATCCATCACTTATTCGATCCACTTCAGTATTAATACCGGAGATGTTATTAATGTACCGAAGCATCTCAATCGGCTGGATGCCTTTATACTTTGGCTCAATAAGGATTTCGTGTCCGTTTTTACACGGTAATACTCCTGCAACGTTTTCCGCAAGCACACTCAGTATCCCAGTGCTATTATGCAGAATATGAATATTTGCTGGAAGCTTTCTCGGCAGATCGTCAACTCGCAGACCGATACAGGGACTCTCTGCGTTTTCTGTAGCTGTCCACCGCATACATTCTGCCTCCTTGTTCTTTAGAATAAACTATCCACCGCATTATCAATCTGTAAAAGCACTTCCGGCTTGTACGAATCAAAGTGGTTTGATAGCACCGGACGGATATGCGCGAGATAATACAGTCTAAAATCAACATCTTTCTTCAGTGCGGCAAAGTACCCGTGTCCTAATGGGTAGTGTGCCTGAATCACATTAAAAACTTCTTTTATTTTTTCTGCGTTTTCAGCTTCGATACCCTTGGCAACGAGCATACTATCAAGATCCTCCACTCGGGGCGGGAAAAACACGCTGGCTACTCGACCTATTAGAGCATCATCAACGTCTTCTGTGCTCGCGTCAATAGTGTTCATCGTTAAATAGATGGTAGTATCCTCTGGTATTGAAATCGTATCGCCGTTGGGAAGGAGAATTTCGTTATCTACACCACGATACGCTACCTCTATAAGTGAGAACAATTCTCCCAGCGCTTGGCTGATATTTGTTCTATTGATCTCTTCTAATACAATATGCTTTTTCCCATCTTTTATTGCTTGAAGAAGAGCGCCTGTTTTCCACTCGAATTTGCCAGAGTCTTTATCCGGAAAAAGCCCCACAACGAGGTTTTCATAGCCCCAGCCTTCGTGCAGCTGAATAGATGCTCTCGTAGCATCCTTGCGAGAGACAATCCCATCGATTGCGCGAGTTTTTCCGGTGCGTGGAGGGCCGTAAAGAAGGATTGTTCTTTCTCCGCTGTCAATGAGATACTTTAACTGGTCTGCTGGCTCCGTTTGGATCCATGTGGGGTTCTGAGATACCGTGATCATGTTTTTTACCCTCCGAATATAATCGTTAGTGCTTTCAATTGCTTCTTCAATCACAGGATTTGTGTCAAATGCATGTCGGCATATTTCATACAGGGTTTCTTCGCTTATCGGTTCTTCTTGGAACTCAATATCGAACGGAAGATCAACAAAGATGTTTTTGTACTCTGCTGTTGTTAAGTGGAGTAGCGTCTGCATCTCCATTACCAAGTTTTCTGGTGATGGATCCGCTATATCCTGCCTGCAAAAAAGCCATACAGCGAACGGTATTGCAGGGATTGAAACCCTTTGATTATCATCGAGCGCAAAGCCATTTTTGCCATGACCAAGGCCCAGTGGATACTGCCGCCCCGGGCGGACTTCCAGTTTATCTCCTTCATTCACAATTTTTAGGAAGGAACTTGGATCACACGTTACGACGGATCCACTAGTTGCCCAACGCTGCAATGTGGTTTGGATAATAGATCGAGAAGCATCACTTTTCATGAATGCAAATCTGGGGGTGTGTGAAAATGGGATGTAAAACGATCCATCTGGTGCACCGCAAGAAAACAGACGCTTAATCGCAGGTGTAGAGTTTCCTGTGTCGACCAGCACCCCTGTTTTTTCGTCCATGCCCATCATTTTCAATACAAACCATATTTTCAGCAGATGATTCGCCGTTCCTCTTATCTGCAAAACCGCTTGCTTAATGGTTCTTTCCGAAATAAACACTGTGTTTTCCTCCTCTTATTCGGCGGTTAAGGGCAAGGACTCGTAGCAGATGCTTGCCACATGTTGCTTGTATTTTTCTATTACTGAATCTGGAGAAATCACCCGCATGGAACCTCCGAACTGCGCCATCCAGCCGAAGAAGGTGGGGCTGATCTGTACGTGTACCGTTGCTGCGCAGGTGGTTTCGTTGACAGCCATCATTGGTGTGTCTTCACCGAATTTGTCGAAGACAGGGCCGATGAGCTCTTTGCTGAACTGGATTACTACGTCTTCCAGCTCGCCGCTGAACATCTTGAACGCCTGCTCCGTGAACTCTGCCACGCCGTCGATCTTTGCGATGGCTTCATCCGATAGCACCGATTCCTCGACAACTTCGACGTGATCCATACGGTCAATACGATAGCTGGCGGTCTTGTCTGGGTGCCTGCTACTGTATGCCATCAGATAGTAGTTGTCTTCGTTGAATATAAGCGCGACCGGCTCCACGTAGTAGCGCTTCTTGTCGCCGTTGCTGGCGGTCACATAGACGCGCTCGGCCTTTTCGTTCAGGTGGAAGTAATTGAATGCGATCTTCTTCCTGCGGATGATAGCATCTTCGATGCTGTCAACCGTGTAAAGGATCGATTCGTTGGTGTGTTTCCGGGTGTTGAAACAGACCATGTTTTCCTTCAGCAGCTCGGCTTGGTGCGATCCGCCGAGGGCGGCGACCTTTTCAACAAGCTCTGCCGTTTTCTTTTCGGTGACAAAGCTCGCTGCTTCAAGTGCATCTATTATCACCTTAAGCTCCGGAATACTGAACTTACGTTCTTCAATATAATAGTATTTCTCACGCCCTATCTGGGTTTCCATTATTTCGTAACCAGCGCCATTCAGCACCTCGATGTCGAGAGAAAGTGTTCGCGGGTTGCTGGGAATACCGAGAGCGTTGAGCGTTTTACATAACTCTTGACGTGAAACAGGATGTTGCGAATCAGTTTCGCGTTGTAGATAATCCATGAGCGTAAGGAGCTTTATCTTCTGCGGCTTGTTTTGAGCCATGGTGCACCCCTTTCCAATTACGCATACAACAAACAAAAGTATTATAGCATATTTCTTCGCAAATTGGAAGGGGTATAAGTAATTTTATCGTTACCTTTCGGACGCTTATTCATTAAATAGGGGTTCGACTCCCGCCTCCTAAACACTTTTGTTCTTTCTTTGCAAAGCAAAGAAACACAAAAAGTACACCAGCGTTTTCAGCCGTTTTCTGCCCCTGAACGCAATTAATCGGGCTCCGGAGAAGCTGATCGCTCGCTCCGAAGCCCGATTTCATTGTAATTTGCCCGTTTTTCGCCCAAAATGCAAGAAGAAACCTCTTTTGCCTTGGTAGACAAAAGAGGTTTCTTTGATGTGAAAGAAAGTGTAAAAGTACACCAAAGCATAGAAAGAACGCGTAAAAGTGTACCAGAGCAGAGCCCGATAAACCAGGATTTGAATTTA
>JAEEGL013808763.1_pt1 | contig 18860 bp, 15 predicted proteins | sample 9134231 | NCBI WGS metagenome assembly JAEEGL01 (sample SAMN16246548, study PRJNA631951) | gut metagenome | biome: gut microbiome; feature: rumen; material: fiber-attached | host: Bos | place: Iran: Karaj | collected 2018-10 | reverse complement strand
CCCGAGAATAACGGGAACAGTTCATGGTACATCTTGAAGGTCGAGATCGTGTTGATGATGATGACCAGCATGATGGTCGGAGCCAGAAGCGGAACCGTGATCCTGAAGAAGATCCTCAGCGTCTTGGCACCGTCAACCTTGGCTGCCGTGTAATACAGCGGGTCAATGTTCTGCAAGCCGGAAAGCAGCAGGATGATCGTGTTCGGCAAGATCGCCCAGATGCCAAAGACAACAACAGCGAAGAAGTTGCCCGGAATGGATGTCAGCCAGTCGACACCCTTTGCGCCAAACAGCGACAAAACGTAGTTCAAAACACCGACCTTATCATTAAACATGAATCTCCAGGCAAGACCGACTGCCAGCGATGAAGTAACCATTGGCAGGAAGTAAGCCGTCTGGAAGAAAGACTGGAACTTGATCTTCTGATTCAGAAGAGTCGCCAGAACGATCGCGATCACCGTCGAAATCGGAACTACCAGCAATACATAACGGAATGTATTGGAGATAGCCTGACGGAAGAAAGGATCGCTTAATACTTTTTCATAGTTGCCAAAACCGACACCCGAATAAGCACCGCTCAGGTACTTGTAGCCCTCCAGGAAGGACATACGGATGACGTTGACGATCGGATACAGGGTAAAAACGCTGACCGATACGATAAACGGCAACAGATAAAGAAGCGGTTTGATCCTTTCGTAAAAAGGTTTCTTTATCATAAGTAACGCTCTCCGCTTTCAAAGTCGAATACGAATACGCCTGTTTTCTTGAATGAGATGCCGATATCCTGGTCTCTTGTGAGTTCCGCATCGGAATTCATGTAGCCACGGACTTCCTTGCCGCCTAAGACGAAGGAAGTGATGATTTCCTTGCCCATGACGGAAGTAAGAACGACCTTGGCTCTCAACGGAGACTTGTCATCAAGGACGACGGATTCAGCACGGAATGAAAGATACACCTTGGTGCCATCCGGAACATTGTCGACTTTTACGCGTGAGTCGACTTCTTCATCGCCTAAGAGGACTTTTCCTCCTCTTACGACACCTTCGATCTTATTGATCGGCGGGTTGCCCAAAAAGTCTGCGACGAAGCAGTTGGCCGGCTGGTCGTAAAGATACTGCGGCTTGTCATACTGCTGTAAGACACCCAGTTTCATCAGGATGATGTGATCGGAAATGGACATGGCCTCTTCCTGGTCGTGTGTGACGAAGATCGTCGTAACGCCGGTTTCCAGCTGAATACGTCTGATCTCTTCTCTCATCTCGATACGTAAACGGGCATCCAGGTTGGATAACGGTTCATCCAGCAGAAGCAGGCGAGGTTCCTTGACCAGGGCTCTGGCGATGGCAACACGCTGCTGCTGACCGCCGGAAAGCTGACCCGGTTTTCTGTTGAGCATGCCGTCAACATGAACCAGCTGTGCCATCTTCTTGGCTCTTTCGATTCGCTCAGCCTTCGGGACCTTCTTGATCTCCAGTGGGAAGCAGATGTTTTCCAATACTGTCATGTGCGGATACAGGGCATAGTTCTGGAAGACCAGACCGATACCTCTCTTCTCCGGTGAGACATAGGTAACATCGTCTTCGTCGAAATAGATCTTGCCTTCGGTCGGGTAAAGGATGCCTGAAAGCATGTTCAGCATCGTGGATTTACCACAGCCCGAAGGACCCAGAAGCGTCACCAGTTCACCTGACTCGATCTCAGCAGAGAAATCATTGACCGCTGTGTTATCGTCAAAACGCTTGACGATATTCTCAAGGCGTATTTTCATTGTTTTCCTCCTTTATAAAAACAATTATTGATTTATTTTCTGATCAATTCTTCAAGGACGTGACCGTCGATGTTTTCCATCTGCAGTCCCAGCATTGCTGCCATGGTCGGTGCTTCATTCAACATGGAAGAGCGCTCGATCACGACATTTTCCGCAACATTCGGACCGACGGCAATAAAAGTCGTCGTCTCATCGCGCCAAGGCAGGTGGCCATGGCTGGCTACCGATCTGTGCTGACCCGGCTTCAGGTATTTCTCAAAGGCATCTCTTCCTTCCAGTGTCGAAGAAAATGCCATCGGTTCTTTTCCTTCGATGACAAAATCCAAAGGACCGGTCAATCCGAAAAGCGCATCCGCTTCTTCCTTGGTATAAAGATATCCGATGTTGTATTTCGGATCGTCCTTCAGAGATTTGAGGAAGTCATAGACTTTCTCGCGCATCACTTTGTCGTTTGGATCCTTGAGCTGGATCCAGGCAGACATCGATACGGAATGACAATACGCATCGTAGTCGACCAGTTTTCCTTGTTCATCACAACGAATGAAACCTGCATCTCTTAAAAGGATATTGACGTTGAGATCCATCGTGATGTCCTGCTGACCATGGTCACCCAGGATGACAAAGTTGGTATGTTCAAAATCACCGTAGCGGCGGATGCTTTCAAGCAGCACGCCGAATTCATAATTGTGTTTTCTTAATTGTTCTACCGCTTCTTCAGAGTAGACGCCGTTGCCGTGTCTTGCCGAATCAAGATCGCACATCTTGACGAACATGACATCCGGCTGGCCATAGTCTCTGATGATATCCGGCGCCAGAGCCATCGTATAAAGATCGAGACTCCTGTCCTTGCCCATCAGATATCTGCCGTATTTCCAGAAATACTTCTCCATCAGTTCTTCAGACGCATTGCCCCATAAGAACTGACCCGGATCATCCCCCATATAGCCTGCCGGGACGATCATCGGCATATTGAGATCGATATCGGCTTTTCCCGATACCGGCCAGCTAAGTGAACATGTCAGATATCCAGCTTTTTTTGCATAATCAAAAATCGTTGGACATTTCACATCTGCACGCTGGTTATACCAAGGCGGATTGGCATCTTCCACCTTCAGGATCGCATTATGAGGAACACCGTGATGTTTCACGGTGTTCCCTGTAATGATCGTGCAATGACAAGGATAAGTGAAGCTCGGATAGATCGGCTCGACATGTTTTACCACAGATCCCTTTTCAAAGATCCAGGAAAAATTCGGCATTTCTTTCATCAGATCGAGATCCGATGTGCATAATGCGTCGAGACAAAGTACGAACAACTTATTCCTTGTCATAATTTCTCCAAAAACTACTCGCTTAAAGCAGCGTTAGCCTGTGCCTGAGCAGTTGTAAGAGCTTCAACAGTATCGGTGCCGGCAACAGCGATCTTCAGAGCCTGAGTGATCGCTTCCTTGCAACCCTGCTGACCTACAACGTTCGGACGAGTACCGGCATAGTCAGTCATTAATGCTAATGCCTGAATTGCAGGAGACTGTGCAGCGTAGTTCTTGTATTCATCAGTTGCTGCAACATCAAGATATGGAGAAGCAGCACCGTAAGTCTGAACGAACTTCGTGTTGTTTTCAGCGTTAGCGAAGAATGCTGCGAACTTAGCAGTACCTTCATCAGCCTTTTCATCCTTTGTGAAGCCGATCAGAGCACGTAATGTAGTTTCAGTGTAGTTCTTGCCGCCAGCGATCTGCGGAACCGGACCAGTTGTCATATTGAATGCATCGTGGTTGATGTAGCCGATACCTGCAGAAGAGCCCATGTAGCACAGATAGTTCTGATTGCCGAACGGACCAGAATGGTAACCTTCAGGATCTACCAGCTGGAAGTAACCGTTAGCTTCAGCTTCTTTCCACCAGTTGACCCAGTCAACAAACTTCTGGTTTGTCCAGTCGTTTGCAGTCTTGTTAGCGTCAATGTAGTGTAAACCTAACTGTTCCAGAACGATGATGCCTAAAACATCAACAGAGTCCGGACCGAAGCCCATGATGTCATGACCTTCTGCCTTTTCGCCGTCAACAACGACCTTGCAGACTTCGAGCAGTTCTTCCCAAGTAGTAGGGATAGTCTGGTTGTACTTGTCTAATAAGTCCTGGTTGTAGAACATGATCGGACCAGTCAGAGTGCCGGCAACAGCGTGCATAGCACCATCTTCGTAGTCAGTTAAAGAGTTCCAGATACCTTCGGAAACACGATTCTTGACATCCTCGTCGCTGAGGTATTTGCCAAAATCAAGTGCTAAGCCTTCACCAACATATTCCGTAGCAGTGCCCGGGTATAACCAGACGATGTTCGGACCTACGCCGTTGGTAACAGCTTCGAGGACCTTAGCTTCGAAACCATCTAATGGCTGTGTTTCCTGAGTGACATGGTAAACGCCTTCGTTAGCTGCGTTGAACGCATCAACGATTTCCTTGACGTTTTCTTCGTCATGGTCAGTAAGAGTGTGCCAGAAGACGATCTCAGCCGGCTCAGTGGATTCACTTTCACCGCCGTTGCCGCCGTTGCCGCCTGAACAAGCGACCAGCATCATAGCAACGAGAGCTAAAGAAAGTAATTTGAACAGTTTTTTCATTTTTCTCTCCTTTTTCTATAAATCCCAATTGATTTACAAAACTATTATAATCTAAAAAAGACAGATTCTTTACTCGAGTTTGGTGAAACGGCAGACAAAAGCCTGTCCTTAAGCAATTACCTTCCGCAAACCCAAACCCTGTAAACGCTTTCTGATCGTATTCTCATTCAAGCATTTCACTTATTGCAGATAAGCATCCCTGAGTGCCTTAAGTTTATCCTCATCCAGGCCGTACTCTTTTTCCAGATACTCCCCATAGGAAGCATACTTTTTTAGGATCGAAGCCATGACCGTTTCGTAGGTTTTTTGTAGGACCCCGTCCTGAATGGTGATCAGATCACGCAGCTCCGGATGATTTCTGGCCAGATCCCCTGCCTTGGCAATACTGTCTTCCACGATCTGCTTACGAAAGACGTTGCTTTCAAGATAGTCCTTCAGGATCTCTTCTTTTTTCACGCCCAGCGCCAGCAGCAGTATAATCGCCGCCACACCGGTGCGATCCTTGCCGGTCATGCAGTGGAAATAGATCGGCAGTTTTCCTTCTTCCACTTCCTTCATCATGATCTGAAATGCATTGTTGTTGAGGGCGATGTTTTCATAGTAGCCCTGTATCTTCCGTAACTGTTCTTTCGCCTCGCCGCCGATCTTGCGCATGCCGGCCGGCGACCAGTCAATATCTTCCGAACCTTTTACCACCAGACCGCTGTGAGCGATGTTTCTGGCACCTGAGATTTCAGGATCAGGCATCCTTTCGATCTCGGAAGCACTTCGCAGATCCATGATCGTCTGAATGCCCAGCTTTTCAAATTCTTTCAGTTCGTCTTCATTGAAATAGTAAAGTCCGCCGCCGCGGTAAAACAGGTGGGGTTTCACTGTTCTTCCATCTTCACATTTTAAGCCCCCAAGGTCGCGGAAATTGAGGGCATCTCTGAATCTTGCATCGATACTCATACTGTTATTTTAACACCTCTTGTTTCGTGGATTGCTTTTTGCTGTGATACCATTGTGATGTGAAAGAAGGCAGTTATGAACAATAAAATAAAGATCCTGATGACCAGCGATGTCCACGGCTACGTTTTTCCTTACAGTTACGCTACCGGAAAAGCCGCCGACCAGGGCTTTGCCAAGGTCTCATCGACCATCAAACAATTAAAGGATGAAAACACCATCCTCATCGATAACGGCGACATCCTGGAAGGTTCTCCTCTGGCTTACTACCATTTCGAAAAAAGAAAAGAGGAAGAAAACCCCTTTACCAAGATCATGAATGCCATCGGCTACGACTACTTCAATCTGGGCAACCATGACTTCAATCATGGCGAAGAAGTCCTGATGGACCACGTCAATAAACTTCAGATGCCATGCATCTCCGCCAATATCTTCTATAAGGGCGAATGTCTGTCCAAGCCCTACTATATGAAAGAAATTGCCGGCAAGAAAGTCGCGATCTTCGGCATCGTCACCCAGCACATTCCAAACTGGGAACAGCCGGAACACATCGCAAACTTCAGCTTTGCCGACGCCCTTGAAACTGCCAAGGAAATCTGTAGGCAGATCAAGGAAAACGAAGAAGCCGACTATGTGATCGGCGTCTACCACGGCGGTTTTGAAGCCGATCCGGACACGGGTGAACCAACCGAAAACCTCAGCGGCGAGAATGAAGGCTACCAGATCTGCAAGGAAATCGACAATCTGGACGTCCTTTTATGCGGACATCAGCACCGTCCGATGCTTGGCACCAGCTGTGACACCTTCTACATACAGCCTGCCCACAACGGCACCCAGCTGGCCATGGTGGAGATCGACACACAAAGCGGTGTCATTGAAGGCCACCTGGTCGATACCACAGCGAAAGCCGATCCTGACATCCTACACATCATGGAAGCGGAAGAAGCGGATTGCCAGAAATGGCTCGACCAGCCTTTAGGCACTTCAAAAGTCGACATGGTGATCAATGATGAAGTCGATGCAAGGCTCCATAAATCGCAGGTCATCACCTTCCTCAATCAGGTCCTTTTCGACATCTCCCATGCCGATATCTCGGCCAATGCCCTCTTCCTTTTCGCCAAAGGCTTTGAACACAATATCACGATGCGTGATCTGGTTTCCACCTATCCTTTCCCGAACACCATCGTCATCAAACAGATCAACGGTAAGATCCTGAAAGAATATCTGGAAGCCGTTGCCCGCTATTGGGATGTGGAAGACGATAAGATCATCATTGAAAAGACCCGCGACTTCCCAACCCCGCAGGCCCACAACTACGATATGCTCGATGGCGTGGAGTACACCATCAAAGTCTCCAACCCGGTCGGTCACAGGATCGTCTCGCTGACCCGCAACGGCATCCCCGTCAATGACGATGATGAGTTTACTCTCTGCATCAACAATTACCGGGCCGGCGGCAGCGGCGGCTTTGAAATGCTGAGGGACGCACCGACGATCAAAGAGATACAGCGCAGCGTCGTTGAAGTCATTGCCGAATACATAGAAAAAGTCAAAGTCATCGACTTTGAACCGGTAGATAATATAACGGTTGAGATCTGATCTCAACCGTTTCTTTTAAATTCCTTTTTTGTTGATGATATTGACGAGTTCTTCGTTGTCCTTTGTGCGGATGAACATCTCGATCAGCGAATCGATCGAATCATCCCGATAGTAGTTCATCAGATCCCTTCGTATGATGTTGACCGCCTGCAATTCTTCCCGATTCAAAAGCAGGTCTTCCCTTCGTGTGCCCGACTTGGCGATATCGATGGCCGGGAACAGTCTTCTTTCCTGCAGCTTCCTTGACAGGATCAGTTCCATGTTGCCGGTCCCCTTGAATTCCTCATAGATGACGTCATCCATCTTGGAACCGGTATCGACCAAAGCTGTTGCCAGGATGGTCAAAGAACCTCTCTCCCTGGTCTTTCGGGCTGCCCCGAAAAACTTCTTCGGCATATATAAGGCACTGGGATCCAGGCCACCGGACAAGGTCTTGCCCGAACTGGCTTCCGTCAGGTTGTAGGCTCTTGCCAGACGGGTGATCGAATCCAGCAGGATGAAGACATCCTCACCGGCTTCCACCAGACGCTTGGCATGTTCGATCGTCATCTCCGAAACATATTTGTGTTTGGACGGCTGTTCGTCAAAGGTCGAATAGACGATCATGACGTTGTCACCCCTGACGATCTCCTTGATGTCGGTCACTTCTTCCGGCCTCTCATCGATCAGCAGAATGATCAGATGGGCCTTCGGACAGCTGCGCAGGATCGATAAGGCGATGTCTTTTAGAATCGTCGTCTTGCCGGCCTTTGGCGGTGAAACGATCAGGCCTCTCTGGCCCTTGCCGATCGGCGCGATCAAGTCCATGACCCGCATCGACAGCGATTCACCCCTTCTCTCCAGCTTGACTCTTTCGTCCGGAAAGACCGGTGTGAGATCTTCAAAGGTCACCCGCGAGCGAATCATGTCGGTATCCAGATAATCGATCTTGTCGATATAGATCAAAGCACCGTAGCGTTCCCCTTCTCTTGGTTCCCGCTTCTTGCCGATGATGTGATCACCGGTCCTTAAGCGAAACTTCTTGACGAAGGTCGGCGAGACAAAGACGTTGTCATCGCCGGTCTCAAAATTTTCACCCCGTATGAAGCCATAGCCGTCTTCCATGACAGTCAGTATGCCTTCTACCGGCAAGGACGGATCCCGGCGCTTTTCAATGAAACGGACTTCACTGTTCTCTTCGCCTTCCGTCTTCTCGTCTTCTTCTTTGATTTCTTCTTTTATTTCTTCTTCACACAACAAAGAAACGATCTCATCTTTTTTAAGACCGCTCACCTTGATCTGTCTTTCTTCCGCCAGCTTCTTCAGATCCGCCAGCTTCAGTTTCTGCAATTCTTCCTTATTCATCTGTCTCCCTGTGCCAGGAAATAATCGGCCTTGCCTTCCATCAGTCGCAAGGCATCGATCAGCTGCTTATAGGTATAGGGTTCAAACGATTCTTCACCCCTGGAGACATATTCTTTGTCATCCTTGATCAGCTTGACTTTCCATTTCACCGCATCGACGATGCCGGAAAGATCGGCCATGTATTCCCTGTCCCATTTTTCGATCTGCGCTTCTTCCAGCAGTTTGTTGAAGGCGATCGCCTCTTCTTTAGACAGCTCACCGCTCTTGCCGCTTAATTCCGGGATCGATGATTCGATCACATAACTGAGACTTTCATCATCAAACTGACAGACACACAAATATTTTCCGTCAAGACAATCGAAATGGTATTCCAGTCTGTTCATATTATTTTTTACTCCTATCGTTACAGCTTCATTTAATCAGTTTTTGTCTTCTTTGACAATCAGAAATCGTAGTCATCGAAAAGATCAGAAGAAACATTGACGATATATGCCAGGTCATAGCTCTTCTTATCTTCCGAGATCAGTATCCGCCTGTTCATATCGATGCGCCGCACGATGACTTCTTCTTCCTTATAGGAACCGCCGTCCTTATACAGATCCGGAATGAAATAGCGGATCTTCACCAGCGGTCTTTCATTCAAGCGGGAAAGCAGGATCTGAAGCTTCTGTTCCAGCACTTCCATCTCATAATCGCCCAGAACGATCTCGTTTTCCGTTGTGCGGCCGGTCTCTTCGATCGCCTCATCGTAGCCGGTCAGGGCATCGAAAGGGGCAAACTGGGCCGCCCGGTCATAGTTGGACATGTGCCTGCGGTCCTTGGAAACGAAGTGCGGCAGATCGATGATGTCATCATAGCGATGGGGATCTTTTTCACTCATTCGCGGTGTCCTCCGATCTGTTCATTGCGCTCCTTGCCGGTTGCGCCTTCCTCGTAGTTGGTTCCCTTTAATATGGCGTTCTTGCCGAAGCGGTGCTTGATATTTAAGATCGCCTTGGCGAGATCTTCTTCCTTCTTCTCGGCGATCTTTTCTTCTGAGATTTTCTTTTCCGTACTCTCCGGATCGGCAAAGAGGGAAAACTGTTCGACCCGCACCTTATCTTTGACCAAAGACTTCGGGACGACCCGTGTCGCCGTGACATTGATGCGGCGAATCAGAAGACTCTTGTCGACGGTCTGTTTAAAGATCGAAAGGATGGCATCGGAGATCACCTTGACAGAAGATGTGGGATTTTTTAAAGGCATCGAACCGCCGGCCGGTTTCGGCGCGCGGCGTCCATAGTAATCGACGGAGATCTTGCCTTTATAGTTGCTTAAATCGCTGCTGGCATCGTAGTTGATATACAGGCCGACGCCTTCCGCCACCAGATTCTTATCCACCAGATCCAGACACAGATTGTCGATCATTTCCTTACATACGACCATGGCCTTTTCATAGGTGTAGGGTTCCATTAAGACCTGGCCGGCACCTAAAGAATTGGCAGAAGGCACATAGCGCTTGATGTCCTTCATCGTACAGGGTTCATAGCCCCAGGCGTGGTCGATCAATAACTCCGCGTTGATGCCGAATTCATCGTACAGCGTTCCATCGGCCCTCAGGGAAAACCTGGCGATATCGCCCATCGTATGGATGTTGTATTTGGCAAGACGGCGCTGGATGCCCGGACCGACCCGCCAGAAATCAGTCAATGGTTCGTGGGTCCATAAAATCTTTCGATAGGACATCTCATCAAGCTGTGCAATGCGGACCCCGTCCTTATCGGCCTTCTTGTGCTTGGCGACGATGTCCATGGCAACTTTCGCCAGATAGAGGTTGGTGCCGATGCCGGCCGTCGCCGTTATGCCCGTACTAATCATGATATCCTCGATCATCTTCATCGCAAACTGATGGGCATTCATACGATAGGTATTGAGATAGTCGGTCGCATCGATGAAGACCTCATCGATCGAATAGACACAGATATCCTCTTTTGCCACATATTTCAGATAGATGTCATAGATCCTGGCCGAATATTCGATATACAGACCCATGCGGGGCATAGCCGCCACAAAATCGACCGCCAGAGACGGGTCGTTTTGAAGCTTGTGAAGGTAGCAGGACTTGCCTCTTAAGATCCCGCCCGGCGCCTTTCTGCGCCGTTCCTCATTGATCTTTTTTACCTGCTGCTGGACCTCAAAAAGCCGGGGACGCCCCGGTATGCCAAAGGACTTCAAAGCCGGTGAGACGGCCAGACAGATCGTCTTGTTGGTACGAGACTCATCGGCAACCACCAGATTGATATCCAAAGGATCATAGCCCTTTTCCGTGCACTCGACCGACGCATAAAACGACTTTAAGTCGATCGCAATATAGGTCCTTTCTTTCTTCTCCATACAGCAATATTTTACCTTATACGGGTGACAGACAAAAGAAAACAGGCTTACGCCTGTTTCGCCATATATTCTTTGATCTCCTGCATCTTTTCCGACTGCTTCACATTGAACGGACATCTGGAATCGCAATGTCCGCAGCCGATGCAGGCATCCGCATTGATCTCCAGAGTCTTATAGTGTTCAACCGCCATCCTGTCGCCGGCCATCGCCAGATCATAGTACTTATTGACCAGGCCGACATCGATGCCCATCGGGCAAGGCTTGCAGTGGTTGCAATAGACACACTTCCCCCGCATCCTCACCGGTTCAAAGGAAGAGATGATCGAATAATCGAGTTCTTCTTCGCTCTTCTGGTCGTAAGTGAGAAGCTCTTCAACTTCCTTCACAGACTTGGCACCCGGCAAAGCGACCAGAACGCCCGGCTTGTCGAGAATGTATTTCAGACACTGATGAACGCTCAGCGCTTTCTTAAACGGCGAAGTTTTTTCATCCAGCAGCTGACCGCCGGAGAACGGCTTCATGACGGAGATGCCGATGCCTTCCTTTTCACAGCGGCGATAGATTCTTTCCCGCTCTTCCACTTCGCCATAGGCATATTGACCCTGTCCATAGTCATAACCCGGATTCACCGAGAACATCAGCATGTCCACATCCGCTTCATCCAGGATCGCATTGATGACCTTCGGCGTATGGGAAGAAAGACCGATGTGTTTCACAATGCCCTTCTTCTTGAGCTCCAGGATATAGTCATAGACACCGTTTTCCTTATAGCTTTGCCAGTCGGCGATCTCATCCTGACAATGGATGAAGCCATAATCGATATAATCCGTCTGCAATCTCTGTAACATCCATTTCACCGATGCTTTAATCGTATTAAGATCCAGGCTCCAGCCATAGTCACCCTTGGTGTAATCTGCGCCAAAGTGGATCTGATAGAAGATCTTGTCCCTGACATCGTGCAAGGCTTCCCCATAGATCGCAAAGGCATCGCCATGGCCGGCAGCCAGGTCAAAGTAATTGATGCCGCCTTCATAGGCTCTTCGCAAGGCCTTGATTGCCTCTTCTTTTCCTGCTTCATGCATGTAGGAAGAACCGATTCCGATTTCAGAGATCCTGTCCCCCGTTTTGCGGTTGATCCTGTATTTCATCTTCGCCTCCTAGACCACATTGATCTTCTGAATACAGTAGCTGATATTGGACTCGCAGAACTGATTTTTCATCTTTGCGTATTTCTCTGCCTCAAGACGATCATCAAATACGCGTTTTTCATCTTCAAAACGTTCGCCATACGGCGTATAAGTCACACGGACCACGATATACTTATGTTCCATAATCTATATTATATGCCAGAAACAGAATGCGGTTTTCTACCTTTTGACCTTTTCCATCAGATCTTCATCCTCGTACACAACGCCATTGAACTTTGCGAAACGCTTAAGCCTTGCGTTCAATGCCCGATTCAGTTTTTTGGATTTCCGCACACCTTTTTCCAGCCAGAGTCCTTTGACCTCCAGTTTCCCGCCTTTCAGGATCGGTTCCATGCGGCCGATAAAGCGCTGACCATACAAGATCGGCAAAACATAGTAGCCATAGCGGCGTTTTTCTTTCGGGATATAGATTTCCCAGGAATAATCAAAACCAAAGACCGCCTTAATCAGATCCCTGTCCCACAACATCGGATCAAGCGGCGCCAGAAATTCCAGACGGGAACTCTTTTCTTCTTCCTTGGCCGTTTCCAGCAGCTTTCGGTCCTGTTGACCGATATAAAAAAGATAACGGATTCCTTCGATTTCCACCGCAGTGATTTTTTCTTCTTGGCACAGCTGATCGAAGGCTTCTTTCCGCTTTTCCGTATTCAGATTGGGGATTCCCAGAAAAGCCGGAGAATTCCTCTCCCACAAAAGACCGACAGCACTGATCCGGCGCAGGATGCGCCACTTGATATGTTCAAAATCATCGGGAAGCGGATCCTTCTGTTCCAGCAGACTTAAAGGCAGTCTTCTTTCTGCCAGGTCGTAGAACTTTCTCGTCTTTTCCTTGTGATGGATCACCAGTTCCCCGGTCGTATACAGCTGTTCCAGTACGCTGCGGGAAGCCCTGGTCGGATTCCCTTCCCAGCTGCCGCTCCAGTGAATGCTGGAATGCCAGCGGATCTCTCCTTTGATCGGAAGACTCGAGGAAGAGACTGGTCCGTGTTTTCTGATGTAGTCTTTGGCTTCTTCTTCCAGCACATCAAGGCCTTCAAAGTGTTTCCCTTTTTCTTTGCTGAGGTGGCGGTAGCGCTCAAAAAAAGGCCAATCCTCGATCGGCAGGATGGAGAGCTCCTTGTCGGTATAATCAAAAAGCTTCCGCTCCTTATACAGCAGATCGTAGAGATCCTTCTTGCGAAAACCTTTGACTCTTGACTGCAGGGTGAGTTCCGCATTTTTGCCGACTACATCGACCGGATCATACTGGATGCAGCCTGCCTGACGCACATAGTCCAGTGCACCTCTTTTCCCTTCAAAGAGATACGCTTTGAAAAGACCCTGCTTCAGCAGCAGGAATCTTGCGGCAGTGGATTTATCAATACGGATGACCTTGTTCATTTCAGAAAGAAAAGTACTTCCTTGATCAGGGCAAAGAATTCCCTCGTGTAATAGTGCGGCAGCAAGACTGCCAAGCCATGACCGCCCTTGCAGAAAACATTCTCCATGCCGATCTTATCGGCAATGTAGGAAGCCCGATAGAGATGATAATCGGCCGAGACGATGACGACCTTTGCCTTGAATATACTATCTTCTTTTTCAATGATCGTCTTGGCGTTAAGCAGATTTTCAAGTGTCGTCGAACTCCGGTCCTCGATGCGGATCCGCTCTTTTCCAATTCCTTTTCCAATCAGGTAATCTGCCCCGCCCACAGCTTCTGCGATCGGTTCGTTTTCTCCCTTGCCGCCGGTAGTGATCACGATGGTATCCTTATTCTCCAGAAGATAGTCATAGGCACTGTCGAGTCTTGCCTTAAAGTCCATCGACGGACCGCTTTCTTTGATCTGTGATCCCAGAACAATCAGATAATCGGCGTCTTTTTCAGGAGCTTTTAAACTATAGGAAACGATCCTTGCCTCGACGATGACAAACACGATAAACAAGGCACACAACGCATACAGGAAAATGGAAAAGACCTTCCTTGTCAGCAGGGCTTCGATCCGCTGGTGGAAAAAGGACAGAAGAAACAGGAAGATGCCGAGCACCAGATAAAAGAAACTGAAAACGCGAAAAGGACCGATCAGCAATAATACGATCGATCCGTAAAAGATGCATAAAACAGATATAGCTTTCAAAAGCGAAATCAGAACTTCGATCATCTTTTCCTATTGTTTCGAAAGAGAAGAGTGGCCATAGACCTGTAAAAAGATGGCAACGATCACCAAAGCGATCTCAACATAGGTAACAGACGGCACAAGACCGAAGATGGAATTGAGCGCTACCAGCAATAAGAGCACAAAAGCGATGATCTGGTAGTAATTGACCTTTTTTGTTTCCGCCTTTTCCACTTCTTTCTTTTCTTCTTCCTCTTCCTCGTTGATCAGTTCGACGATGTCGGCAGAAGTGATGACACCGACGATCTGGTTGGTGTCCTTGTTCAAGACCGGGATGGAATCTTCGGAGTAATCCGCCAGGGTATCGATCGCCGCGTCGGTGATCTCTTCCCTGTCGTAGACAAACGGATAAGACAGGATGATCTTTTCATCGAGGTCTTCATCCTTCTTGGTGATCAGAAGATCCCTCAAAGTCAAAGCACCATAGAACTTATTATCCTTAATAATATATAAGGTCTCGATGTTGTCATTCTCTTCCGCTTCCTCGATCAGCTGTTCGATCGACTTCTTGATGCCGATGCCGTATTCCAGGGTGATGTAGTTGGTAGTCATCAGAGAACCAAACTCGTTGTCCCTATACGAACGCAAGAGCTGGATGTCCGACTTGGATTCCGGTTCAATGAGGCTGATGATCTCATCGGCCTTCTTCTTATCCAGTTCTTCCAGGATGTCGATGGCATCGTCGGCATCCATTTCTTCCAGGATGTCGGCAGCCTTCTCGGCTTCCAGTTCAGCGAAGTACTTGTCGACGTCTTCATCCAGATAAGCGAAGATGCGCGATGTCGCTTCAATGCCGATCGCCTTGTACAGACGTTTTCTTTCATCCGGCGAAAGATAAGTCAGGGCGTCGGCAATATCATTGTCGTGGTAATTGGTCAGGGTCTGCGCCAGGAGTTTTGAATTCTTGGTCTTGCGGATCAGATCAAAGATTTCCTGGGTATAGTTTCTTTCTTCGATGTTTTCTTCTAAGATTTTGTCTTCCATGATTTACCCCTTTCTAGATCCACTTCTTAAATCTCTTGATATAGATGTTCTTCATGATCTGGGCCAGTATGAGATAGACGACCATCAGACCGGCCAGATAGAACAGATAGGTATAAGGCAGCGGATTCATATCCAGGACGTAGGCAAAACGGCTCAGTCCCAGGATCAGCGTGATGATCACCACTGCCGCTGTTGAAAGCATCAGTTCCCTGCCCGCCTGGCCGCCGATAAACGGCAGCTTATGGGTACGTATGGTATGGATGACCAGGGTTTGCGAAATGACGCCGAACATGAACCAGCCGCACTGGAAGTATTCGGCCTGTTCGATCGTCTTATAGCCAAAGACAAACCATAAGACCGCAAAGCACAGGATATCCAGAACCGTCGATGTCAGACCGAAGTAGAACATGAACTGTTTCAAAGAATCCGTATCCCACTCCATCGGCTTTTCGATGTATTCCTTTTCGACGTTGTCATACGGCATGCCAAACTGGGCAAAATCATTGAGGATGTTCTGCACCAGAATATGGACCGGCTTCAAAGGCAGGAACGGCAAAGCCAGAGAGGCGATCAGAACCGAGATCATATTGCCGAAGTTGCCGGAAATCGCCATCTTGAGATACTTGTTCATATTGGCAAAGGTCTTTCTGCCCTCGATGACGCCGTCATCCAGAACATTGAGATCCTTTTCCAGAAGGATGATGTCAGCCACTTCCTTGGCAATGTCGACAGCCGTATCCACCGAGATACCGACATCCGCCTGTTTTAAAGGCGGGGCATCGTTGATGCCGTCACCCATATAGCCGACCACATGACCGAGTTCCTGATAAGTCTCGACGATCCGCTTTTTCTGCAAAGGATTGAGCTTGGCAAAGATCTGTGCCTTCTTGCAGGCTTCCCGCAGCTGACCGTCATTCATCATCTCCACATCCGAACCGGAATAGGCATAGGACGTGTCAATGCCGATGCGCTTGCAGATATTGATGGCAACCGGCTTGGCATCGCCGGTCAAAACGACCGTACGGATACCGTTTTCTTTCAAAGCCCGAATGGCGGAAACCGAAGACTCTTTCGGCGGATCCAGGAAGCCGATGAAGCCCAAAAGGACCATGTCTTTTTCATCTTCGGCTGAAAAGGCATCGATGTCCGGGATCTCGTTTTTCTGAGCGACGGCGATGACACGTATGCCTTCCGCGCCGTTGTCTTCCGAGATCTTGTAGGCATTCTTCATGAGTTCCTCATTCATCGGTTTGACTTCACCGTCAATCTCCACAAAGGCACAGTTGGCGATGATCTCATCGACGGCACCCTTGGTGATCAGCTGACGTTTCAGTTTGCGGTCACGCAGGACGACCGACATCTTGCGGCGGGCAAAGTCGAAAGGAATCTCATCTTCCCGCACATAGGATTTCTTTAAATAATCCAGGCCTTCCTTTTCCCCTCTGGCGATGATCGCCTTATCCATCAGATTCTTCAGACCGGTCTGGAAATAGGAATTGAGAAAGGCGTGGCGCAGGATGCGGATGTCTTCCCTGCCGGAAGCATCCATGTATTTTTCCAAAACGATCTCATCCTGGGTCAGGGTACCGGTTTTATCGGTGCACAGGATGTCCATCTCGCCAAAGGTCTGGATGGAACCCAGGTGCTTGACGATCGTCTTTTTCTTGCTCATGGAAATGGCGCCCTTGGCCAAAGAAGAAGTGATCATGACCGGTAACATCTCCGGCATCAGACCGACGGCGATGGTGATGGCAAAGATCACCGAGCCCAGAAGGTCATGTTTGGTCACAAAGTTGGCAACAAAGATGACCGGCACCATCACCAGCATGAAACGGATCAGCAGGTTGGTGATCGATTCCATATTCTTATCAAAGACCGACTTGTCGTTTTGCGCATTCAGGGTCTTTGACATATTGCCGAAATAGGTATCGTTGCCGGTGGCGATGACTACCGCTCTGGCGGAACCGGAAACGATATCACAGCCCATGAAACCGATATTGGAAAGATCGGTAATGTCTTCCGCATCGCGGTGATCGGTATACTTCTCGACTGGATTGGACTCACCGGTCAGCTGGGCCTGGTCGACGAACAGGTCCTTGGTCTCAATGAAGCGCACATCGCCCGGAATCAGATCGCCCGATCCCAAGACCACCAGATCCCCCGGCACGCAGTCCTCGATCGGGATCTGCATCCGTCTGCCCTGGCGGACCACATTGACCTTGGTGACGATCATCTGCTGCAAGGCCTTGGCTGCCTCGTCCGATTTCTGGGATTGGACAAAAGAAGTGATGGAAGAGATCAGAACGATGATGATCAACATGATGATGGTCGCAAAAGAAGGCACATCGGCTAAAACGACATCGGTAAAATAGCTGACCGCGATGACGACCAGCAGAACCACGTTAAAAGGATTGATCAGCGATTCCCGGATCCTGGTGAAGATCGAATTCTCATTGCCGGTCGAGATGACGTTTTCTCCGTACTTCTCCCTGCCTTTTTCGATCTGTTCGGCATTCAAGCCGTCGTTATTGAGGCCAAAACGTTCAAAAACCTCGGCCGGTGACATCATAGAAAAAGATGTCAGCTGCTGCTCGAGGGCATCGATCGATGTTTTTCTGTTCTTTTCCATATAAAAAGCCTCCTATGATAGGCGGCTTGACTTACTGGACCATAGAAAAGAGCTCAGCGAAAGCCGCCTGATAAAAAATGCACGATAAAGGGATTTCAGCTGCTTCCATTCAATAACTCTCTTTCTTACCTTTATATTAGCAGAAAACTTTCCGCTTTTTGTCAAAAAAAGCACAAATAGAAAAGGGAGCGAAATTGCTCCCTCAGAAGAACAAATCCAACTCACGGCAGACGGTTGCCGGCATCCAGATAGAGCTTATACCAATCTTCTCTATCTAAGAGGATATCCGCCGCCTTGGCGCCGCTGGCAAGATGCTCGATCGAAGTCGTACCGGTGACCACCTGCACCTTCTGGGGCAGACGTAAGAGCCAGGCATAAGCGATCGCATCACATTCCACGCCGTACTTCCCGCTCATTTCCTTTAATGTCGCATTGAGCTTTTCATACTTTTCACTTCCTAAGAAGGAACCTTGGAAGTAGCCGATCTGCAATGGCGACCACACCTGTAAAACCATATCCTTTCCCTTGAGGTATTCCAGGGTACCGCCGGAGCGCATGATCGAAGGATCATCGCCCATATTGACGTTGAGACCTTCATCGATCAAAGGCGAATGCACGATCGAAAGCTGCATCTGGTCCGCTCTTAATTCCTGTTTCACATTCTTTGCCAGATACTCCATCTGGAAACGGTTCATGTTGGAAACACCGAAGTTTAAGACCTTGCCGCTCTTATGTAATTCTTCAAATGCCCGATCCACTTCTTCTGCTTCCATCAGGGCATCCGGCCGATGCAGCAATAACGAATCCAGATGATCGGTGTGAAGTCTCTCCAGTATCCCTTCCACCGCCTCTATGATGTGAGCATAAGAAAAATCAAAGTATCCCTTGCAGATCCCGCACTTGGACTGAATAAACATCCTGTCACGCAGGCTTGGATCTTTTTTAAAGACCTCACCGAAGAGCTCCTCACAATGTCCGCCGCCGTAGATGTCGGCATGGTCAAAGAAGTTGATGCCAAGATCCAGAACGCTGCGGATGAAGGTGTCGGTCTCTTCTACTGTAAAACCGGCGATGCGCATGCAGCCGGCAGCCATCGCCGAAACACTCTGATCCTGATATTTGATGTATTTCATATCGTTCTCCTCAAGGTTATCGTAGCATCACTCTCTTATACTTCCGTTACAAAAAGTACTTATCTTCTTTCTCTTTCAAAAGGAGCGTAATCGACATAGTG
>JAEEGL010710846.1_pt1 | contig 18860 bp, 16 predicted proteins | sample 9134231 | NCBI WGS metagenome assembly JAEEGL01 (sample SAMN16246548, study PRJNA631951) | gut metagenome | biome: gut microbiome; feature: rumen; material: fiber-attached | host: Bos | place: Iran: Karaj | collected 2018-10 | reverse complement strand
CTGGGTCATCGGAGAATTTGTATGGACAGGCTACGACTATCTTGGCGAGCCTACGCCATACGATGAGTATTGGCCCTCACGCTCAAGCTATTTCGGCATCTGCGATCTCGCCGGACTGCCCAAGGACCGCTATTACCTCTATCGCTCACGCTGGAACACGAAGGAGCACACCATCCACTTGCTGCCCCACTGGACCTGGGGACTCTCGAAGAAGGACAAAGGCAACCGTATCGGCAAGGTGACACCTGTTTACTGCTATACCGACTATCCCAGCGGCGAACTCTTCGTCAACGGCAAGAGCCAGGGTCGTGTCACTAAAAATCCTGCTGAACGGCTCGACCGTTATCGTCTGCGCTGGAACAACGTGAAGTATGAACCGGGAGAAATCAAGGTTGTGGTCTATGATACCGATGGGAAAGCCGCAGGTGAGCAAACCATCAAGACGGCAGGCAAGCCCGCAAATCTGGAACTGAATACTTGGACTAAGAATCCTGAAAAGGATCAACTCTGGGCTGACGGGGAGGACATGGCCTTTGTCACCGTCTCACTGACGGATGCCGACGGCATCCTGATTCCGCAGGCAGACGATCAGCTGACGTTCGAAGTGACAGGCGCCGGTAGTTTCGAGGCTGTCTGCAACGGCGACGCCACGAGCCTGGAATCCTTCAAGATGCCAACGATGAAGCTCTTCAACGGGCAGCTCGTGGTAATTGTGCGCAGCGGGAAGCAGCCCGGCACACTGACACTAAGAGTTACAGACCAACAGCGAGGCTTCTCGAAGTCCATCGACATAGCCGTTCGCTGAAATAAAGAATCCCCGTCGATTGGCGGGGATTCTCTATTTACTGCTTTTCGATAATCTTAGCACCTTCCTTAAGGGCTTCCATATTCAGAGGAATCAATCCGTGATGGCGTTCAGGCAGCGTCTTGAAGAGTGCTTTCTCCACACCCTTGTCGCTCACCACAGGAGCCACCTTCAGCAGACCACCCAATACAATCATATTAAACACCTTACCGTTCTTCATCTCGGCAGCCTTGTCCATCGCGTTGATCTCATAGATCGTGATATCCTTGCGAGTGGGCTTGTTGATGATACCGAAACCATCATAGATCAGGATACCGCCGGGCTTGATCTTCGGCTCGAACTTCTCCAATGAAGGCTGGTTGAGCACCACAGCGATGTCGTATTTACTAAGGATCGGTGAAGAGATACGCTCGTCGCTCACGATCACCGTCACGTTGGCAGTACCACCACGCTGTTCCGGACCGTAGGCAGGCATCCCAGTCACCTCTTTATCCTCCATCAGTCCACTATAGGCCAGGATCTTACCCATCGAGAGCACGCCCTGACCTCCGAAACCTGATATGATAATTTCTTTCTTCATAACTTCTTACATCTTACGTCTTACTTCTCTCCTGTCGTATCCTTTAGATCGCCTTTGGGATAGAAGGGGAACATGTTCTCCTTCATCCATTCGTTAGCCTTGGCGGGTGTCAGCTTCCAACCGCTGTTACAAGTAGAAACGAACTCTACGAGTGACGAGCCCTTGCCGGCCATCGAAGCTTCGAAGGCCTTGCGCAGCGCCTTCTTTGCCTTCAGGATAGCACCGACAGTCTCAACGCTCTGACGCGTTACGTAGCAGGTTCCTTCGAGGCCAGCTGCAATATCAGCAATCTTCAGAGGATAGCCATGCAGCTGTGGATCACGACCATAGGGACAGGTTGAAGTCTTCTGACCAATCAGCGTCGTAGGAGCCATCTGACCACCCGTCATACCATAGATAGCATTGTTGACGAAGACAATGACGATGTTTTCACCACGATTCAGGGCATGAATAGTCTCACATGTGCCAATACAGGCCAAGTCACCATCACCCTGATAGGTGAACACGAGACGGTCGGGCCAGCAGCGCTTGATACCTGTAGCCAGTGCGGGAGCACGACCATGGGCAGCCTCCTGCCAGTCTATATCTATATAATTGTACGCGAAGACGGCGCAGCCTACAGGCGAAACACCTACGGCCTTGTCTTCCATACCCATTTCTTCAATGACTTCCGCAATGAGCTTATGCACGACACCGTGACTACAGCCCGGGCAGTAGTGCATATGATTGTCATTCAGAAGTGTCGGTTTCTTGCAGACAATATTCTCTGGCTGAACTATCTGATTTCTATCCATAGCTTTACATCAATTTAGTTTTCAGTGCGTTAACAATCTCTTCCGGCTCAGGCACGATACCACCCAAACGGCCAAACTGCTCTACAGGTACTGCACCGTTGACGGCCAATCGAACATCCTGCACCATTTGTCCAGCATTGATTTCGACCACCAGAATGCCTTTTTTAGTCTTTGCCAGCTCAGCAATCTCCTTTGTAGGGAACGGCCAGAGAGTAATGGGACGGAACAAACCTACCTTCAAACCCTCTTCACGGGCAATCTCAATAGCTTTCTCTGCCAAGCGTGCAGCACTTCCAAAAGCAACTATGGCATACTCGGCATCATCACACTTCTGCTGCTCGTAGCGCACTTCTGTTTCCTTAATCTTACGGTATTTCTCCTGGAGTGCAATATTACGAGCCTCCATGGCCTCAGGCTTCAGCTCCAGCGACGTGATAACTACGCGCTCACGGTTCTTCGGCTTACCAGTAGAAGCCCAAGGACACTGCTTAATAACTTCCTCGTCAGTACGACGGGGTTTGTAGGGAGGCAGCACCACCTTCTCCATCATCTGGCCGATGACACCATCGCTCAGAATCATGGCAGGATTGCGATACTTGAAGGCCAACTCAAAGGCCAGGTCAACAAAATCGGCCATCTCCTGCACAGAGTTAGGAGCCAGCACAATGACGTTATAGTCACCATTGCCACCACCACGTGTAGCCTGAAAATAGTCACCCTGAGAAGGCTGAATGGTACCCAGACCTGGGCCACCACGTTGCACATTGACGAATACTCCAGGAACCTCGGCACCTGCCATATAGGTGATACCTTCCTGCATCAATGCTATACCAGGTGAACTTGATGAAGTCATAGCGCGCTTGCCTGCACCTGCGGCACCATAGACCATATAGATAGATGCCAGCTCACTCTCAGCCTGCACTACCTGCATTCCTGTGGTTTCCCAGGGTTTCAACTCAGCCAGCGTCTCAATTACTTCACTCTGCGGAGTAATAGGATAGCCGAAATAGCCGTCGCATCCGCAACGAATAGCAGCATGGGCAATAGCCTCATTGCCTTTCATCAAAACAACTTCTCTTTCTTCTGCCATAGCTTACTCCTCCATTTTTTTACGATACACAGTGATACACCCGTCAGGGCAGACAATGCCACACGAGGCACAGCCCACACATGCTTCCTCGTTGACAGCCTCCACGTAGGGGTAGCCGTGCAGATTCACTTTGTTGGCCAGGGCAATAACCTTTTGAGGGCAAGCAATGATGCACAATGAGCATCCCTTGCACCTCTCAGTATTTACCTCTATGGCGCCTTTCATTTTTGCCATATTTATCTATTTTAATGCATTAAAATCGACTTCTTTTCACTGAAAACACTTGCCAAAGCAATAAATTGCGTGCAAAGGTAGTGGAAATCGAGCGAAAAACCAAATAAATCTTTGTTTTTTTATCTTTTTCCAAGCTACAGGCTCATTTCTGAGCAAGTGTCATGTCAAAAAATCGCCCTGACATCTCATGATGAAGATATCAGGGCGACCTTTCTATTTGACTATACCTGATAATAATCAATTATTTCTTAATAAACTCCACTCTCCTATTCTTGGCACGACCTTCTTCCGTCTTGTTGTCAGCTATGGGCTCGTGAGAACCCTTACCCACAGCACGCAGATTGAAACCATCGCAGCCCAATGCCTCCAGCGCCTTCACAACAGCCTCTGCACGTTGCTGGGACAGCGGGTCGTTGATAGCATCAGAGCCCTGATTGTCGGTATGCCCCTGTACCTCGAAACGCACGCTGGGATTCTTCTTCATGTAGTCAGCAACCTTCTGAATCTCAGCCATCGACTCTGGCTTCAGTGTAGCCTTGCCCGTCTCGAACAAGATGTTGTTCGTCACAAACTTACCTGTCTCTGCAATAGCTTTCTCAACAGCAGAGACATCAGTGGTCTGACGCTGATAAAGCTCTGCCCCACCCTTGGCGAGAATCACATGACCAACACCACGATACGGGTATTCACCCCCAATATAGAATGAAAAACGACTGGGAGCAGCCACATTAGGCAGATTGATCACTCGGTTTCCATTGATATAATATTTGAAAGCACGTTTGTTGAAGGAAATGGCAAAATGATTCCATTGACCAATCTTGATATACTTTTTTAATTCGTCCCATTCCATACTGCCATTCACATCACCTGAAGCACCGCTACCTTTCTTAAATGAATAGTTTCCATAAGCATCCGGATCACCTGAGCGATACACCTTATATATATTACCAATCTCATCACTACCTGAATAGAAATAGATATGCCATGCAGTCTGGTCATAATCACCAGGCTTACTCATAAATTCATCCCACTCAAGGGTGAAGACATCCGGCAGATAAGACTGCATATTCTCCATCAACGGTGAGAACGTAGAGGAAGGGGCTGTGCTATGAGCATACTTTATTCCGTTTACAGAAGCGACCTCAATACTGCCATCATCGATATCCCACTTGGACGGGAATTCACCCATTTGCTCATTGGCGAAGTCATCCTCGAAGAGAATCACACTACCACGGACGAAGTCACTCTTCTGATTTTGCGATACGGCTTCTGGCGTATTGTCACCCTCTGCCGGCTGTTGTTCGTCGTTACCCTTTTCTGAACTTTTGCCATCCAGGACACTGTTCAACCCGTCATCGACAGTCTTGTCAACCTGATCCTTCACTTTGTCTACGGTCTTGTTCTTCAGCTTGTTCAGCCACCCCTGGGCATCAGCCTGTGTAGGGAACGACAACATTGCCGCCACCATCATCACTACAAAAGTCAGTCTTTTCATTTTTGTCTTTAGGTTTGGTTATACGTTAATTTTGCTCCAAAGTTACGAAATAATTCCCTTCCTTGTTTTCTATTCACATTAAATATTGTTAATCATGCCGTAGGGCTATTCCCGTCAGTGGTGAATTTAGGGATTATACATATCCTTGCAGTAGAATGCCATGATATCATCGAGCATACGCTTTGCCTCAACAGCAGGGCTGTCGGGATCCAACTCGATGGCTCGTATATAACAGTTGATGGCTTCGTGCCACTGCGACTGTTTCCTATAGGCGTTGCCTTGTTCGTAATACTCCTCTGCTGTCACTTCTCAAGATGGAAAAAATATACAGAAATCTGAACGATTACATTATTTGTAGAATTCTTTCTTTCCGGCTGCAAGGGTATTTTTCATCAGCGAGCAGATGGTCATAGGCCCTACTCCACCAGGTACGGGAGTGATATAAGAACACTTGTCAGCCACCTCGTCGAACTTCACGTCGCCATTCAGACGGAATCCGCTCTTGCGCGAGGCATCAGGCACACGGGTGGTACCAACATCGATGATGACAGTACCCTCCTTCACCATATCGGCTGTTACAAAGTCGGGCTGACCAATGGCAGCAATAATGATATCAGCAGCACGACACTCCTCTTTCAGCGTCTTTGAACGCGAGTGGCAGACAGTTACCGTAGCATCGCCATATTGCTTTTGCATCATCAGCTGAGCCATGGGTTTTCCCACTATGTTCGAACGTCCCAGGATGACGCACTTCTTGCCTGAAGTCTCGATATTATAACGCTTCAGCAGGGTCAGTATACCCAAAGGAGTTGCCGAGATAAAACACGGCAGTCCGATAGCCATACGGCCAACATTGATAGGATGGAACCCGTCAACATCCTTACGGTAGTCAATGGCCTCTATGATTTTCTGTTCGTCAATATGTTTCGGCAGAGGCAGCTGTACGATGAATCCGTCCACGTCATTGTCGCTGTTCAGCTTTTCCACACAAGCCAGCAGTTCCTCCTCTGTCACATCATCTTCATAGCGAATCAGTGTCGACTTGAAACCACAGGCCTCGCAAGCCAGCACCTTGTTTTTCACGTAAGTTTCAGAACCTCCGTCGTGACCTACGAGAACTGCTGCCAAATGGGGCTGCTTGCCTCCCTTTGCCACGATATTCTTTACCTCTTCTGCAATCTCAGCCTTAATAGCTGTTGCTGTTGCCTTTCCGTCTATTAGCTGCATAACTACATCATTATTACTATGTTTCCAATTTCAACGCCATCAGCCATGATGATTAGAACTTCGGCATTCCGCCTTTATTCTTCATGGCTGCCGCCATCTGGGCCATACGGGACGAACCCATGCCACTAACCATCTTCATCATCTTGCGGGTCTGGTCAAACTGCTTCATCAATCGGTTTACCTCCTCGATCTTCGTTCCTGACCCTTTGGCTATGCGCAGCCGACGACTCTGGTTGATAATATCCGGATTCTTACGCTCCTGAGGAGTCATTGAATTGATAATGGCCTCAATACCCTTAAAGGCATTGTCGTCTATGTCGATATCCTTGATGGCCTTGCCCACACCAGGAATCATGGATGCCAAATCCTTGATGTTACCCATCTTCTTGATTTGCTGGATCTGGCCCATAAAGTCATCAAAGTCAAACTTGTTCTTGCGTATCTTTTTCTCCAGTCGCTTGGCTTCCTCCTCGTCAAACTGCATCTGAGCACGTTCAACCAGCGAGACGACATCACCCATACCCAGGATACGGTCGGCCATACGTTCAGGATGGAACACGTCGATGGCCTCCATCTTCTCGCCTGTACCCACAAACTTGATGGGCTTGGTCACTACGGTACGGATGGAAAGCGCAGCACCACCGCGGGTATCACCGTCCAACTTGGTCAGCACCACACCGTCGAAGTCGAGTCTGTCGTTGAATTCCTTGGCGGTATTGACTGCATCCTGACCCGTCATGGAGTCTACCACAAACAGAGTCTCGTCCGGATTGACAGCCTGCTTCAACGTTGCAATCTCATTCATCATATCCTCGTCGATGGCCAGACGACCTGCGGTATCTATGATGACAACATTATAATTTTTCTGTTTAGCCTCGCGAATGGCGTTTTGTGCTATCTGTACGACATTCTTGTTGTCGGGCTCCGAATAGACAGGAACACCTACCGACTCACCAACCACATGCAACTGCTGGATAGCAGCCGGACGGTAGACGTCGCAAGCTACCAGCAACGGATTCTTATGCTGACGAGTCTTCAGCAAGTTGGCCAGCTTACCTGAGAACGTGGTTTTACCAGAGCCCTGAAGTCCAGACATCAGCACAATAGCCGGACGGCCTTCCAACTTCAGCTCCACAGCCTTGCCGCCCATCAGCTCTGCCAGTTCGTCATGGACTATTTTCACCATCAGTTGTCCGGGTTTGATGGCTGTCAGCACATTCATACCCAATGCCTTCTTCTTCACAGTATCCGTAAAGCTCTTGGCAACTTTGTAGTTGACATCGGCATCCAACAGCGCCTTACGCACATCTTTCAGGGTTTCAGCAACGTTTATCTCGGTGATTTTCCCCTCACCTTTCAGTATCTTGAACGAACGTTCAAGTCTGTCACTAAGATTCTCAAACATATATACCTATTTTAATTTTAGGGTGCAAAATTACTAATAAAATAATAAAACGCAAAAAGAAAACATGTTTTTCTTCATTTTGACGGTATCGAGAACTCGCATCCACAATACTGCTGGTTATAGAACTGGTACTCCTTCAACAGCTGGTTTCTTCTTTCCTGCAATCCACCCTTACGCCAGTTCTGTGCCCAAAAGGTCACACCTTCTACCATCAACTCTGCCCGATGCCCGGCACGCTCAATCTGTTCCAGGCTCTTCCAGCGACTACTGGCCAACGTGGTGGCAAAATAGAGAATGCCTAACTCCTGCGCCTTCCTGGCTGTTTCCGTCAGTCGCAACGTAAAGCATTGTTCACAGCGACTACCACGTTCTGGTTCATCTTCCAGACCCCGTATACCGCATCGCCACTCCTCGTGGTCATAGTCGCCGTCCACCCACTGGATGCCAAGACTTTCGGCATGACGCTTACTCTCCTGCTTACGGATTTCATACTCCTCACGAGGAAAAATATTCGGATTAAAATAAAACACCGTAGGTTTTACCCTGTGCTGAACCAGCCACTCAATAATGGCCGACGAACACGGTGCACAGCACGCGTGCAACAACACTTCCTGACACCCTTCCGGTATTATGATTGCTGGCTGTTTCATTTCTCAAAGTGCAAAAGTACGAAAAAACATGGGAAATGCCAAATTAATTTGGCTCTTTGCCTGTAATTTCGTAACTTTGTCGCAGAATATCAACAAACCTACAACAATATGAAGAAATTCGCGCTTATCATTGCCAGCCTTCTGACGGCAGGCGCAGCCTTGGCCGATGGCCACTGGGTAGGAACATGGGGAACAGCCCCGCAACTCGTCGAGTCACATAACAACCCGCCATCCCCTGGCTTAGGTAATAATTCGCTGCGCCAGATTGTGCAGGTATCAATCGGTGGCGACAAGGTACGCCTGAAGCTGACTAACGAGTTCAGCACGGGCAGCACAGAAATTAATGCCGTTGAGCTGGCCATTGCCAAGACCTCAGGCAGCAGCAGCGAGATTGATGAGGCATCGACAGTCAGCCTGACCTTCGACGGCAAGCCCAATGTGAAGATGCCTGCCAAGGGGACAGCCATCTCAGATGCCGTAAACTTCAAGATTGGTCCCCGCGAGAATGTTGCCATTACCATCCACTACGGCTCGGCTTCGTCAACCAGCGTCAGCGGACACCCCGGTTCACGCACCACCTCCTATCTGAAGGCCGGCAACACCAACGACTTCAGCAATGCCACGAAGACTGACCATTGGTACACCATACAAACGCTCGAGGTAGAGGCTCCTGAAGAGGCAGGGGCCGTAGCCATCCTGGGCAACTCCATCACCGACGGACGAGGCTCCACCACCAACCAACAGAACCGCTGGGCCGATGTGCTTTCGCACCGTTTGCTAGCCAATGAGCCTACAAGCAAGGTGGGCGTGCTCAACATGGGTATCGGTGGAAACTGCGTACTTGCTGGAGGTCTTGGTCCTACGGGAGCGAGCCGTTATCATCGCGACCTTTTCGGACAAGAGGGCGTAAAGTGGATTATCCTCTTCGAGGCTGTCAATGACTTGGGCAGTGCACAGAACGGTGTACAGACGGCCAAGCGTATCATCGACGTCTACAAACAGATTATCCGTCAAGCCCACCAGAAGGGCATCCGCGTCTTCGGTGGCACTATCACTCCGTTCAAAGGCAACAACTACTATTCGGTTGACCACGAGAAGGGCCGCAGCACTATCAACAAGTGGATTCGCACCACCAAGATGCTGGACGGCGTGATTGACTTCGACAAGGCCGTACGTAATCCGCAGGACACCATCGCCATGCAATCGCAGTTTCTTTTCGAGAATGACTGGCTCCATCTCAATGCCAAGGGCTACGAGACGATGGGCAGCTGCATTGACCTCAGCCTATTTACCAAGACTGGGCCTCTGGCCGATGACGATGAGGAAGAGGAAGGCTACGGTGAGGCACTATGGATTGAGGCCGAGCAGTTGCGCACCAACACCGCAGGGACAGCCTTCCACGTGGTTAACGACGAAGCAGCCTCCGATGGCAAGTACCTGCTGACGGTAAGCGACACCAAGACCGTTGCACCCGCAGACAGTGCCTATATACTCGCAGCTAACTTTACGACAAAGACGTCTGACACCTATTATGTCTATGCCCGCGTGAACTGTCCCGGATACGATGATGACAGCTACTGGCTGAGTATGGACAAGCCGTTAGGCAGCGACTTTGCCAATGGAATCGTGACCAGCGGCTGGGAGTGGAAAGAACTTTATCACGGTCATCTTCAGGCCGGCAGTCATACGTTTTATATCGGTGGACGCGAAAATGGCGCCTGTATTGACAAACTCTGCATTACCATCAATCCCGAATTGCCTACAGGTATGGGCGGCTCTGCTGTGGTAACCTCCATCAGTCATCGTTCATCATCCAATACTTCTTCGGTCGTTTACTATTCCATGAGTGGAATGCAGCAAACGACCCCATACGCAGGCTCCTCTATCGAGGTTCGCCGTTCTAACGACGGAACCGTCCATTCGCAGAAGATTTTAGTACGACGCTAGTGAACAAAAGCCGATATCCCTCAAGGCATCGGCTTTGTTTCTTCTGTTATCTTATAGGCCACGGGCCTTCCATATCTTCTCCTTGGCGGCATTGATTTCCTGGAACTTTTTCTCTGCTGCCTTGCGGATATCGTCACCCAATGCTGCCACCTTATCGGGATGGTGCTCCAAAGCCAGACGGCGATAGGCTTTCTTCAGTTCATCGTCAGTAGCCGTAGGTGACACTCCCAGTACTCGGTAGGCGGACTCCAAATCGTCCTTGCCCAATCCAAGCATCGAGTCTACTTCGTCAACAGACATCTGCATCCATTGGGCACACTCCTTCATGGCGGTCACCTCAGTAGCATCCACCCGTCCGTCGGCCTGCGATATCAAGATGAGGAAATTCAACAGTTGCAGCCGCTGCGAATAATCCATATTGTGAGCAATCTGACCACAGCACTGCATGACCGTCTGACGAAACTGATAGCTGCCAACCCGCTTCTGCTCGTCAAAAAGTTTCTTCAGTATTTCATCGCCTTGCTGACGCGCAACTTCGCCAAAGTTCTGACGTAACACATTACGTACCAACTCCATTTCCGAGTGCATCACCTTGCCGTCGGCCTTGATGATATAGGAAGCCAGCACCAGCATAGAAAACAGAAAACTGTTGCGCTGTCCTTGATAGCTCCGTTGCCTGCCAAAAGCCTGTGACTCATAGCCACTCTGTCCGTCAAAGGTGCCTTGCGTCTCAGGGGTATTGACAGCATCGAGCATCTTATCGAAAACACTACCCAGCACAATTCCTGCCAATGCCCCCAACGGGCCTGCGCTCATAAATCCTAAGAAACCACCAATCCACTTACCTATAGCCATTGTACCAAATAAAAGATAAATGCAGAGTTACTATCATCTTAATAATTATGCCACCAGACATTCTTTCCTTCGAGTTCTTCGCGCTCCAAGTCGTCAATGAGGCACTCGGCTAACTTGATCACCACCTCCTGAGGAACCAGTAATCGAGGATCATCACTATGTGGATTGATGGACGAGAGGAAATGAGGCACTTCGCCTTTGTATATTTCCTTCATGCGCAAATTATCGCCGTCAACCCCCGAGCATGAATAGGTAATGTTGGCCAACCTGTCGCACAACTTGACGAAGGGTGCATAGGGTGTCTCGCGGATACCCTTATAATACTTCTCCCCTGCCCGCTCTGAACGCGAACGTCCTTTATCGTTGGTCAGTGCATAAACGATCTCCGTTGCCAAAAGCGCCTGCTCTACTGACATCATGGTCGTTGCCGTCTTCATCACATCGTTGTATGTCAGTCGCGCATCCTCTATGCTGTCATGATAATAACCTCCGAAAAACAGCGGAATTATATCGTTCTCGCACGTACACACCAAGTGACCATAGTCCCTGATGCCATTAACTACCATATCCAGATGGTAGCCATAGGGCAGCTGGTCGCCATACGTCTGGTTGACACTCCTATGCAGCTCATGGGCATGATGCCTGATCTGTTCTATCAGGTCTGCATATTTCTGCATGTATGTCTCAAATATTTTTCTTTCCATAGGTGCAAAGGTACGAAATAAAAACGAAAACCCACTCCCTATTCTATTTTTTTTTAATGAGGTTGCAAATTATCAAACTTTATATGGCAAGCCGATTGCTACCTATTGGATACAAAATCCTTGATTCTCCTTATATACTCACTCTTATGCTCCCGATAAGACAGAGCATGTTCAGCTGCTTCAGTTACCCAAATGTCTTTTTCACCTTTATGGGCTTCATAGAGAGGATAGACCATCCATGTAGGCACAAACGTATCATCAGCGCCATGTATGAAGAGCATGGGATAACGGCATTTCTTCACCTGCTCTAACGCTGATGCTTCTTCGAAGCTCCAACCATAACACAAGCGACAAAGCATGCTTGAAACATTCAGCAAAGGAAATGCAGGTAGTCCGAACTGCTCTTTAAGCTGTTCGGCAAACTCATCCCAGACACAAGTATAGCCGCAATCCTCCACAAAGCGCATATCCTTGATACCGTCAGGCATCTCCATTCCTGACAGCATCATTGTAGTGGCAGCTCCCATCGACACGCCATGTACTACCAACGTGTCTGTTTTGAACTTCTTCAGCCATTGCATGACATCAAGCCTGTCCTTCCAACCCATTTGTAGTGCATCGCCCTCGCTCTCACCACATGCTTCCAGCTCAGGCATCAGTACATTATACCCCAACTCTTGCTCATAGATACGTCCCAGCCAGAAGAACTTAATGGCACAATCACGCCAGCCGTGTATCACTATCGCTGTACGCTTCGCCCCTTTGTCGACAAAGAAAGCATGGTGTCGCCTGCCTGTTGGCATAGTAAGGAATGTATCACGTAAGGCATGCACGCTTCTCAAACTATCCACCCAAGCTTTACTCTCAGGATAGTTTTCAAACTGTTGTTGATAACATGAGTCGTTATCCATTCTGTTTGGATCAGGCGCTAAGGAATAGTGGAGCATATAGAAACCACCACCAATCAGTAGAACAACGATCATTACAAAGAAAACTATCAGTATAGCTATTATTTTTTTCATATTCATTTTTATTCAACTTATTTCCCTTGCACCTGCATAGCAGCAGCTACTACGCTATGTGACGGTCGCATAAATACATGCCCAGCAGGATGAGCACGGTACCTAAAAGGAACCAGGGGGTAATGGGTTCGTGGAGTAACCAAGCGGCAAAGATAATGGTGGTGATGGGGTTGAAGTAGACCCAGTTGGTAGCTACAACAGGACCAAGTTTGCGTATGACCAAGTTCCAAAGCAGGAAGCACAACATGGAAGCCACAACGGCAAGAAACAGTAGATTGAAAAGAATGGAAGGAGTGAAAAACGTCAAGACCTCCGACGTGAAAATCCACCTATCACCAGGCACAAATATATAATAAGGTATAATCGTCATCAGGCCATAGAAAAACACTTTGCGGGTGATGAAAAAAGTATTATAGCGATAAGCTGCAGGTTTCATCAGCAACGAGTATACAGCCCAACACAGACAGGCCCCAAAGGCCAGCATATCGCCTAATGGCGATAGATGAAGCACAAAATGGCCATTAAGTACGACGACAACCATCCCCATGCATGCCACAAACGATCCAAAGACCTGAATACGCGTGAAGCGCATATTCTGGCGAAAGAACAAGGCGAAAAGCAGCATGGCAAACAGGGGGCAGGAACACACGATAAGTGACGTGTTGGTAGCTGTGGTATAGAGCATGGCGGCATTCTCCGTCAGGAAATAGAGCGAACCTCCCGTCAGTCCCAATGCAGCCATCAGCACTTCGTCCTGCCAGACATCAGCCAGCCATTTTCGATGATAGACGGCCAGCAACAACACATAGGCTATTGCGAAGCGAAGGGTGAAAATCTGTGCAGGTGAAAGACCAGCTTGGAGCAACATTTTCGTGAAGACGAAGGTGCTGCCCCAGATGGCTACGACCAAGAAGGCTACAAAATGATAGCCCAGCATACTATTACCTGCCGATTCAGAAATCATGTATGACGGTTAGCTACTTCTTTATTTCTATATCACGCTTAACGTTATTACGAATCTTCGTCAAATAACCTTTCATACCTTCAGCATCCTTTTGGTCGATAATTTCAAGAAGTTCTTTCAGCTCCGTACGAATCTGTGCAACCTGATCGTGGGTATAGGGGTTGAACAGTATTTCCTGCAACAGGTAGTCGTCCTCGTTGAGCACGCCCTTAGCAATACGCATATGGCGCTTGAAGGTTGTTCCTGGCGCGTCTTGATGCTTCATGACTGCTGCAAAAACAAAGGTAGAGACAAAGGGGATGGATAGCGAATAGGCCACCGTCTTGTCATGTTCCTCGAAAGTGTACTCGTAGATGTTCAAGCCAAGCTTCTGATAGAGGTCCTTGAAGAAGATGCGCCCCATATAGTCACCCTCACTGATGATGATGGCATTCTCTTCGGACAGCTGTTGCAGATTGGCAAAAGTCGGGCCGAACATGGGGTGAGTCGAAACATATCTTCTCCCACACTTCTCGTAGAACTCTTTCAGGTCAGTCTTCACAGAGGCAATGTCGCTGATGATGCAGTCTTGCGGCAAAAAGGGTATCACCTCCTCGAATACGGGAATGGTATACTTCAGCGTCACGGCATTGATGAGCAGTTCAGGTTTAAAATCACGGATTGCCTCCAACTCCGTGAAACGCTGACAGTTATAGGTAAACCGCATACGCTTGGCATCTCGCTCAAACACAGCAACCTCATGGTCAAAGCTCAGCAAGTCGATGAAGAAAGACCCCATCTTGCCTGCGCCTAAAATCAATATCTTCATAAAAAACAACTATTCTTATTGATTGACAATTTCTATTTGCTGACGCACGCTCTCTTCATGGATGTTCTCAAAGACCTTGGCTACAAACTCGGGTGACATACCAGTCAACGAACCCTGAACGCCACGTTTTTCCAAAATCTCGTTATAGCGTGAGGTCTGCAGCACCGTCATATTGTGTTCCTTCTTATAGTGTCCTATCTCACGACAGACTCCCATACGCTTGGCTAGCAGTTCCATGAGCTGATTGTCAAGTTCGTCAATCTGCTTACGCAGTTGTTGGATGCTCTCCGTGGTGATATGCTCATCACGGATGATGAGCAGCGATAGGATATAGTCAAGCACCTCAGGGGTAACTTGTTGCTTGGCATCACTCCATGCCTTGTCTGGATCACAGTGGCTTTCGACAATGAGACCATCAAATCCAAGGTCCATAGCCTGCTGACACAGCGGTGCAATAAGCTCACGCCTGCCACCGATATGAGATGGATCACAGATGATAGGCAACTCAGGAATGCGGCGATGCAGCTCAATAGGAATCTGCCACATGGGGGCATTACGATAGATTTTCTGCTCAAAGCTGGAGAAACCGCGATGAATAGCTCCCAGACGCTTGATGCCAGCCTGATTCAGACGTTCCATAGCACCAATCCACAACTCGAGGTCTGGGTTCATGGGATTCTTGACAAACACGGGAATGTCGACGCCCTTCAGCGAATCTGCTAATGCCTGGACAGCAAAAGGATTGCCCGTCGTACGTGCACCAATCCACAAGATGTCAATGCCGTACTTCAGTGCCAGCTCCACATGCTCAGGGGTGGCCACCTCCGTGGAAATCAGCATATGAGTCTCGTCCTTCACCTGCTTCAACCAAGGCAAAGCCTTCTCGCCGTTGCCCTCAAAGCCACCTGGCTTGGTACGCGGTTTCCACACGCCAGCACGGAAATTGTGGCAACCTTTCATGGCTAAGTCGCGGGCAGTTTTCATCACTTGCTCCTCGGTCTCGGCACTGCATGGTCCTGCAATGACAAAGGGGCGTTCATTGTCACTTGGTAAATTTAACGGTTGTAAGTCTAATTCCATAATATTTAAATTGTTTCTTTGATTCTTTTCAATGCTTCTTCTATTTTCTCTTCTTTGGCACAGAGCGAGATGCGGATATAACGTTCACCGTTACTGCCGAAGATAAAGCCAGGAGTGATGAACACACGTGCCTCGTGGAGTACTCGCTCTGTCAGGTCCTCTACGTTCTGAATACTGGCAGGAATCTTGCCCCAGAGGAACATGCCCACCTGATTCTTGTCGTACGTACATCCCAATACGTCCATAATCTGCTCGGCATATTTCCTGCGACGGGCATAGCGCTCGATATTGGCCTCGCGATGCCATTCGTCACTATTGTTGAATGCCTCTGCAGCAGCCAGCTGGATACCACGGAACGTACCACTCTCAATATTGGACTGAACCTTCAATATCCACGAAATGAATGTGGCATTCGTTGCACACAGGCCAACACGCCATCCTGGCATATTATGGCTCTTCGACATCGAGTTGAACTCGATACAACAATCCTTGGCACCTGGAACCTGAAGCAGGGATAAGTGTTCCTCGTTCAGGATGAAGCTGTAGGGATTGTCGTTCACTACCACAATGTTATGTTCGCGTGCAAAACGCACCAAACGCTCGTAGGTCTCACGACAGGCACACCCGCCAGTAGGCATGTTGGGATAGTTGGTCCACATCAGCTTAACCCTACTGAGGTCCATCTGCTCCAACTCGTCAAAGTCGGGCTGCCAGCCATTGTCCTCACGAAGATTGTAGTTGACGATCTTCGCACCCAGAAGCTTACTTAGGGAAGTATAAGTGGGATAGCCAGGATTGGGGACAAGCACCTCATCTCCAGGGTTGACAAAGGCCAGCGTCACGTGCAAGATACCTTCTTTTGAGCCAATCAGGGGCAGTACCTCTGTCTTGGCATCCAGGTCAACATCATACCAACGTTTGTAGAACCCGGCCATAGCCTCGCGCAACTCAGGGGTACCCATTGTAGGCTGATAGCCGTGGGCTCCTGGCTGACGGGCCACCTCACACAGTTTCTCTATTGTCTGATCAGAAGGAGGCATGTCAGGACTGCCTATCGCCAAGCTGATAATGTTCTTGCCTTCTGCATTCAGTTGAGCGACCTCCTTCAGCTTCCGGCTGAAATAGTATTCGCTTACAGAGTTCAGTCTCTCTGCCGGTTGCACCTTACATGGTTTGCTTTCCATCTTTATATTCTCCTAATATTTTAAAGTCCTTGGTTAATGGGATAATTGCATCTATTGACTGACGATAGCGTGTCAGGTCGTCATACATGACATCGACGTAGAACAGGTATTCCCATTCACGCCCAATGATTGGCAGCGACTGAATCTTCGTCAGGTTAATCCTATAGAACGAAAGAATAGCCAGGACGTGGCTCAGCGAACCTTCCTCATGAGGCAGCGAGAAGACGATACTTGCCTTATTGGTCTCTGTCAACGGACGCAACAGGTCTGCCTTGTTGGGATTAGACACCACCAGGAAACGAGTGAAATTGTGTTTGTTGTCCTCAATATGGTCTTCCAGTACTTTCAGACCATAAAGCCGCGCAGCTTCTGCATGGCAGATGGCGGCCCACCCTTTCCTTCCCTCTTCGGCTATCATCTTGGCAGAGCCTGCCGTATCCTCTGCTTCAACATTCTTCATCTGCGGATGCTGGGCAAGGAACTGACGGCACTGCATCAAGGCCACAGGGTGTGAGTGAATCTCAGTCAAAGTACTCCAGTCGTCATCAGGCAAACAGCAGATGCAATGAGTGATGTGCAACTTATGCTCACCCACAATGGTCGTACCGCTTTCACGTAGCAGCTCATAGTTGTGCAGCAAAGACCCGGCTATGGTATTCTCGATGGCTGTCATGCCTATCATAGTTGGGTCCTTGCGAATGCTGTCAAACACTTGCTCGAATGTAGAACAGCATACCAGCTGTATCTGTTCGCCTTCGAAAAACAGGTGAGCCGCAATGTCGTGGAACGATCCCATCAAACCTTGTATAGCTATTCGTTTCATATCTCTTATTTCTAAAAAAAAATCCGCTTTCACCTTTCAGTGAAGCGGAGCCTTATTCTTATTGTATTATTAATACTCATTTTTACATACGACCAACCGCTTCACAACATCCTGCGAAGTAAAAGTAATAGCCGTAAAAGTACGCATTCAACATTGTCATAATTCACGTTTTTGTTGTAATTCGGTTGCAAAAGTAACACTTTTCCACGAAACAAACAAATTTTTGACTGCTTTTTTAGCAGAAAAGTGTCATTTCACGAATTTATTGACGCTATTTTCCAATCTTCTACAGTACAGCCAGCAGGCGGACGGCATCAACATACTGGGCTATACCTTCGGCTACGTGCTTGGCGTCCTGCATGGCGTGGACTACTGTGGCATGCCGACCTGCCACATCGCCACCTGCAAAGACACCGCGACGGGTTGTCATGCCGTAAGGTACCTCACGGGTGATGACAAACTTGTGGTCATCGTTCTCTAGACCTGACGTTGTGCGTACAATCTTCGTATTGGGTGTTGCCCCGATAGCCATGATAACATTGTCGGCAGGCAGCGTCTGGCGCACAGGTTCCTTGTCGGGTTCCCTGGTTTCAAGCACGATCTCCGTGATGTCCAGTTTGTCGTCAACATGAATCTCAGTAATGGCGCTCCACCAGTTGAAGTTGACACCCTCCTTGACGGCGTCATCGTATTCAGCCCGTAAGGCCGACATCGTGTCAATACCCTTATGATAGATGACATCCACCTTTGACGCTCCAATACGGACGGCAGTCCGCGAGGCGTCCATCGCCGTATTGCCACAGCCAATGATCCACACCTTTGCTCCCTTGTCGACATGCGTCTCGCTAGGATGCATGAAACCCTCCTGTATCAGTTCCACGCGACGCAGGAAGTGGGCTGCCAGACGGACACGCTTCAGGTCAGCACAACTGATGGCTCCTTCGCCCTCTGAGATACACTTTCCATGCTGGAATATTGGAATCTCCAATGTTTTGGGTTTGCCAAGACCCGTACCTATGAAGATGGCGTCGAAACCCTGAGCAAAGAGGGTGTCGAGGGTGATGTCATAGCCCACATGGGTTTTGCGGTGGATGATGACACCCATTTTCTCGATATAACGAATCTCCCGAGCCACCACTTCCTTGGGCAGGCGGTATTCAGGAATGCCATAACGGAGCACACCACCACACTGT
>JAEEGL015580423.1_pt1 | contig 18861 bp, 15 predicted proteins | sample 9134231 | NCBI WGS metagenome assembly JAEEGL01 (sample SAMN16246548, study PRJNA631951) | gut metagenome | biome: gut microbiome; feature: rumen; material: fiber-attached | host: Bos | place: Iran: Karaj | collected 2018-10 | reverse complement strand
CAAGATGCTTTGAACAGCTGGATACTGTCTTTTTGGAGACCGAAAAGAATATTGACCTGAGCGGCTCTTCTCTTCCCGTCATGAGCTATCACATTGCCCTGAATATGCCCAAGGCTTCGGAGAGGCTTAGATTATGGGAAAGAGAGCTTGCCGCCTTCGGCTGCGGGGATGACCTGCCTGTAAAGGAGCTTGCTTTGAAATATCGTCTCAATCCCGGAAGAATAATAAACTGCGCCGCAGCAGCAAAAGGAGCAGCAGATGGAAGAGGCAGCAGTATCTCAGCCAAGGATCTTACCGAGGCCATACTTTCGGAAGCCACTTCTGATCTTGACAAACTCTGCGACAGGATCCCCTTGAAATACACCTGGGATGACCTTGTCATAGATCCCCGGCAAAAGGAGATCATGGAAACCCTGTGCAGCAGAGCAAGGCTCAGGAGTCTGGTTGACGAGGAGTGGGGCTTCGAGGAGAAGGTCACCTATGGCAGGGGTGTGAGCATGATCCTGTACGGTCCTCCCGGAACGGGAAAGACAATGGCAGCGCAGATAATGGCACAGGATATAGGAATGTCACTTTACCGCGTGGATCTGTCACAGCTGGTGGATAAATATATCGGAGAGACCGAAAAGAATATTGGCCGTATTTTTGATGCCGCTTCGGACGGCAATGTGATACTCTTTTTCGATGAGGCGGATGCGCTTTTTTCTCGGCGTACGGAAGTGCAGTCTTCCAATGACAAGCATGCCAATACCGAGGTAGCCTATCTGCTTCAGAAGATAGAGCAGCACGAGGGTGTGATCTTTCTCGCCACAAACAGGTTCGCCGACTTTGACAGTGCCTTCGTACGACGCCTCACCTATGCAGTAAGGCTCGAGAGACCGGACGCCAAAATGCGGCTGGAGCTTTTCACCAAGATACTGCCGGACAAAACTCCAAGGACAAAGGATCTGGATCTGAAATTCTTTGCAGACAATTTCGAGCTCTCAGGAAGTGAGATAAAGGAGGTGCTCTACAGCGCAGCCTTTATGGCAGCTGCCGCTGATAAGCCGCTGGGAAACGACTGTCTTGTAAAAGCTGTGAAATATCAGCAGGAAAAGACCGGAAAGCTTCTGTCCGCCGGTGATTTTATGCAATACGGCGGACTGATCTCCTGAATGATCCAGCCCCCTCGATCTATCTGACCGGCTGCAGAAGCATGAATAAGGGCTTCAGTATCCGAGGGAATAATTGTTCTTTAAGAAGAAAAAATGGTTGCAGGATTCTGTTACAGCAGATCAGAGTGGATAGAGTTATCAACGGGTGATATATTGATGATAGAATCATTAAGATACTGGAAGGAAAAACGATCCGCTGATTTTCAATACTGAATAACAAGGAGGATAGTATATTATGAAGAGAGCATTTTTGGTACTTACAGCCATTATCACTTTATCTGTCATGGCGGGCTGCGGCTCATCGAAAAATGTGGAGAACGAACCGACTGCCGAGCAGGGCAGTGATGAGAAAGATGAATCCACTGAAGAGGCTGATGCCGAAAAAGAAGCAACTGAAGCTTCCGATACAGCAAGTGATCAGAGCATGTTTTCAAAGACTGATGATGACGCAGACAGTGATGAGAAAAAAGACGACAAATCAACCACCAGAGTCCAGGCTGATGACGGAAGCTTTTCCGTGACCATTCCCACTGATTACAGAGTAAACTGGATCAGTTCCGATAAAGGGATGCAGATATTTCCTGATGAAGAATTGGATTCGCCCTACATATTCGTTTATACAAAAAGCGATGTGGATATAGATCCGGGACAGTGGGTAGAGGAGGTTGACTGGACAAATATCCTCGGAAAGATGGAGCCCGATAATGCAGAATACACTCCTGTGGAGGATTATGATATCGGGGGCTATGATCTCAAAGGAATAGAGTTCAGGTATGTACAGAATGTAAAATCGACCTATCCCGGTCCTGAATACTGCCTGTGTCTTGCAAGAAAAGATGGCAGTACAATAATTGATTATAATGTTTATTATTATCCCGGTGAAAAAGATGAGATCATGAAGGTACTTGAAGATGTGATTAAAAATACTGAGCTTGGGGGTGGATCAGGATCGGCTCAGACGAAGGGCGAAGCTGTTTCTCTTCTTGATTTCTGTAACGACAAAGAGCTTACGGAATGGTTTGATTCCATCTTATGAAAAAGAAATACTTCTCTTCTGCGCAGCTGATCCCTATCAGTTTTCTTGCTGCTATCATTATTGGAGCTTTATTGCTCATGCTTCCCTTTGCTTCTGTCGACGGCCAATGGACTTCTTTTGTTGATGCCTTATTTACTTCAGCCACATCAATATGCGTGACAGGGTTAACGGTCCTTGATACCGGGAATCACTGGAGCCTTTTCGGACAGATAATCATCGTGATATTGATACAGATGGGAGGACTCGGCATCATAGCCGTGATATCGCTCATTATGATCATTACCCAAAAGAAATTTTCTCTGGGGGAGAGGATCATGCTTAAGGATTCGCTTAATCTTGATTCTACTTCAGGTGTGATCCGCTTTCTGCTAAAGATCATCAAGACGACCTTTGCTATCGAAGCAGCAGGAGCGTTATTGTATTCGCTTAAGTTCATTCCGAGATATGGCTTCTTCAGGGGGCTTTGGATATCTGTATTTAACGCAGTTTCGGCATTCTGCAATGCGGGAATGGACGTAATGGGAGAGAACAGTCTGGAAGCCTATAATGACAGTGCCTTTGTTCTGGGGATCACAATGATACTTATAATAGTCGGGGGAGGCGGATTTGTCGTCTGGTTTGATGTCTTGGAAAAGATAAGGACCGGACTCAAAAAACGTTTTTCAGCAGGACAGATCATAGCAAGATTTTCCGTGCATACGAAGCTGGCTCTTTGCATGACATTATTTCTGATATTGTTTGGAGCCGGAGAGGTCTTTATTGCTGAATATGATAATCCGGATACCATAGGCAGCATGAGTCTGGGAGCAAAGATATTAAACAGCTTTTTTGAATCCGTGACATACAGGACAGCCGGGTTTTGCACCTTTTCACAAAAAGGCCTTACCGATATATCCTGCTTTTTTGCTTATATCATCATGTTCATCGGGGGTTCTCCGATCGGTACAGCAGGCGGTGTAAAGACGACAACCTTTTATCTTGCGGTTAAAAATATCACGTCATATATTAAAGGTGAAGATAATGCCATCGTATTTAACAGATCGGTTTCTGCCGAGCTGATGCGAAAAGCTACTGTCATAGTCAGCGTCAGTATGGTGACTGTCATCTTTTTGACGCTGCTGCTTGTTATGACAAATCCAATAAGCGCAAAGGACGGATTATTCGAGATCGTGAGCGCATCCGCCACCGTGGGACTGACAAGAGATGTTACCGGCATACTGAATACTCCCGGGAAGCTTATTGTAACAACTGCCATGTATCTTGGAAGGATAGCGCCGATATCAATGGCTATCTTTCTTGCAGGAATACATCACAGGAAAAAGATGATAAATAATCCCGAAGGACGCTATTTTGTAGGATAAGGAGAGTATGAGAATGAAGAAATCGATCGCGGTACTGGGACTCGGAAAATACGGAATGAGCTTAGCCAGGGCAATGTATGACATGGGTGCAGACGTCCTGGCTGTTGATAAGGACGAGGAAAAGGTCAAAGAGATATCTGAATGCTGTACGGAAGCTTTTTGCATCGATCTGGCAAGTGAAGAGGAGATCGCTTCGCTCGATCTTAAAAGCATGGATACCGTGGTCTGCGCAATGGGAAGGAATCTGGCGGCGAGCATAATGTCAGTCGCAGTCTCAAAGGAACAGAATGTGCCTTTCGTCGTGGCAAAGAGCTCGTCTGAGCGAATGTCGGCCATATTAAAAAAGATCGGAGCTGATAAGATAATTGTCCCGGAGGAAGAAAGCGGGATGCGTTCTGCGAGGATCCTTGTATCAGATACATTTCTGGATTATTTTCAGGTGGATGACAATCTGTGCCTGATAGAAATGGCGCCTCATTCCGACTGGATAGACAAATCCCCTGCGGAGCTGAACCTTAGGAAGAGTTATGAGGTTAATATCGTGGCAAAGCAGGAGAAAAAAGGATGTAAGTGGGAGCTTATTGAGCCGACTGCAAAGCTGAACGCTGACTGCAGGCTGCTGATCGTTCTCGAAAAATCCAGGCTTGGAAAGCTCAAATGATGGCAGGACAGCTTATTATTTTATAAGGAGAATTCATTCCTTTAAGAAGAGCTGCTGATGTTTCCGGAGTGCCGTATGTCAGTATAGACCGAAAAAGGGCAGAATACCGGTTGACAAACCCCTGATACGTCCGTATAATACCGTAGTGTCTGTTTTTCAGGCAGAGGATCACAGTAGATGAAATAAAGTCGGTTTAACCCGGAATATATAGCAGGAGGTGTAAATATGTCAATATGTCCGAAGAACAAATCGTCCAAGGGGCACAGGGATCAGAGACGTGCTAACTGGAAAATGTCGGCTATGAATCTTGTGAAATGTCCTAAGTGCGGCGAGCTGATGCTTCCTCACAGAGTGTGCAAGAACTGTGGCACATACAACAAAAAGGAAGTCCTCGCTCAGGATTGATCGATTTATCAGCTTTATTCAGGGCTCCGGTTTAATGCCGGAGCCTTTTTGGATATGAAATATGAAGAAGAAAGATATCAGATTTGAGTCCGATCTGGCAAAAGAACTGTATATGGAAGTATCTGCGCTGGCAGATATGAAGAAGGTTGACCGGTCATATATCAGCCTTTCATATATATGGAAGGTATGGCGAAAGGTTTATCGCTTAAGATTTGGCTCCACACGGCACGTATATCTGCCTGGAGAGCTGTCGTGGCGCCAGGAAGACGACAATAATACGGATCCCGACGGGGTTTGACATCATATATCTTGTTTGATAAGGTAATTGTTGTATTTTTCCGTAGGGAACAGCTGAAGGGGATAATAACGTGGGAAACTGTGTCAATGTGGCTCTTGATGCCATGGGAGGAGATAATGCTCCGTCCGAGATCATAAAGGGAGCAGTGGATGCCGTAAAGGATCAGGATAATGTTCGTGTTTTTCTTACCGGCAGAAAGGATGTAATAGAGGCAGAGCTTGCCGGATATGATTATCCCCGGGACAGAATAGAGATAGTGGAGGCTTCCGAGGTTATAGAGATGGGTGAGTCTCCGGTAATGGCGATAAGAAAGAAGAGGGATTCCTCTATCGTTGTCGCGTTGAATCTTGTAAAGGACGGCAAATGCGATGCATTTGTATCGGCAGGAAGCACGGGGGCCGTACTTGCGGGGGGACAGCTTCTGGTTGGAAGGATAAAGGGAGTGGAGAGACCGCCCCTTGCGCCTTTGATACCTACAGCCGATGGAGTTTCACTTCTTGTGGACTGCGGAGCCAATGTTGATGCCAGACCTACGCATCTGGTCCAGTTTGCCAAGATGGGATCAGCATATATGAAATATGCGATGGGAATTAACAATCCCCGTGTGGCGCTGCTCAATATCGGAACTGAGGAAGAGAAAGGAAATGCCCTCGTAAAGGAGACATATCCGCTGCTTTCCTCAAGCACTGACATAAACTTTACAGGTTCGATAGAAGCAAGGGATATACCTCAGGGAGGAGCAGATGTCATAGTCTGTGATGCGTTTGCAGGTAATGTGGCATTAAAGATGTATGAGGGTGTCGGCAAGGTCCTTCTTTCCAAAATAAAGGGCGCTCTTACAGCGAACTTAAAGACAAAAATAGGAGCATTGCTGATCAAGGATACGCTGAAGTCAACGTTAAAGGAATTTGATGCTTCGCAGTATGGCGGAGCGCCGCTTCTTGGATTGAAGGGACTTGTGGTAAAGACACATGGCTCAGCAAAGGCGGGTGAGGTAAGGAATTCTATAATTCAGTGCATTACCTTTAAGGAACAGGATGTGAACGGAAAGATCAGGGAATATCTTGATCTTTAGGATATTAAAACTTAGGAGCTGGTCAGATAATAAACTATCATTAATAGAGGAGGGGAGATATGGAATTTGAAAAGCTTAAGGAGATCATTGCGGAGGTCTTAAGCGTCGACAAAGACGAAGTGACTATGGAGACAACCTTTACTGATGATCTGGGAGCTGATTCGCTTGATGTGTTCCAGATCATCATGGGGATAGAGCAGGAATTCGAGCTTACCATCGACACCGATGAGGTAGAGGGAATAAAGACTGTCGGTGATGCCGTTGAGCTCATAAAGGCAGCAAAAGAGAATAATTAATATTATTTTAATGTTGTTTCGGAGCCGGCGGAATATTGCCGGCTCTTTAGTCTGAAATCCTTGCATGGGTTACTCCGGCTTGGATTTTTTGTGGTGAAAAATGATATGAATAACAGATATCCGGTAGAAAAACTGGAAGAGGATGCGGGATATTACTTTAAGGATAAAGATCTGCTGTTGACCGCGCTGACACATTCTTCCTTCAAGAATGAATCGGAAGGGCATATTAAGGCTGACTATGAGAGGCAGGAATTTCTCGGGGATGCTGTGCTGGAACTTGTTTCCTCCGATTATCTGTTCCATCATTATCCCGATATGAGTGAGGGTGAGATGACCAGACTCAGAGCCTCCCTTGTATGTGAGCAGACTCTTGCCGAGGATGCCAAAAAGATCGGACTTTCCGATCATATATTATTAGGGCGCGGAGAGGATCGTCAGAACAGCAGACAAAGGGACTCCATCGTCTCTGATGTGCTGGAAGCCCTTATCGGAGGAATATTCCTTGATTCCGGTCTGGATGCTGCCAGGAGTTTCATATACAGATTTGTACTTGATGATATAGAGCATAAAACTCTGTTTGTAGATTCAAAATCCAAACTGCAGGATCTTATCCAGGCTGAGGGATGGACACTTGAATATGTGCTTGTAGGAGAAAACGGTCCGGAACATATGAAGAGCTTTACCATGGCTGCCCTGATCAACGGGGAGGAATATGCAAGGGCAGAGGGAAGCTCAAAGAAGAGCGCAGAACAGAAGGCTGCATATGAATGTCTTAAGAAACTGAGCGCTGATGAAAGGTAAGACAAGATGTATTTAAAAAGCATAGAAATCCACGGATTTAAATCATTCGCTGATAAGATCAAGCTTGATTTCAAGGAAGGTATCACAGGAATAGTGGGCCCCAACGGATCGGGAAAGAGTAATGTTTCCGATGCTGTACGATGGGTTCTTGGAGAGCAGAGCGCAAGGCAGCTTCGCGGTTCGTCCATGCAGGATGTCATATTCGCAGGCACGGAGATCAGGAAGCCCATGGGGTATGCCTATGTGACTATCACAATTGATAATTCAGACCATGTGCTTGCAGCTGAATATGATGAGGTTTCTGTCACCAGACGGGTTTACAGATCGGGAGAGTCGGATTATCTGATCAACGGCAATTCTGTAAGACTGCGGGATATCAATGAGCTTTTCTATGATACAGGTATTGGCCAGGATGGATATTCCATTATCGGTCAGGGCAGGATAGACCAGATCCTGTCAGGAAAGCCTGAGGAGAGGAGAGAACTCTTTGATGAAGCCTGCGGTATTGTGAAATATCGTAAGCGGAAGGATACTGCTGTCAAAAAGCTTGAGAATGAAAAAGCGAATCTGCTGAGACTAACGGATATCATAGCTGAGGTTGAGGGACGGATAGGACCGCTTGAAAAGCAGTCTGAGGATGCGAAAGTCTATCTCGAAAAGAAGGAGAGACTTAAGAAACTGGATGTAAACATCTTTCTCGCTGAATCTGAGAGATACGAAGGACAGATAGCCGAACTGCAGGATAAGTTTGATGTCATTGTTGAGAATATTGCGGACGTAGAGAAGGAGCTTTCGGAGAGTCATTCAAAATATGAAGAGGCGGGAAGCAGGATAGAGGATCTTGACCGGAAGATCGAGGATATGAGGCAGGAGATATCTGATACTACACTGAAAAAGGGTCAGATCGATTCCCAGATAAAGGTGCTCACGGAACAGATCAACTCCTTGAAGAATTCTACGGATCACTTTAACGGCCGCTGCAGCGAGATACTTAAGAGTATTGAGGATCATACCAAAGATCTTGAAAAGCTTAAACAAAGCAAAACAGATATAGATTCTAAAATTGATGAGCTTAAAAAGAGCGGAAGCGGGAAAAATGAGGAGCTTGCTTCATATGATGAAAGGATAGCTGCAGCACAGGCAGAATCTGCAGAAAAGAAACAGCTTGTCCTTGATACTATTGATGAAAGAGGAGCGCTTAAGGGGGAAAAGGAAAAGCTCGTGACCCTTCTTTCACAGGCTGAGATCAGGAAGGCCGAGCTTTCGTCAAGACTGCTTAAGGCAAAAAGCTCCGAGGCTGAAGCGCAGGATGCGATCGAATCCGGAAAAAAAGAGATGGAGGAGATAGCAGGACGCATCAGGGAGCTTGATGCCAGGCGTGAAGAGCATGAGAAAGAGATCGAAACCATCAATGAAAATATAGACCATTCTGTCGAAGAGGAGCGTAAACTTCAAAATACATATACTGAAGAGAAGACGCGTCTGGAAAGCCTGAAGAATATAGCTGAGCGGTATGAAGGATACGGAGCCGCGGTACGCTATGTCATGGACAGGAAGAAGGATAAGTCTTCCGGTATATGCGGAGTGGTGGCTGATCTTATCAAGGTGGATCACGAATATGAGACTGCCATAGAGACTGCTTTGGGCGCCAATATCCAGAATGTTGTCGTAGAAGATGACAAAGCGGCCAAGAAGCTCATAGCTGAGCTTAAGGACAGGAGAGCCGGCCGCGTGACCTTCCTGCCCCTGAATACCATACAGGAGAGAGACTTCAAGGCTAAGGACGCTGTAAATGAAAAAGGCGTCATAGGCATGGCAGATACACTTGTAAAAATGAATAAGAAGTACGATATCGTCGCTAAGAATCTTCTTGGTAATTTTATAGTGGTGGACGATATCGACAATGCTCTCGAGCTCGCAAGAAAATACCGCTTCACATTGAGGATAGTCACTCTTGCCGGTGAAGCCCTGAATCCCGGAGGCTCCATGGCCGGAGGTTCCTTCAGAAATCAGAGTAATCTCCTGGGACGCTCCCGCGAGATAGATGAGCTCACCGTTGATCTTAAGAAAAAGCTTGAAGAACGCGATAAGATCCTTCAGGAGATAGAGGAGCAAAGAGACAGGAAGACAGAGAAAAGAAATGCCCTGCAGGAGATCACGGATGAGATGCAGCAGGAGAGTCTGCGTCTTAATACTGCAAAGATGAATCTCAATCTTGCCGAAGAGAAAAAAGAGGAGAATATAAGCGGCAGCGCCGGGATCACGTCAGAGGTCGGGAACATAGAGTCCGAGATCGCTTCGATAAAGCAGCAGCAGGCAGATAATGAAAACAGACTCAGGGAATCCGAAAAGCTTGAAAAGGAAGCCGATGAGGAGGCTGCGAGACTTGATGCTCTGATAAAGAACCTTACCGATGAGTCGGTTTCTCTCAGGAAGGAAGTAGGGGATAATGATCTTAAGATGACGCAGCTTAAGGCTGAGCAGGGTTATCATGAGGAAAATATCTCCCGTATCGAAGGAGAGCAGCTGCGTCTTAATTCGGAACTTGAAAATATAAAGGAAAGTCTTGCAAAGAACGAAGAGGATACTGAATTTAAGCAGAATCAGATAAAATCCCTCGAAGAGACTCTGCTTTCCGCGGGTGATGTAGACAAGGAAAAGCAGGATGAACTTAAGGCGCTGATGGAAAGCCGCGAGGAGGAGACCAAAACCCAGAAGAAGCTGTTTGAAGACCGTGATGCGATAAATGAAAGAAAGACGGCGCTTGACCGTGAGAAGATAAGGATAGAAAACCAGCGTGAGAAGCTGAATGAAAATACCGAAAGCAGAACGAAATATATGTGGGATGAATATAATCTCACTCTCATTGCATCCAGAGAGCTTAAGGATGATTCCTTAGGTGAGCTTCCTGAGATGCGTCAGGAGTCCATGAAACTTAAATCCGAGATAAGAAACCTGGGTGATGTTAACGTGGGCGCCATAGAAGAATACAGGGAGCTTTCAAAACGATATGAATTCATGACCGGACAGAGGGATGATATCATCCGTGCTGAGGAAGACCTCAATACGATCATTAACGAGCTTACCGAGTCTATGAGGAAACAGTTCACGGAACGGTTTAATGAAATAGGGAGGCAGTTTGACATTGTCTTTGCTGAGATGTTCGGCGGAGGACATGGTACACTGGAGCTTACGGATGAGGATGATGTCCTTGAAGCAGGGATAAATATCATAGCGCGTCCGCCCGGAAAGAAGCTTCAGAATATGATGCAGCTCTCCGGCGGGGAGAAGGCTCTTACAGCTATAGCGCTCCTCTTTGCCATACAAAACCTCAAGCCTTCTCCGTTCTGTCTTCTGGATGAGATAGAGGCTGCGCTGGACGAGGCGAATGTGGACCGTTTTGCGTCTTATCTTTCGAAGCTGACGGAGAATACGCAGTTCATTGTAATAACTCACAGGCGCGGGACCATGACAAAATGCGACAGGCTGTACGGTATCACTATGCAGGAGAAGGGGGTTTCGACCCAGGTTGCCGTTAACCTGGAGGATTCCCAGTGGGATGAAAAGAAGGATGAAAAATAATGGGATTTCTGAATAAGCTGTCTGATTTCTTTGTCGGATATGAACAGATAGATGAAGAATTTTATGATGACCTTACCGATATCCTCATAATGGGGGATGTGGGCATGTCCACAGCAACTGAAATGGCGGAGGAGTTAAAGGCGCGTGTCCTAAAGGAACGTGTCAGGGATACAGATAAGGCAAAAGAGCTTCTTACAGTTATCATGCAGGAGAAACTGGACGCCATCTCATCCGAGCATGATTTTGATTATGAAGACCAAAAATCAGTATTGATGCTGGTAGGAGTGAACGGAGTCGGCAAGACCACCTCTGCCGGAAAGCTTGCCGCAAGATACAGGTCACTTGGGAAGAAGGTGATGCTGGTGGCAGCGGATACTTTCAGGGCTGCAGCCATAGAGCAGCTGACATCCTGGGCTATGAAGACAGGAGCCGATATTGTAAAGGGCAGGGAAGGCGGCGATCCCGGGTCTGTAATTTATGATGCGATCCAGTCTGCAAAGGCCAGAGACTATGATATGCTGATAGTCGATACGGCAGGCAGACTCCATAATAAAAAGAATCTTATGAATGAGCTGGCAAAGATAAACAGCATCATCAAATCCGAATATCCGGAGGCTGTGAAGGAGACTATGGCAGTTGTCGATGCGAGCACAGGACAGAATGCAAAAGAACAGGTGAAAGAATTTAAAGAGGTCACTGACGTGTCGGGAGTGATCCTTACAAAGCTTGACGGGTCGGCAAAGGGCGGCATAGTCATCGCCATCGAAAACGAACTGAAAGTGCCCGTGAAGTTTGTAGGCCTCGGGGAAGGAGTAAGCGACCTGAGGAGATTTGATACTGCAAAGTTTATGACAGGAGTATTGGGATGAGCATGGATCTTAGGTCTTTTGAAGAAGCAGCGGAAAAGGTAAGAGAGGTCACTCTTGACACCAAGCTGATATACAGTGATTATTTCTCTGCTGTGGCAGGAAGCGGCAACAAGGTTTTTCTTAAGCCCGAAAATATGCAGCGTACAGGGGCATACAAGATAAGAGGAGCCTACTATCGTATAAGCAGGCTGTCATCCGAGGAGAAGAGTAAAGGAGTTATAACAGCCTCTGCGGGCAATCACGCCCAGGGAGTTGCATATGCTGCAAAGCAGTACGGGGTTAAGGCCGTTATCGTAATGCCTACGACCACACCTCTTATCAAGGTGAACCGTACAAAGGATCTGGGAGCTGAGGTAGTGCTTTATGGTGATATTTATGATGAGGCCTGCGAGAAGGCCCTTGAGCTTGCCGCAAACGAGGGATATACCTTTGTGCATCCCTTCGATGACGAGGATGTAGCTACTGGACAGGGAAGCATTGCCTGGGAGATCTTTAAGGAGCAGCCGCTCACTGATATCATACTGGTGCCTGTGGGAGGCGGCGGACTCGCAACGGGAGTATCAACCTTCACTAAACTGATGCATCCGGATACAAAGGTTATAGGCGTCGAGCCTGAGGGAGCAGCCTGTCTGAAAGCTTCTCTTGAAGCAGGAGAAGTAGTCACTCTTCCCCAGGTCTCCACTATAGCAGACGGTACTGCGGTAAAAACTCCGGGAAATAAGATATTCCCTTATCTGAAGAAGAACATTGATGAAGTGATCACGGTACCTGATGAGGATCTTGTGGCGGCCTTTCTCGATATGGTGGAGAACCACAAGATGATAGCAGAGAATTCCGGACTTCTTACTGTAGCTGCCCTTAAGCAGCTTAAATGCACAAATAAGAAGATCGTATGTATCATATCCGGCGGAAACATGGATGTGATCACGATGTCATCCGTAGTGCAGCAGGGACTTATACAGAGAGACAGGATATTTACAGTTTCTGTTCTGCTTCCCGACAAGCCGGGCGAGCTTATGAAGGTTTCGGGGATCATAGCCGGAGAGAGCGGAAATGTTATAAAACTTGAGCACAATCAGTTCGTATCCACAAACAGGAACGCTGCAGTGGAGCTTCGGATCACTCTGGAGGCATTCGGAACGTCTCATAAGCAGAAGATACTGTCCGTTCTTGAAGAAAAGGGATATAAACCCAAGATAGTCCGCACCACACTGTAATGTTATGAACAGACAGGAGGCGGAGGACTATATTTACGCTTCATACATGAAGGCTGAGCCATACCTTTCCTATGACAGTCCGGACAGGGAAAAGAGACACCCCGGGTATTCAGAAGAGGTGATAAAGAGTCTGTACAGGGGGACTGTTTCAGTCGCAGTTACCGGGAGCAAGGGAAAGGGTTCTGCAGCTTATATTCTATCGTCAATCCTGTCTCTTTATGGAAAGACCGGCCTTATGACAGGCCCGCATATCGAAAGCTTCAATGAGAGATTCATGGCAGGGGGAGAGTGCATAACCGATGACGAGTTTTCGGATATTGTATCTCTCGTCAGGCCGCTCTTTGACCGTATATCCTGTGATCATACAAAAGGTCAGTTTATAAGCCCTATCGGCATCGAAACAGCCGTGGCGGAGATATTCTTCTCAAGACACCACACAGAATTTGATATTTATGAGCATGGCAAAGGCGTGAGATATGATGATGTCAGCAATATACCTGCTTTATACGGACTGATAAACACTGTATTCCTTGAGCATAAAAGGGAGCTTGGGAGTACGCTGAAGGAGATAGCGTCTGATAAAGCCGGCATCATCCGGTCCGGAATGAAAGGTATCTACTGCGGACTGCAGACGGATGAGGTAAGGGAGCTTATGCTCAGGCGTGCAGCTGAAGAGGGAGTTCCAATGAAGCTTTTCGGAAGGGATTTTGACGTGTCTGACGTCAGATTTCTGGATGAAGGCATGTGCTGTACGGTATCGACTTCGGGCAGAAGATATGAGAATCTAAGCTTTTCGATGCTGGGGACGGCTCAATGCAGAAATCTTGCTCTTGCCTTACAGGCGGCAGAAGATATCATAGGAGATAGATTTCTTGAAAATGAAGAAGAGATGAGACGTTTCAGAGATATCCTTAAAGGTCTGGAATGGTTTGGCAGACTGTCGCTGCTAAGCAGGGATCCCTTTATTCTTGTGGACTGCTGCATCAACCGGGCCAGCGCGGCGGGAGCGATGGAGGTTTTGAGGGAGCTTGGCATAGATCAGGCGGATGTGATCCTTGCTATCCCTGATGATAAGGACTATCCTGGCGTTGCCGAAGTTGTATCTCAGTCAGGATATGATATTATATTGTCTGAGGTAAAGAATCCTCATTACCGGTTTTCCGGTAGGCAGCAGGGGGAGCTTGAGTCGGCAGGCATCCACTGCAGATATAATAAGGATCTTGCGGAGATCATAAAGCAGGCGGATCATCCTACTGTTGTACTTGGAACTGTCGCAATGCTTCCCGAGATCAAAGGAGCAAGACTATGAATGCTAAGAGAGCCGGATGGGTTTTTCTGTGGATGAATATAGCTTATATTTCTGCCTCGGTACTGGTAAGCCTCTTTTTTCCGGGACTGAGTGTCGGAGCTTTGGCTCTTTTAAGCGAGCTGAGCCTGCTGATACCGGCTTTATGCCTGCTTTCCAAAGCAAGAGTACAGATACCTCAGCAGCTTCATTTAAAAGGGATCCGTCTTTCCACCATACCCATGATACTGGTCTATCATATCTGCTGCTACCCTGTGATCATAGCAATGAATGCCCTGACTACAGCGATATCGGATAATACCGCGCTGGATATCACGGACCAGTTTGGAGGCGAGTCTTTTTTTGCCATGTGGTTATTCATAGGTCTTATAGGACCTGTGGTAGAGGAGTTTGTTTTCAGAGGGATAATCCTTGGCGGATTCAGGACCACGGGAAGGATCTTTACTCCAATACTGCTGTCGGCGCTTCTTTTTGCGCTGGCGCATATGAATATTAATCAGTTTTCCTATACCATATGTGCGGGAATATTCTGGGGGCTTCTTGTGGAGGCCACCGGAAGCATCATTGCTTCGATGCTATGCCACATCAGCATGAACAGCATCAGTGTGATCCTTGTTTTCATGCTGGATGACAATCTGGAAAAGATCGATGAGCTGATGGGTACAGGGGCTGAGGAGTCTGCCATTACCTATCTGATAACGGGAATTATGTTTCTTGTGATATCAGTATTTACTACAATGCTTGCAATGCTGATGCTAAAGGTGATAGCATTGAATGAAGGTCGGACGGGATGTTTTGAGAATATCTTCAGAAAGAAGAGCCGGGCAGAAAGATTCGGTAGCCTGTTTTCTGTTCCGTTGATCGCGGGAATATGCATTTCAGCTATAATGATGATATATGCTTTTGTTTCCGGTTTGGTAATGTAGATCGTATGGGAGGTTGATATGAAAAAGAGAGTGTTTATTTCCATCTTGTGCCTGATTTTCGTGCTGGCAGGGTGCGGGAGCAGTGATGCCGGAAGGAACGATTCGGGGAGTTATAAAGCAGTCGAGTCCGCTGAGGTCTATGATGCCGACAGTGAGTTTTCATCGGGGTATTCCGCTGATTATGATTATGCTGCCGAGGACATGGCAGATGTGGAACCGGAAGAGTATAACGGCTCCTCCGGCGCATCGGATCATCTGACAGAGGAGCAGGTGGAAGATTATGGAAGCAAGATAATTAGAAATGCCAGCATTTCACTCGAAGTGAACAGTCTGGAGGCATTTGCTGATAACCTCAAAAAGACCGTATCTGACTACAACGGTTATATTGAGAGCATGGATATAAATGCCTATGATTCTGATTATTCAGAATCCAGATTTGGATATTTTACTGTGAGGATCCCTGCGTCAAGGCTTGATGATTTCCTCAGCATTGTTAAGGACGAGGGAGTTGTTACCGCAAAGAGCGAATCGGCAGAAGATGTCACCCTGCAGTATGTGGATATTGAAGCGCGTATCGCCACCTATGAGGCTGAGCGCGACAGCCTGATGGAGCTTCTGGATAAAGCTACGTCGTTAAAGGACATACTTACGATCAGAGACAAGATCGCCGAGGTGAATTATGAGCTCGACAGCCTGAACCGTCAGATTAAATCCATGCAGAATAAAGTCTCCTACAGCACGGTATCAGTCGATGCAAAGGAAACAAGGACCATAGCAGGAAGCAAGGGTGAGAAATCCTACTGGTCCAAGATAGGAGAGAATTTTGCAAGCGAGCTTGAGGACGGCCTTGAGATCGCGATTGACCTGATCATCTTTATTGTCACCAGGATACCGCTGTTTTTGATCCTTGCGCTTATCTTATTTGTCATAGTGAAGATCATAAAGGCGATATTCGGAAAATCCGGCAAGGAAAAGAAAGAGAAGAAGACAAGGCAGAAAAAGAATAGTGCACCTGCTGCGCAGCCTCCGGTACAGCCTGCAGTACCGGAACCTGCACCTGCACCTGCACCTGCACAGGCAATAGATACATCAGCTCCACAGGCAGGCGGACACTATACGAGCAATGTGCCTCCTGTGCCCGGTACAGATGAAAATAATAATAATGATCCTTCATAAGGGGAACATCCTGCAGTTTAGGTGAAACTGAAAGCAGTCGGCCCTCCGGAACCTATGCCTCCGGAGGGCATTTTATTCTTATAACGCCCGTTATCCATAGACAATACCAATGTTTTATATTAGAATAGTAATTTGGTTTACTGAGCATTTCCCTGACGGGATATAAATTTATGGCAGAAGAAAGCTGATGAAGATCAATCTTAACAACATATTAAATAAAATTGAACGAAAGCTGGGACGCTATGCCGTACCACATCTCACTAAATATATGATATTGTCCTATATCATCGGATATATCCTTTATTTCATTGAGATGGGATCGCAGATCCCGATCCTGGAGTTTATCATGCTGAGTCCGGCAAGGATCCTTCACGGACAGATATGGAGGCTTTTCACATGGGTTTTGATGCCTCCCTCGGCGCCGGGTATCTTTACTATCATAATGCTGTTCTTTTATTATCAGATAGGATCAGCTTTAGAGCAGACCTGGGGAGATTTCAAATATAATCTGTATATATTCTCCGGACTTCTGCTTATGGTAATTGGAGCCTTTCTTTTATATGCGTTCGGACACAGTGTTGAGGGAATGTTTACCACGTATTATGTAAACCTCTCCATCTTCCTTGCATTTGCGGCCTGTTATCCGGATATGCAGGTAATGCTGTATTTCCTGATACCTCTTAAGATCAAATATCTTGCTTTTATTGATGTGGCTTTTCTGGTCTATCAGGCGCTTGTTTCAAGCTGGCCGGAGAGAGTGTCGATCATAGTATCGCTTTTGAATTTCCTGATATTCTTTTTCACTACCAGAAATTACAAGTCGATATCTCCGAAGGAATATGCAAGAAAGAAAAAGTTCAGGAAGGCTTTTGAAAGAGGACCGGGGAATCAGGCTAACCAGAAAAGGGCAGGCTGGAGTTCGACAGCCGGCGGTAACGGAAGATCCTCAGGAGAGGACCGGAATACATACGGAAATAATGCAGGATCTTCATTTAATCCTGCATGGAAGCAGGATGATGGCAGGATAACGAAGCACAGATGCGCAATATGCGGCAGGACGGAGCTGGACGGAGATATGCTGGAGTTCAGATTTTGCAGCAAATGCGCAGGAAATTATGAATACTGTCAGGATCATCTTTTCAGTCATACACATGTGAAGTTCGGAAAGTAAGGTCCTGCTTATGATAGAGGCTGAGTACAGAGCGGCGCTTGAAAAAGTAATACGCAGAGCGCATGAGAACAGGAATTTCATTACCGAAGAGGAATATCACAGGATACTGGATCCTGTCGGGATGAATGAGAGAGAGGATAACCTCACACGGGGATATCTTGACGGCATAGGGATATCCTTTGGAGAGCCGGGAAATGATCCGGCTCCCGGACCTGAGTTTAAGGAAGAGGACGGAAAATATCTGCATCTTTATCTCGAAGAGCTATCCGGACTGCCGGTGTACTCGGAGGAGGAGATAGCTGAAGCAAAACGGAAGGCTGTTTCGGATGATGATGAAGAGGCCAGAGGAATACTGTTGAATCACTACCTGAATAACGTAGTGGATATAGCAAGGCTTTATATATATCAGTCGCTTCCGGCCGAGGATCTGATAGGTGAAGGAAATATCGGGCTGATGACTGCCCTGCGGTCTCTTGCGACTTTAGAGGATCCCGGTGAGGTGGATTCGTATGTGGGCGGAATGATCATGGATGCAATGGATGCCGCCATATATGAGGATACGGATATCCGAAAACAGATAGACGAAATGGTGTCGTTTGTCAATGATGTAAATGATAAAGCAAAGCAGCTGTCTGAGGAGATGAAAAGACCTGTGACGACAGGCGAGCTTGCTTCTTTCTCCGGTCTGAAAGAGAAGGATATACTGAAAGCTCTCAGGCTTTCCGGAAACCAGATAGAGGGGTTAGTTCAGGAGGTAAAATGAAGACTATAGAAGATCTGAAGCAGTATAAGATTGTAAAGAAAAAGGATATGCCGGATCTTGGATCCAAAGGATATCTTCTGCAGCATATTAAAAGCGGAGCCAGGATATTTATCATCTCAAATGATGATAAGAATAAGGTATTCTATATCGCGTTCCGCACACCGCCGGAGGATTCCTGCGGGACACCGCATATCCTCGAGCATACAGTCCTGTGCGGTTCAAAGAAATACAAAGCAAAGGATCCTTTTATCGAGCTCGCAAAGGGCTCGCTGAATACTTTTCTGAATGCCATGACCTATCCTGATAAGACTGTTTTTCCTGTTGCCAGCACAAATGATAAGGACTTTGCAAATCTTTCTGACGTATATATGGATGCTGTGCTTCATCCTGCCATTTACCAGAATGAAAAGATATTCATGCAGGAGGGCTGGCATTATGAGCTGGAGTCCGAGAAGGATGAGCTGAAATATAATGGAGTGGTCTATAACGAGATGAAGGGAGCATATTCCACTCCGGATGATGTCCTTGACCGTTATATTCTTTCTTCACTTTATCCTGACACGGCGTATGCACTTGAATCAGGAGGTGATCCGGAGGAGATCCCGGATCTTACATATGATAAGTTCCTTGAGCTTCACAGGAAATATTATCATCCTTCTAACTCATATATCTATCTGTACGGTAATGCGGATATGGTAGAGAGACTCACCTGGCTGGATAAGGCATATCTTTCAAAATACAAGGCGCAGAAGATCGATTCCGCT
>JAEEGL011030879.1_pt1 | contig 18861 bp, 16 predicted proteins | sample 9134231 | NCBI WGS metagenome assembly JAEEGL01 (sample SAMN16246548, study PRJNA631951) | gut metagenome | biome: gut microbiome; feature: rumen; material: fiber-attached | host: Bos | place: Iran: Karaj | collected 2018-10 | reverse complement strand
CGTCTGCGCAGTTTGTCATTTGATTGCATCTATGGAACAGACGCTAATCCGCGAATGGCACATACCGCAAAAATGAATATGATTATGCACGGTGACGGTCATGGGGGTGTACATCATCATGATGGTTTGCTGAATGTGAATGGTATATTCGACAACCGATTTGATGTTATTTTGACGAATCCACCTTTTGGTGCACATATTGACAAGGATTTGAAAATAACAGAGGCAGACAAGTTTACCGATGAAGTCAAGATTAAAGAATATGTAGAGCGTTACGGCAAAGCATATCTGGAAGCACTAAAACAAGTAAATGACCATATTGGTGAACCTTTGCTTAATTTGTACGAAACAGGCAAAATGAGTGGTCTCACGGAAGTCCTCTTTATTGAACGTTGCCTCAATCTGCTCAAGCCGGGTGGACGTATGGGAATTGTACTGCCGGAAGGAGTGCTCAATAATACCAATTTACAAAAGATTCGTGAGTTTGTAGAAGGCAAGGCAAAAATTATGCTTATTGTTTCTATTCCGCAAGATGTCTTTATCGCTTCTGGTGCGACAGTCAAACCATCATTGCTGTTCTTCCAAAGATTCACAGAAAAAGAGGCGAAACAATATAAAAGGATTGTTAATACTGCACAAAAAGAAGTATCGGCTCCTTATCAAGAAGAACTGAAAGATATAGAGGAAAAACTTGCCAAACGAGGAAAAGAAGCACTATCAAAAGAAGATAAGAAAAAACTGCAAATACGTCAGAAAACTATCCTTGTCGTTATTGAGGAAGAGGCAAAGAAACTTGTTAAGCAGCGTTTTAATTATCAGATTCCGATTGCGGAAGTACAGAAAGCCGGAATCAGTACAACAGGTGCTCCTATCGAAAATGAGTTGATTCCATTGGAGAAGGAATTTTCTTCATATCGCAAAGAAAATCATCTATGGAAATCCATAATCAAACAAGTGCATTACTATGTGGATGACAATGGTAATGTAAAACGTGTTCTTGACACTAAAGAAGAACAGCCGCAATAAGTATGGATACGCAGTATAAATATTTACAACTGGTTAAATATAGTTCCTTGTTGCTGTGGGATATCAAACGATATTTTACAACTCAAGTATTATCGTCTTTTCCTGTTGTTCGTTTAGGCGATTATATCAACGAGGAGAGTGCAAAGTATTCTATAAGTGATCCGAACAAGAGGTATGGTATCTTAGGTGTTAACAACAAAGATGGCATTTTTGATGCTTATGAAGAAAGTGGCTCAAAAATAAAGCAGAAATATAAGAAGATGCAAGTGGGGTGGATTGCTTATAACCCATACCGTGTAAATGTAGGTTCTATCGGAATTCGTACAAACGAGCATAGCTATGATTATATTAGCCCTGCTTATGTGGTGTTTAGTTGCAAGAGTGGACTTCTGTCTGATTTCTTGTTCTTGCTACTGAAAACGGATTTATTTAATAGGATAATACGAGAAAATACTACTGGTAGCGTAAGGCAAAATCTTAATTTCTCAATACTCTCTAATTTGCAAATCCCGCTTCCTTCCTTGGAAGAACAAAATACTATTGTGGCAGCATATAAGAAGGCTATTTCTTTGGCAGAACAATATGAGAAGCAAGCAGAAAGAATAAATGATACTATAGAAACTTATTTATTAGAAGAATTGGGGCTCAATACAACACTTTCTTCCCATGAGCATATGAACAATGATTATAAGTATCTGTATTTTGTCAATATGAAAGAAATGTCGGATAGATGGGATATTTATAATGTTAGGAATAGTATTTTTAGTGTATTTGAACATGCAAAATATCCAGTTGTATCAATAGGAAATACTTATGACTTTGTTACACGTACATGGAGAAAATCTGGGGAAACCTTCCAATACGTTGAATTAGGGGATGTAAGTCCATTGTATGGTATAACAAACGCTCAAACATTAGAGACAAAGAAGGCACCAAGTCGAGCAACGCAGACAATTCAAGCAAAAGATTTAATTATTGGAACAACTCGCCCATATCTCAAGCGCTTTGCTATCGTCACAGAGGAATATACAAAAAATGTGTGTTCATCAGGATTTCAAGTGATAGCTCCCGATGCTAAATATAACTTGCAGTTTTTATATGAATATATGATGACTATAGTAGCAACAAAGCAGTTTGAATATTATATGACAGGTGCATTATATCCAGCTATCACAAATAAAGATTTGCGAAAGATACAAATTCCATTACCGCCACTGGATGTGCAGAATGAAATAGTGGCACATATATCTGAAATCAAGGAGCAAATAAAGTCGCTTCGTGCTCTTGCAGTGAATACAAGAACCGCAGCCATTCAACAATTTGAACAAACAATATTTGAATAATTCATTATGTTTAGCCTAAAATCAATCTATATCAAGGAATACAAGAATATTCGAAATCAGAAATTTGATTTTTCTACCAATACGGGATATATCGCTCTTATTGGTTTGAATGGTTCTGGTAAGAGTAACTTGTTAGAGGCAATAAGTCTAATTTTTGATGAGCTATATGGAATTCCAGCTACCGAACAGGTAAAAGGTTATACAATAAAATACGAACTTGGAGGTGCACCCTATGTATATACTACGTTAGATGAACAGAATAATGTTATTCCTCTTACGAAAGGAGAAAAAGTATGTCCGTCATCGGTTATAGCTTGTTATAGTGGCGAAGATTTGCGACTATGGAATATGGCTTATATGCCGTATTATATGGGATTTTTCCAAAAGGCTTTGCATGGAAAAGATTATATCCCACAAACAATGTATATTAACAAGTACTGTTGGAAAATAGCGTTGATATCTCTGATGTTTTCGCACACACAAGAAATTGTTGATTTTGTCCGTGATACATTACACATAGATATTAACCGTGTAAGGATTAATTTTGCATACAACGAAATTGCGAATCCACAGCCTCATGATGCATTTAATTGGTTAGAAAGGATAAAATATACATATGGCGTCAATGATATTTCTCTTACGGATTTGCGTGATTTTGGTTTAGGAAACACGCAATATAATACTCTGACGGAAGATGAATTAATCTTCTATTATCTATATTTTCTTTATATGCCTTCCAAAAGTCCAAGGCAGCCGGTCGATAAATTAATATCCAATATTTCTATTAAATTAGGGAATTATGAGTTTGATGCTCTTAGTGAAGGAGAGAAGAAAATGATACTTGTCGAGTGCATAACTCGGATTTTAGGAGATGAGAATTCATTAGTGCTTTTGGATGAACCAGATGCCCATGTACACATAGAAAACAAAAAAAAATTATTAGAAGAGGCAATTGTCCCATTTGAGGGGCAATGTATACTCACAACACATTCGCCTGTATTTGTTAATGGTATTTACAAGCAAGAAAAAAACAACTTGTTTTTTATTGAAGAGGGGGCTCTCGCAAATCCCGATTTTATCAATAACTTTATAGCCCTTTCTGGGGGTGAAATTGATTTTTTGAGTGGCTCTATTATTCTAAGGTCAAAAAATATTCTTGTTACAGAAGGACCATATGATAAAAAATATTTGGAAAAAGCAATTGAGGTTTTGAAACCCACTAATAGACGTTATGAAAAGTTTGAACAGATTGCAATAATATCTAGTGGTAGTGCCGGTAATTCACAAACATTTTATGAACAGGTATTATTGCCTCAGATAAAAAGATATGATAAGATTGTTTATATTTTTGACTACGATCAGGCAGGATTTGATGGATGGAAAAAAATTAAAAAGATAAAAAATATTAAGTTGACTCCTATGTTTTATCAAACAGACTATAGTAAAAAACTTAATCAAAGCCCATCTTCTAACGATGCAACAATAATGGTTGAAGATTTATTCGACCCTAAAGCATATAAACCGAAAATTGATAGCGTAAAATTAGATCAAAAAACAACCCATAAACATTTCCGGTGTTTTAATGAAAATATGGCATCATCTATTAAAACATACATAGAAAATAATTATAGCAAATTTGATGATGAATGCTATGATGGTTTTAAACCAGTATTGGATGAGTTATTAAATGTATTTGGATTATAATTGTAGAAAAAGCAGTTACGACATATTTGATTAAACAATATTTAAATGATATGGCAAAACTTAATATTTTCGTTAGCTCAACATGTTATGATTTATCTCAAATCAGAAATGACATCAAACAATGTATTGAAGATTTGGGACATAATCCTATTCTTTCAGAATTAAAGGGCTTTCCGATTAACCCAAACCTGTCCAACTCGGAAAATTGTATTAATGCCGTAAAGAATGAGGCAGATATTTTTGTTTTGATAATAGGAAACAAATATGGCTCTGAATTAGAATCGGGTAAATCGATTATAAACACGGAGTTCCTAACGGCAGTAGATAAAGGAATTCCTATTTATACATTTGCGTTGAAACAGATGACGACAATACTTCCACTTTGGGAACGAAATCCTGATATGGATCTTTCTACTATTGTAGACAATAAAAAAGTATTTGAGTTTTTAGCAGATGTTAGAAAGAAAAGAGGATTGTGGAATTTTGAGTTTGAAAGAGCCCAAGATATTACCGAAATATTGAAATCTCAACTGTCAAATTTATTTCGTGAAGCATTACAAGTTAAAAGACGCGTAGAATTGTTAGATAAAAAAGAGTATATTTCTAAGTTATCAAGTAAGGCTTTAGATATTATTATCAAAAAGGAAAAATTTTATGAAATAAGATTCTTTATGCAGTCAATGCTTGATGAAATAATTAAATACAATAGCCTAAAGAATGATTACAAATATTCAGTTTTATTTAAATCATCAAATAGAATAGAAAATATAGAACAATTGACAGATTGGCTTCTCATGAAATTAGGACAGGCACAAAACTATACTAATTCATTGAATAATTTGATGAAAGCATTTACTTTCTTTTATAAAGAACCGGGCACTCCTTCTGATTTGGAAGGTTTATACTATGTTGCTTCTTCATATGCGAGATCATATGCCAGTTTACTAGAATGGGGAATTGAGGTTAAGAGTGTGATAGTGCCTGATAAGTATAAAAAACTACTTACTATATTTGCTGAAATACCAAGTGATATTATTAGTCAAATAGAGGATTATCCTAAGAAATCATTAGAGTCGATAGAGGAAATAAAGACTCAAGTAAAAGCAGGAAAAATACAGGAACCAACTACCGTTCATTTAACGTTGAAGGTTTCTATTAGCGACGATGTAATGCAGCGATATGAAAAGGAGGTTGAAGTTGTAAGACGCAAGGAATTTTCTAGCAAATATAGAGAAATGGAGCAATCATAAAGAAAAGTAATCATGTACACACCGCCGTTTACCATAACTGATGAGATTTTGCGGTTAGTGTTCATGACTAAGAGAAAGTAAACAAAACGACCTCAATAACATGCGAATGCATGAGTTGGCCGACATAAAAAACTTTGCCGCTTATTGGCTGCCATTTGTGACGGAGCAAGGAGAGCAAGGACAATTAGGATTTGCATACAGAGGCAAGGCATCATCTCTGCCTGTGACTATCCATTGGACGGATAAGATGGGATACCACAAAAAGCGTATAACCATAATACCCTCAATGCGTGTTCATTGAGAATACAAACAAAATCAATAAGAATAATGGATTGGGAGTTAGTCTTTAATATTTGTGCCGTTATAGGTGCTGTTGGTACTTTTGGCGGTTTGATTCTAGGACTTATTAAATTATTCCGTAAGCCCAAGGCACAACTGCGTTTTGCCAATGGCAAGAAAGAGATAACATTCTCGCCTCATTATTGCCAATCTGTATCCACCAAATACTACGTAGGTCCTATAAATTATGGATATGATGCTTCTGCTTATCAAACCTTAATTGAAAAGTACAATCAAAAATTAGCAGAAGAGAACGAATTTGTTTTGCCGTTTCGTTTAACCAACATAGGAAAGTTACAACTCGAGAATTACCGCGTAGAAATTCAGTTTAAAGAGGGGATCCATAAAATAGGTGTAAGAGCTTATCCATCATTTGTTTTGCAACAATTGATAGAATATACAGAAACATTTGAAGGAGTTTCATTAAAAAACAATAAACATAAAATAGTATATGTTTCTCCTGATCAACTACCGCTAAATCAAAAGGATTCTAAAGAGTTTGCTGTGCGTTTCTCCCCCAATCCGGAAATAAAAAAGATTGAGTTGCATTGGCGTATTAGTGCCAAGGACTTCTCCAAAGAAGGAAAATTATTTGTCCATCTTACACCAAGAGTGGATGAACTGGATGAGATATATTTAAAGAATTGCGAACGAGATGTGCCTGAAGGTGGTTATTTGATAGAGGACTTAATACCGTATATCGAAAAATGCAGAAATTAGTTTATGATAAACAATAACTTATGCCCTATCCACATAATAATCATGAATAGATTAGTTCTTATAGGAAATGGCTTTGATTTAGCGCACACGAAATAATATAGCATATGGCAAATAAAGTATCTATACGATTCTACAAAGACAGCAAAGTACGGGCTGTGTGGGATGAGGAGCAGAACAAATGGTTCTTCTCTCTCGTGGACATCGTGGCTGCAATCACCGACAGTCCTCGTCCGCGTGTCTATTGGGGTACGGTCAAAAGCCGTCAGAAAACGCAATATGGCGAGTTGTATTCAAAATGTATACAACTGAAACTGGTGTCTGCGGACGGCAAACGATACGCCACCGATTGTTTTGCACAGGAGGACATAACGGATGTGGTCAAAACGCTTCCGGCAAAGAATACCACTGCTTTCCTCGATTGGTTCACGTTCTCGGATAACTCGATCGACGGTCAGAGCCGCAAGAAAGCCTACACGTTTTGGGAGAGCAATACCTGAGTGCTATGCACGCCAGTACGACCGATGCCCAATACATCAAAGCATTGCTGAAACCGGCATTGACCGATCAAATCAACGACCGCGAACTATTCATGAAGGGTATTGATTATTCGTATTACTACGAGCAAGAGGAATGAAGAAAATAAATTTTGTTTTGGCATTAAAGATGCAGGCAGTAGTGATGCTGGCTGCGGGTAAGTTATACAAGATGGGATACAAGCATATCGTGGAACTGGAAGGCGGTTTTGAGGCATGGAAGTATTATCCTCGCTACATCCCGTAAGTAAGCTAACCCGCTCACTTCTTGATACGGGAAAGAGTATCTCAGCGCATTATTCAGCGCAAAAGTGAAAAAAAATGAAGAAAAAATGCATTTTATTCCCCATATGCTTGCATATGTGGGAATTTTTTTGTGGATTAGAAGAGAAAAATACATAAAAAAACTGATTATTGATTCAGATGGTAAATAAAAAAAAAGAAAAATGTATAATTATTAATTATAGTACTACGTACCCATGAGTCTTTGCTTGCTAAAGCTCATTCACAAATAAATTTGCAATGACCCTTAGCAACCAAACCCTCACTCCTACAGAGTCCAATTAATAATTATACCGATAAAAATAAATTAATTTTAAAAATACTAAAAATCATCAATAATCAGCAAAAATACCAAAAATACACTGGAGGAGTCAATCGTTCTCAAGAAAACCAGATAAGAAAACTGCCTCGCCGTAATCGTGCTTCGGCAAGAAAACGTTTATGTCGCAGGTTGCGACACTATTTTGAGGATGGGACGCCAGAATGTCCTGAAAATATAGCAAAATCGCGGCAAAAATAAAATATTTTACAAAATTTGGCATATGCGTTTGCATATGTCAATTTTTTTTTGTAACTTTGCAAGCTGAAAAGTAGATTAACGTAAAGAATAAAAAAATCGATATATGAGTGCATCTATTATTCCGTTAAAAATATCACAGTTGGCATCCTTGGTGGCCCAACGGAAGCATATCTCAGTCAATGCGGCGTTGGGTTATATATATGACTCTCCGTTTTATGATGAGTTATACAACGAGGAGGCGAAATGGTGGTATTTCGATACGGAGTCCTTATACAAACAATTGGAGCAAAGCAGAACGGAACGAACGACAATGTTACCTAATAATGTTATCGTTTTTCTCACATTCTGTGTGGAGCGATATGCGATGTTAAAAAAGATGACGTCGCTGCAGGCCTATGCCCTGTTCCGCCGGTATGGGGTGGACAAATATCTAATCAATGGCTTTGATGTGTTGCACACACAAGGAGAGGAAACGATTTTGCATGATATTGAGTTGTATATTAACAATCGAAAAAAACAATAAGCCATGAAACTATATCACGGATCTACGGTAACGGTTAAGAATCCATCCTTGCGTCCCGGGCGAGTGAATACCGATTTCGGAAAAGGATTTTATACCACCATTGATTATGAACAAGCTGCTCGATGGGCGCGTATCAGACGTGAGCGTGCCGGAGAGGGTAATGCTATTGTTTCTGTGTTTGAGATCGATGATGATCTATTGCAACGTCAAGATATGCGCATCATGAACTACAATGGGGCGACCATAGAATGGTTGGATTTCGTGGTTGGGAATCGGCGATATGCGCCGCTGCATGAATATGATATTGTGCTTGGGCCGGTAGCCAATGATAACTTGTATGCCACCATCAGTATGTATGAGAACGGGGAACTGAGCGCCGAAGCAGCCATTGTGCAACTCAAAACACATGTGCTGTTCAATCAGGTTTCATTCCATACTCCATCGGCAATAAGCAATTTGAAGTTTGTGGAAGCAGTGGAGGTGTAAGAGACTTAGCACGCTGAAATGTATATTAATATGTGTGATAGTAAAGAGTATAACAAATTGATTGAGGGTTTTGTCTCGGCTTATCAAGAGAATGGGAGGCCTATTGCTATTAATTTCCGGCAAATGATGCCCGAGATTAATGGTCAAGATCGTTATACTCATTTGATTCATCCATATCCGGCAAAGTTACTATGCCATATTCCATACTTTTTCTTACAAACTGATTATTTTTGTCCATCAAACGGAATAGTTTTAGATCCATTTTGCGGAACGGGGACTGTTCTATTAGAGGCTATTCTTTCAGGAAGGAATGCCATTGGTGCAGATGCTAATCCATTGGCGGTTTTAATTTCAAAGGTAAAGACAACGTATCTGACTCCAGAACTATTAATGAATACTTTAGAGAGTCTATTAAATCAGTGTAAGAGAAGCAAGTATCACATCAAAGAAGATATATCATCTATAGAACGTTGGTTTTCCACCTCCACAATTGAGCAGTTAGGTAAACTAGAGAGATATATTGGTCAAATAGAAGATGAACCAAGTAAGGATTTTTTCACACTTTGCTTGTCGAGTGTCGTAAAGAAAGTAAGTTTCTGCGACCCGAGAGTGTCAGTACCTGTGCAACTAAATCCACAGCGATTTGCAAATGATAGTGATCGCAGGAACGAAATTGAAGCGAAATTAGCTGCTTTGCAGAACGTAGATGTCTATGAAAAGTTTGAGATTATTTGCAAGGCTAATATCAATCGATTATCTACTATTAAAGAGATTGCAAAGTTGGGGGTGCGTGCACAAATCACATCTAAGGATGCACGTCGATTAACCCAATCTATTGATTCGGATGAGTTGCTGCCGGACGGGAGTGTGGATATGATATTAACATCTCCTCCATATGCGGGAGCGCAAAAATATATTCGTTCCTCTTGGCTTAATTTGTACTGGTTAGGAATGAAGGAACAAAAGCAAAGAAGTTATCTGCATGATAAAAATATAGGCAGAGAGAACTATCATACAGATTTATACAAAAATCGAATAGAGACAGGCATAGCAGCTGCGGATGCAGTCTTACAAGCATTATACGAAGAAGGTAAAAATGAGCGAGCATACATAGTTGGGAACTATTTAAATGAGATGAAGATAGCCTTGGAAGAGAGTGTGAGGGTGTTAAGAAAAGGAGGCTATATGGTAATTGTGATTGGGAATAATACAGTTTGTGGAAGGCCATTTGATACACAAGATTACCTAAGTACATATTTACAACAAAAAGGAATGCAGATACAATTCAAATTAGTGGATGATATTAAGTCATATGGTCTGATGACGAAGCGGAATAAGACGGCTAGTTTGATAACCTGCGAGTGGGTGTTGGTGTTTAAAAAGGAATGAGAGATGGCTATAGAAGAAAAAAAGTGCCGGAAAAATATAGAAGTGTTAAATGAGACGCTTTGGGAGAGACGTGTGTTGGAACCAGAAATAAATGCATGGCTATCTAATTTTGAAGAAAAGGATCAGCTATATGCGTTGTATCTATTATCTAAAATGATGTATTTCAATGCATCAAGTATACGCAATTTGTTAAAGGCTTTGTATCGAGATTTGTATAGATACCCGATAATAAAAAAGGTAAGAGAGGATTTTGGGCATACATTAGATGAGAGTTTTATAGAAGCCAAATTCAAAGAAGAACTACGCAGAACACGCTTTTTGGGTGTTGGCAATCCATCCGAAAGTGGGGTGCATCTATTGTATTATTTCCGACAAGAAAACAAAATTCCCAAACGGTTATTTGTGAATACGGACGATGTGGTGCATTTCTATAATTCAGGAAGACGTTCGGCTGGGACGAAGAATAAATATGATTTTTCTGATGTTGCCCATTATGTGTTCATCGATGATTTATGTGGCTCAGGGGCGCAAGCAACCAGCGATGACTCCAATGTAAAACGTTGTGTTGAACAACTAAAGGCGATAGTGCCTGATGCAGAGGTGTCATATTTAATGCTATTTGGAGTTACGAAGGGGGTGGAAGTGGTAGATAAAAGCAAATTGTATGATCATGTAGAAGCATTGATAGAGTTAGATGAATCCTATAAATGCTTCGGAGATGAATCCCGTTATTTCTCTATTGAAGAAAACGATGTAAAAAACAAAACAAAGCAAATTGCATTTGAAAAAGGAAAACCATTGATTCGTCAAATTTTGAAACAATTAGGGTGGTCTGAGACACATCCTTTGTTTGATGTGAAGGTAGAGCGTAATGCATTAGGATGGGGAGATTGTCAACTTCTGTTGAGCCTTCATCATAATACACCGGATAATACCTTGCCAATTATGTGGTTTGATGAGGATGATAAACTATGGACGCCGATATTTAAACGGTATAACAAAGTGTATGAATAATAAAATCTACTAATATGATAAATAATCCTTTTGATATTACAAAGGCTGTAGATTATACAGATGAAGAGATTTTGAAGTTTTGGGTAGATTTTGATGGAAATGGTTTTAGGAATATAATGAAACCAGATTCCGCTATGCCCATCATAATAAAAGGTAGCAAGGGTAGCGGCAAAACTCATATTATGAAGTATTATTCCTATGAGTTGCAGAAAATCCGCAGTGCAAGCGAAAAAAAATCATTGGCAGAATATTTAAACCAGGATCGGTTTGTTGGCGTGTATATACGGTGTAGTGGATTTAATGCAGAGCAGTTCGAAGGCAAGGGAGTTCCTGATGAAATGTGGAAGATGCTATATGCATATTTCTGGGAATTGTGGGTAGGAGAACGCATTGTTACTTTGCTAATGGATTTGCAAAGGAATGGAGTAATTGGTAATGAGAACGAAGGAAAGTTTGTGGAAGAAGCATTAAGTTTGTTTTTGCGACAAATAGAATGTGATGAAACGTTAGAAGCGTTGCGAAATTTATTCCTTGATTTGCAGAAAGAAATCTTGTACGAGATACAGAACTTTATTTTTGAGAATAAGGATAAGCCCCAAGTAAATATATTGTTGGCGCCAAATAGTATTACTTACGGAATGCCTAATCTTCTTACGAAAGAGATTCCGTTTTTCCATAATAAACGCATCATGTATTTAGTGGATGAATTGGAGAATTTCTCTGAATCTCAGCAAGAGTTGATACAATTATTATTGCGAGAAAAACCGATCTCATGTACATTCCGGATAGGAACACGTCCATATGGGATTCGCACATACAAGATATTAGGAGGAGAAGAGGAAAATCATGAGGGTTCAGAATTTGAATTGGTGTCTTTAGACGAGGAGTTGCGCAATAATAAACGTTATCACGAATATGTTGCAGAAATATGCAAAAAGCGGATAAAGCATGCTGGATTTGATATGCCAGAATCATTTGCGTTAGAAGAGCTAATAGAAAATCAAACTACTGAAGATATCTTTAAATTAGTCTATAACAAAAAAGAAAGTCAATCTAGAACATATATTAATAAATTGCAAAGCAACTTAAAAAAATATATCAATAAATATAAAATCCAAGAATGCGATGCGGACGTGTTGGTGGAGAGGTTATATTTTGAAGAAGATAGAATCATTGAGCGTACTAACGTCTTTTTGATGTATCAGTGTTTGAAGGATAGGAAAAAGAACCTATTGCAGGAAATTGATGCTATTTGCACGTCAGCACGGAAATATAAAGAGACTAAAGATAATCAAACAGAGCATTGGGGGTATCTTGATAAACATAAGCAAGATGTAATCGATACGATAGCAAGGGAAGGAAATGTAGCAATTCCATATAACGGATTGAAGAGATTAATTGATTTGTCGTGCGGAACACCACGCACAATTTTGAGGATGCTCAAGACAGCGTTCAACAAGCAATACTTCAATACAGGATTGATTCCATTTGAAGGAAATAGAAAGTTAACAGTAAAAGCACAAAACGAAGCAATTGAGGAGACAAGTGATTGGTTTTTTGAAGAAAACAGGATACCTTCGGTGTCGGAAAATAGGCCATTAGATGCAGCCAGACGCATTGGCAATTATCTACAAAGCATACGATTCACGGATCTCCCTCCACAGTGCTCTATTAATATTTTTTCTATAGATGTGACGGAGCTGAGTGAAGAAGCACGGGACGTTTTTGAGACATTAGTGAAATATTCATACATCATCCAAACCTCTAGACGCAGAGAAAAAAATACTGACAATAGGGGATGTACATATCAGTTGAATACTATATTATTACCCAAATGGGAATTAGCTTTAGCAAAGCGAGGACAAGTAGATATTTCCAAAACCGAAGCGGAAGTATTGTTATTGAATAAATCGACAAGTCTCAATTTCGATGAATTGATGCGTGAAAAGTTGAGACAGTATAATTATCCTTTTGGCAAGCAAGAGTCCGAACAGCAAATGTTACCGTTTAAATTTTAAGAATAGAGATGGATTATACTTATTTTTATAAACATCGATTTCACGAAGTGACCGAAGATGGATTGAAGGACACTACTTATGACCTATTCATTTCATCTTTTGTGGGGTCGGAACGAGTAACATCTTTAGCAGGGGCACTGCAGTATAATGACTCATTGTGGTTGGTTGATCAAAGAGATGACAATTCCTTGTTTGTGCAAGATAAGCACAGATTGCTAGTGGAGTCAAATGAAGATTATATTAAAATACTAAACAAACTAAATGAACTACAATTAGCAGGAAAATCGATATGTATAGATGCGACAGGATTTCAGATTCCATATCTGTTATTTTTGATAAGAGTATTGTATCAAAGTGGGATAAAGCAGTTTGACGTATTTTATACAGAGCCGAAAAAATATAAATTAGCCGAGGAAACAGAATTTTCTGACATGTTCTATGACGTGAAAGGTATTATGGGAATGACAGGGCAAAATGTGTCAGAGACAGAGAATGACTTGATGGTTATTGCTGCAGGATATGACCATAGCAGGATAATTGATGTGGCAAATAGTAAGAAATCAGCGCAAAAGGTGTTATTATTTGGTCTTCCTGCTCTAAGTCCAAGTATGTTTCAAGAAAACATCATTAGAGCATTTCAAGCGGATACAGCGGTGAGAAATGCATTTAAAAATTTAGATTCGAACATCTTTGCCCCGGCATATGATCCATTCGTAGCAGCCCAATCTATTCAAGATTATATAGAGCACAAAAGAACGATATTAAGAAGGGAGAAAGGAGACGATAATGTCGACTTTACCAATATATACTTGGCTCCGCTATCGACTAAACCTCATGCAATTGGTATGGCGTTATATTTTATGTGGGAGCATGGATGGGATAAAAATATTACGTTGCTGTATCCATTGTGTAAGATGTATAATACCGATAATTCAGATGGCATAGCCCGAATATGGCGATACAGAATTCAGATGCCAGATTAGGTTATATTAAGCAGGAAACATATGATGAGATTGATAGAATATAAGGATATTGACAGAGCGGAGTGGGGAGCATTGGTGGCTGCTTCGACTACGGGGACATGGTTCCAGTCTCCTGAAGCATATGATTTCTATGCATCGCTGCCGGAACTGTTTAGGCCGTTTGCAATCGGTTTGGCATGTAACCCCGCTGGGGCTCAAACCCAGTTACGGGGTGTTTGTGTGGGGTATGTGACGGTGGAGAAATCGGCATTTAAGCAATTCCTTACTCGTCGTGCAATTATTATCGGAGGGCCGTGCTTAGCAAACGATGCTACCAATGAGGAGGTGCAATTCCTCATGGAAGCCGTGCGAAAGGAGTTGAGGCAGGAAGCCATTTATATAGAAACGCGAAACTTTAACGACTATAGTAAATGGAAAGACGCGTTTGAAAAGGCGGGATTTAAATATAAGGAACATCTGAATTTCCATGTGGATTGCCAAGATGAGAAGCTGATGTGGGAAAGGTTGAGCGACAATCGTAAACGGCAAGTGCGTAAAGGCGACAGCGTAGAGGACGCTTTGCTACAGAGCACTATGGTTACAGAAGAAGAGATTCGGGAGTGGTATGCCGTTTTGGCGAATCTGTATCGCACAAAGGTGAAGACGCCCTTATGGCCGGTGGAGTTTTTCATAGAGGCATATCGGAAAAGAGTTGGAAAATTTCTATTAGTGAAACATGAAGGGAAAGTGATAGGAGGAAATATGGTAGTGACGGATGGGAAGAGTGTGTATGAATGGTTTGAATGCGGGTTGAATGCGGAGTATAAGGAGCAGTATCCGTCGGTGATGGCGACATGGGCTGGAATGACATTGGCGCTTGAGACAGGTTGTGCGCGATACGATATGATGGGTGCCGGAGAACCGGGGGTGCCATATGGCGTGCGGGATTTTAAGAGTGAGTTTGGAGGTGATCTGGTCGAGCACGGACGGTTCTTATGCGTGAACAAGCCGATGCTATACAGATTAGGGAAGCTCGGAGTAAAGATATTAAAGAGAAAATAATAACAAACATGAAGATAACATTGATTGCAGGGGCCAGGCCGAATTTTATGAAAGTGGCACCGATTATTAAGGCGATTAAGGCGCATAATGATGCGAATGATGGGAATGATGCGAATGATGGGAAGATTTCCTACAGGCTCGTGCATACGGGACAGCATTATGACAAGAACATGAGCGACACGTTCTTCGAGGAATTGGGCATTCCGGCTCCGGACGTGAACTTGGGTTGCGGTGGTGGTTCGCAGGCCGAACAGACGGCGGCTATCATGATGGCGTTTGAGAAAGAGCTCATGGCCAATCCGGCGGATATCGTGATGGTCGTGGGCGATGTGACGAGCACCATGGCTTGCTCGATCGTGGCGAAGAAACTGAATACAAAGGTCTGTCACGTGGAGGCAGGTATTCGCTCCTGGGATCTGACGATGCCGGAGGAAATTAACCGCATGGTGACGGATAGTCTTGCCGATTATATGTTTACGACGAGCGAAGTGGCGAATAGGAATCTTGTGCGGATGGGCGCTATATTAATGGAAAACAAAAACATAAAAAACAGGGAAGAAAACATAAAAGAAAACAAAAATGATGAATCCCAAGTTACTTGCAGTAACTCCAATAGTATAGATCCTCAATCTGCTCAAAAACAAGCTTTTGGACAGCTTGACGCTCAATCCTATTCAGATACCGATAAATCGTATCCTTTGGATTCATCCGAAAAAAATGTTATCTTTGATAACCAAGATAAAAATTCCAAAAATAACCAGCAGAAGGTATGGTTTGTGGGGAATGTGATGATTGATACGCTGATGGCGAACAGGAGTCGGTTCCGGAAACCGGAAGTATGGGACGAGTTGGGACTGAAGGAGCAGGAGTTTATCGTGATGACAATGCACCGGCCGGCGAATGTAGATGAGGAGAACCATTTACGCGCGATGATGGAGCAGATCATCGATAATGTGCGTGGGCTGCCGGTGATCTTCCCGATTCACCCTCGCACTGCTAAGCTGTTCTACGGCTTGTGGGGCGATGAGGCAGAGTTGGCGAAACGCTTGCCGAACTTGCATATCGTCGAGCCGATGGGGTATTTGGAGTTTAACTATTTGGTGGAGCGAGCAAAGGCTGTGGTGACGGATAGCGGAGGAATAACCGAGGAGACGACGGTGATGGGTGTGCCGTGTATCACGCTGCGCGACAATACCGAACGGCCGGAGACCTGTACGGTAGGAACGAATGAGCTCATCGGCACGGATCCTGCGGCCATCAAGCCGGCATTGGATAAGCTCTTTGCCGGAGAATGGAAGAAAGGGGCGATACCGGAGCTCTGGGATGGGAAAACCGCAGAAAGAATTATAAAGATCCTTTCTGCATTGGAGAGATAAGATTGGATATTGGAGATTGAAATTTAAGAATGAAAGATATGAATGTACCGTTTTTGAGTTTGAAGGATGTAACCAATATGCACGGAGAGGAGATCCGTGAGGCGGCGAGAAGAGTGATTGACAGCGGATGGTATCTGCAAGGCAAGGAGAATGAGGCGTTTGAGCAGCATTATGCCGAGTATATAGGTACCAAATACTGCATCGGATGCGCCAACGGATTGGATGCGCTGATATGGATTTGGCGTGCGTACATCGAGTTAGGCGTGATGCAGCCGGGCGATGAGGTGATATTGCCGGCAAACACGTATATCGCGACCCATCTGGGTATCACGGAGAACGGGTTGGTGCCGGTGTGCGTGGAGCCGAATCCGCGGACGCTGGAGATAGATGATACGCTCATCGAGGCAGCCATCACGGAGAGGACGAAGGCAATATGCATCGTGCATCTATATGGGCGGTGCGCGATGACGGAGCGGATTGCGGAGATTTGTCGTCGCCATGGGTTGAAATTAGTTGAAGACAACGCACAAGCACACGCATGTCGTTTTAACGGCAAGCGTACGGGTTCGCTGGGTGATGCGGCGGGACATAGTTTTTATCCGGGAAAGAACTTAGGTGCGCTGGGTGATGCAGGGGCTGTGACGACGAATGATGAGGCGCTGGCGAAGGCTATTCGGGCACTGGCGAACTACGGAAGTCAGAAGAAATATGTATTCCAATACACGGGGCGCAACAGCCGTTTGGATGAGATTCAGGCGGCGATACTGGATGTGAAACTTAAGTATTTAGACGAGGATGTGGCGAAACGGCAGGAGGTGGCGGCGTATTACTACGAGCACATCGATAACGAGTTGATAACTCTTCCTGAACGGTTACCAGATGAAAACAATGTTTACCATCTGTTCCCCGTTCTTGTGGGTGTAAAGTGTAAGGTGTACGGTGTACGGGATCGGTTGCATGATTATCTGGCGGAGAAGGGAATCGGGACGGTGATACATTATCCGATTGCGCCACATAAGCAGGAGTGCTATGCGAAAGAGGCATGGAACGTGCCGCAGTTGAGACTGCCGATCACGGAGATGATTGCGGATTGCGAGTTGAGTTTGCCGATTAGTCCGTGTATGACGAAGGAGCAGGTAGCATACGTGGTAGAATGCGTAAACGCGTTTCAGGGGTAAGCGAGAATTTTACTTTTTTTGTCCTAATTATTTGCACAATTGATTATTTTGTAGTAATTTTGCAGGGTTTTTGGAAAGCATGCAGCAGCACGAACAAAAATGGGATTTGACCATCACGCCGAAGGATCGGTTGTTGGCGGTAGATTGGAAGGAGATATGGCGGTATCGCGATATGTTCCTGCTGTTTGTGGAACGTGCTTTCCGCGTGGCATACAAACAGACGATCTTAGGGCCGTTATGGTTCATCATCACGCCGGTGCTGAGTGTGATTGTGTACGTGACAGTATTCGGCGGAATCGCGAACATCCCGACGGACGGTGTGCCGCCGATCTTGTTCTATCTGCTCGGAATATCTGTGTGGGGCTATTTCTCCAGCTGCCTGAGCGCGACGTCTAACTCGTTTGTGAGCAATGCGGATATCTTCGGTAAGGTCTATTTCCCGCGTATCATCATGCCGCTGGTGGCGGTGACGACGAACCTGTTGTCGTTTGCGATCCAGTTAGCTATCTTCGCGATGTTCTACATCTATTACGTGGCGACCGGTACGGAACTCGTTATTCATTGGCAAATCGTGCTGTTCCCGCTGCTGATTGTGCTGCTGGCGCTGATGGCGGTAGGGTTCGGTATGATTTTCTCGTCCATGACGACGAAGTATCGCGACCTGCAGATCATGCTCAATAAGATCATCTCGCTGTGGGTATATGTGACGCCGGTGATCTATCCGCTGAGTATGGTGACGAACGAGAAACTGCATCTGGCGATGAGTCTGAACCCCGTGACGCCGGTGGTAGAGGCGATTAAGTACTCGCTGCTGGGACAAGGGCAGTTCAGTTGGCTCTGGCTTGGCTACAGTGCGCTGTTCACGCTGATATTGTTAATCTTCGGATTGATGCTGTTTAATAAGGTACAAAAATCGTTCATGGACACGGTGTGAGAGATGATAGATGGATAGATGATAGATGATAGATGGAGATAATACATATTGGACGACGGAGATCACGCCGCAGTCATTTGCAAAGGGGCTGGGGTTGAAGGAACTTTGGCAGAAGAAGTACCTGATTTGGCTGTTTATCAAGCGCGATATCACGGTGCAGTACAAGCAGACGATCTTCGGTATGGGGTGGTACTTCATCTCG
>JAEEGL013483503.1_pt1 | contig 18862 bp, 13 predicted proteins | sample 9134231 | NCBI WGS metagenome assembly JAEEGL01 (sample SAMN16246548, study PRJNA631951) | gut metagenome | biome: gut microbiome; feature: rumen; material: fiber-attached | host: Bos | place: Iran: Karaj | collected 2018-10 | reverse complement strand
TGAATCGGGGAAGATGCAGGTTGCTGCAACCTCCTGGAGAATGGTATCGTTCAAAACCTTTGAAGAAGAGCTTGAACGAAACGGACTTCGGATCCTCGAAAAAGGGATCACCGAATCGCCGCCCGATTTCAACAGCCTGATGTACGCCGTGGCGGCGGCGGGTAAAGACCGTGGGGAATAAAGCGGCGCTTCCTTCGGCCTTTGGCGGATATCGCGTATTCGGCCCCGAACATCAAAGAGGAGCAAAACGGGCGTAACCGCAGCGATCACGCCCGTTTCTGTTTTTCAGATGGGGAAGGCATTCGCAGCGCGCTGATTTAGGCTTCCCCCGAGGGGGAAGCCTTTTGCTGCGTGCTCCCCAAGGGCAGAACGGTTGCTCCTATCTCAGCAGCACCTTGCCGTGCAGCGCACCTGCTCCTTACTCCGGAGAACCCTGCGTGGTGAAAAAGCAGGCGGCGAAGATCAGCAGTACCTTGCCGGGCAGATAAGCCCGCTCCCATCACAAGAGAACCCTGCGTCAAAACCCCTTCAGGGGTTATTCGACGATGGCGCCGGCGAAGAGGATCGAGGTCGTATCGTTGCAGGTCGTGTAGATCCTGAAGGAGAACGGCCGGTCTGCGGTGAAAACTTTCGGCTCGATCGGTTCGGCAACGGCGGCGTCTTTGAGCATGATCGCCGTTACCGCGGCGGCCTCAACGCCTTCTTCGTCGAGCTTGATGCGGGTTTTCTGAAGGATATCGCTCACGTACACCGGGTGATCGATCATCGCGGAAAAGTCCGCGCGTTCCTCGTCGAAGGCGAGGCAAACGCCGCTCTGCTTAAGGAAATCCACGAATTCTCCGCTCGAAAACTCCGTTTCGAGGTCCATTTTCGGGATCGTGACCTTTACGTTTTCGGTTTCGGCCTTCGAGATCTTCTCGGGCAGATTCTCCGTATCTCCGAGCACGAACGCCATCGAAACGCCGCCGTCCATCGGGAGGATCACGAGCTGGGTCTCTTCATCCTCATAGTAAGGGAAGTATTCCGTAACCGTCATATAGTCTTTTCGGGTCGTTTTGCCGCCGCGGGCCTGGAAATCGCCCTGTTTTGTAAGATGTTCCGGGAAGCTGATCCCCCAGGAATCCTTGAAATACAGCGCGTTCATCAGCACGACGGCGAGCTCGTCGGCGGGGTAACCGTCGGGCAGGAGCTTCGGGATCATGTGCTCCGTTTTGAGGTCGGCCCATTCGTTGATCTTTTGAACGGCGTTATCCGCGGTAAAGGAGCGGAATTCCGCCGCGTAGTTCTTTTCGATGGACTGCGTATAGGCTTCCTTGAAATCCTCCGGGATCCGCTGCGCTTTCCATACGGAATTGGCGACGCGCAGCGCGCGGAACGGTTCGGGGGAATCCTCTGCGATCCAGCCCTGCTCGATGCCCTCGCGGTATTCGGAGAGCTCCCGCTCCAGGCCGGCCGCGTAGTATTCCACAAAGCCGTTGAAATCGAGGCAGTGCGCGGTCCATTCTTCTTCCGAGGAGACGCCCAGCGCGGCTAAAAGCTCGGTTTTCGTCTCGCCGGAGGCACCGGCGAGCAGCAGCCCGAGCGCGTAGCGGAAGGAGAGGGGCGAGGCCATATAGTTGCCGGAGGCGTTCTTCGAGAGGTACGAAAGAAGCCGTTCGTCGAAGGAGTCGGCGCGCATCTCCAGGCTGACGGATTCCGTTTTCCGAACGTTCATCCCGCTCGCCCAGAGCTCCGAAGCGGCGGAACCCTGCGAGGCGCCCGATTCGGGGGAAGAAACGTCGGGCTTCGAGGGGGCGGATCCCTGCGAAGCGCCGGACCCGGAGGAAGCGCCTGAAGCGCCGGAGGAAGCCCCCTGCGAGGGAGCGGGCGCCGGGCTGACGGCGCAGCCGGCCGCGCACGAGAAAAGAAGTACCGCCGCGAGCAGCAGCCCGAGCGTTTTCAAAATCGTTGGTTTTCTGTTCATATTGGGACCTCCAAAATGCTCTGATACTTTCAAGGACAGAAACGAAGCGCAGCGATTACAAAAAACTCCGCGCTTCGGGCAGAACTTTTCGCTTTGCGTTTTATGAACGCCGCTCGATCCCCGCGGGCGGGCGAGAATTCCTTGAAAAAAACGGGCGGGGCAGGTATAATGAGGGTAACGGAGCGCATCGCGCGATTTCGGCGCTTTACGGGCGCGCAAACGAAGGAGCGCTCCGGCACAGAAAATCATCGAGGATCGTTTCGGGAGGGAACCACTATGAGCCGTACGAACGAAGCCGCGGCGCGGATCCAGGAAGCGCTGGGCCTGAAGCTGAAAATCCAGGCGGTCAAGCTGATTGAGGACGTCTCCGACGTTCCGGAAAACGCGCTGGACGCGCGGGAGACGTTCGGCCATCTTTCGCTCTGCCAGGCGTTCGCGCTCACCAAGCGCCGGGGGCTGACGGTATACACCGACGAGCGCTCGGAATGGTGCTGGGCGCCGGTAGCTGCGCTCGGCTACAGGGACTGTTCCCCCGGGACGGAAAGCTACCGGATCATCAAGCCGCTGATGGGCATCCCGGATCCCGGGCAGGCGGAGCGCTTTTTCTCGGAGTTTCCGCGGCTCCCGCTCGGCAAATACAAGGGCGTGCTGCTCGCGCCCGCCGACACGGCGGAGTTCGAGCCGGACGTGCTGCTGATCAACTGCGACGACAATTTCCAGATGCGCTCGCTGTTTTCCGCAATCAAATACCGCAGCGGCAAAATGCTCGAGGCGCGGCTCGATCCGATCGATTCCTGTGTCCATACGCTGGTCTCCTGCTTTTTGAAAAAAGACTATACGTTCGCGCTCCCGGATCCGGGCGAGCAGGAGCGCGCGCTCACCGGGAAAACCGAGAGCATCCTGGCCGTTCCCGCCGAAAAGCTGGACGACCTGATGGCGGGTTTCTCCGCGCCGGGCTTCCGGCATCAGAACGATCCGCAGCTGCCCGCGGAGATGGAATTCGATTTTGCCCGCCCCGCGTTCTACAACCGGGTCTTTGCCCTTTGGGGCCTGGAGGAAGGGGAGGAATGGTCTTTCCCGCCGAAGCCGGCGAAGGAGTGAAAGAATGGAAACGCTTTTCATCCTGTTTCTGATCCTTACGGCCTTGAGCGGCGCGTTCGCGCTGTACCTTCTGATCGGGCAGCTCAGGCTCGACGGAAAATGCACCGCAAAGGCGAAAGGAACGGTGCGCCATTATACGAGGCAGGGCACCGATCTGCCGAAAATGGTCTACTTCCCGGTGTTCGATTTTACCGCAGACGGCAGGGAATTCGGCACCGCTCTGGCGTTTGCCAGAATCAAGCTCGCAGATCGACCGGAAAAGTGCGGGAGCCTCTATACGAAATCGGGGAAGCTGAAAAGGACGATCACCTTCGTAAAAAACGAAGACGGCATCTACCGTACGGAGGAACGGTTCCCGACCGGGACCGAAGGGGACGTATTCTACGATCCGAACGATCCGGAGCACAACTACGCGATCCGGAAGATCTGGCGCCATCCGTTTTTGACGTTCCAGTGGATCCTGACCGCGTTCAATCTCGGTCTGACCGTTCTGCTGTGGTTCCTGAGCAGATAAAGAAAGGAGAAGTACAAAATGGAATTCAAAACGGAGATTTTTTCGCAGTTCGACAAAAAGTGGGCGCTGCTGACCGCCGGAGACGAGCGCAGCTTCAATACGATGACGATCAGTTGGGGCGGCCTCGGAACGGTCTGGGGCAAGCCCGTGGCCACGGTGTACGTCCGCACCTCGCGCTTGACGCACGAATTTCTGAAGAAGAATGAGTACTTTACGGTGAGCTTCTATCCGGAAGCGTACCGCGGGCAGCTCGCCGTGCTCGGCGCGAAATCCGGCCGGGAAATGAACAAGATGGCCGATTCCGGGCTCACGCCCGTAAAGGCCGGCGAAACGGTTACGTTCAAAGAGGCCGAAACGACGCTCGTGTGCAGAAAGCTCTTTGCGCAGAAGCTCGAGCCCGAGCACATGACCGAACAGATCGCGAAAGCGATGTATTCCTCAGAGGCGCTGCACGAAATGTTTATCGGCGAGGTCGTGGAGATCCTTTCAAACGGCGGGGAGAAGTAAACGGCGGCCGCGCGCGAGGGATTGTAAAAAAATTCCAGATATGGTATGATAGAAACACAGAAGCGAACGGTACGGTTCGGCTCTGAATCGCTTTTTCAAACCGGGGAGGAACGAACGATGATCAAACGAATCCTTGCAGTCCTGCTGCTTGCGGCGCTCGCGGTGAATCTCTCTGCCTGCGGCAAATTTGAGCTTCCCGGCGCGCAGAGCGGAGGGATCGCTTCGGAAAAACCGGCGGCCTCGTCTTCGGGGAAGCCTTCGGATAAGCCCGCGCAAAGCGCTCCGGCGCCCGGGGGCATCGCGGAAGAAGGCGGCACGCTCAGCGGCGGAGAAGGCGTCCGCGTAGAATTTACGCCGGGGCTCAACGTGCCCGAGGGCGCGCAGCTTACGGTCAAAAAGGAAAAAACGGAGACGGACGACGCGCTCGGCGCGGTCTATACCCCCTACGAGATCTCGATGGGGGACGTCCACGAGCTCGGCGGCTACGTGACGATCCGGATCCCGTACCGTGAGGACGGGATCGAACAGGGGCAGGATCCCGCGCAGTGCGTTGCGGGGATGTACCTAAACGAGGAGACCGGCGAATGGGAAAGCGTCCTCTACGAGGTGGACGCCGAACAAAAAGAGCTGATCATCTATACCGATCATTTTTCCACCTACGGCGCCTTCGTCTTCCGGAACGAGGGAAAACGCTCGGCGCGCGTGGTGAACATCCATGACTGGATGCTCAGCGTCGACCAGAGCCAGTGCGCAAAGGCGCTGCAGGAGATCCTCGACAACGAGGGCCAGCCGGGCGTTGAGTGCCGCGAGGTCATGCGCCCGATTCTGGAGGATTCCTTCTCCAAGCTTGCGGTTTCGATCGGCGCGACGGACGACAAGGCCACGATCGTCAACAATCTTACCACGCTGTTCGTCAACGGGACGCTGCTCGGCAACGCCGTCGGAAACAGCGAGTGGGCCAACGGTATTTCGTCGGCGCTGGGCTACGCGGGCATCGCCACGTCCGTTGCGAGCCTTTCCGCTACGGCGCTCAAGAAGGACAAAAGCAACAAGGATATCTTCGGAATGTACAAGAGCGCGGTCTATCTGCTCGGCTCTCTTAGCCAGAACGCGACGATCGGCGTGGTCGGCGCGTCCGTCTGGATGATCGACAAGGGACTTACGGAGATGGGCGAGTACGCGGCCAACAAGATCTCCGAGGATACGACGAAGGCCTACCGGCACTATTATTCGAAATACATGACCCGCTCGAAGGCCGAATGGCGCTGGAAGTTCAAGGATCTTGCCAGAGGCGCGATCAAGAACCGGGAAAATGCGGATACCGCCATCATGGACGAGATTGACCGCTGGTGCGGCCTGTTCTGGGAGATCGACAACGATACGTATACGAACATCCTCATCGATGTGGACCAGCAGGGGCGCGGCTGGCCGGACGCGGAGACGAAAAAGGCGATCACCGCCGATTACAAGGCCGATCTGATCCGGACGCTCGAGCCGATCCTCGAGGAAGTCCAGCACGATCTGGAGCAGGATCTCTGGCGCGAACAGCAGAAGCGCATCGAGGAATTCCGCGAAAAGCTCAATTCCGTGCTGACCTTCGAGGTACAGGAGGAAGTGAAGGAAGGGAAGAAATCTGCCTACGAGGGGTATACGGTTTCCTTCTGGCCGCTCAACAAATGGGCGGACAAAACGGACTGGCGCTTCCAAAAGGGCGACCGCGATACGCTCCGGGTCCAGACGACCCTGATCGCGTATCTGCTCGCGGGGCCTCCCGTGGAGGTTCGCTTCTTTAAACCGGGGAAGGATCCGGACAAGGACGAAGCGGATCTGAAACTGGCGTTTCAGACGACGGCGCCGAAAACGGTAATTCCGCTCAAGGCGAAGGCGGAAGAGGAATGGGTCGATCCGTACGAATACTATCACGTCAAGGATATCGTCGAGCTGTATCCGAAACTGCGCGAAGAGGAAGTTTTGAAGATCAAGGTCAAGCCGATCGCATACGACAACAACGGCGCGGGGCAGGTGGAGCTGACGAGCGGCGCCGATCCCTTTATCCTCGACAAAACGCCCAAGGCGGTGACAACCTACAAGGCGGCCTATAAGAGCCACCCGAAATACGGGAGCCAGACGAGCTACGATTTGACCCTGACGTTCACGGCGGAGAAGTATTCCAGCGATATCTTCCGGGTCGACGCCTCATATACGGCGGCGAGCGCCTCGGGACAAACCGAATCGGAAACGGTGGACGACTGCATCATTTTCAACATTCAGGTGGACACGTTCCCGGAATACGCGCGCAAGGGGATCATCATCGACAACCATACCACGGTCACCGTAGCGTTCGTCGTAACGCAGGTGCTGATCGAAAAATAACGAAAACAGCCGCCTGAAACGGAGAAAACAATAAAGGAGCGGAAAAAATGGCTTCGGGCAAAGAATATCTCGAATTTCTCAAAGATCAGCTTTCAGAGCTGGAGGACGTCTCGTTCAAAGCGATGATGGGGGAGTATCTCCTCTATTTTGAAGGGAAGCTCGTCGGCGGGATCTACGACGACCGCTTCCTCGTAAAGCCGACGCCCGCTGCCGTGCGCCTGATGCCGCAGGCGGCGCGCGAGATCCCCTATGAGGGCGCAAAGGAGATGCTGCTCGTCGACCGGGTCGACGACCGCGAATTTCTCAGAGAGCTGCTTCGCGAAATGGCCGCGGAGCTGCCGGCGCCGAAGAAACGGCGCTGAAAAGCGCGGGTACACAAAAAAAGAGGCTGACTGCGTTTTTGCAGCCAGCCTTTTTTGCGGGGATTTTGAATCGAAAATCAGTATTTGCCGTAGGTGCGGACGGTTTCGAACATGGCGTAGACGTTTTCGTCCTTCGCGTAGTCCATGCCGTAGGCCGTCTCGAAGATAAAGCCGCCGCCGGGCGCGCAGAGATCGAGCAGACGCTTGCATTCGTCGACGACCTCCTGCTTGGTGCCGTAGTTGAGCAGATAGGGCGAGAAGCCGCCGCCGATGCAGGCGACCTTGCCGAGCTTGCTCTTCGCGAGCGCCATATCAACCTGCTCGAAGTGGTAGAAGACCTTGCCGACCGGGACCTCCGCGAGGCAGTCGAGGCGGGAATTGTACTTGCCCTCGGTGAAAATGTAGGGGACCTTGCCGACCTCGATGATCGCTTCGATGATCTTCTGCAGGTGGCTCCAGTAATACTCGCGGTAGTGCGCGTCGCTCATAAAGCCGTCCATGCCCTTATGCAGCGCCATGAAAACGAGCTTGCCGTCGTCGATGCCCTTCGAGGCCTTGATCGCGGCGATCGTCTGCTCGAAGGTCGCGTCGATATAGCGGCGGACCTCGTCGGGATTTTCGTAGAGATCGGAGAGCGAGAGCAGCGTTCCGCGCAGGAAGTCGCTGTAGTGATCGAAGGGGACGGCGGCGCCCATGGAGGCGCGGATGATCGGATAGCCGAGCTCCTCCATCTGCCGGTTGAAGGCCGCTTTTTTGGCGGCAAGGGCTTTGTAGCCGTCGCTGATCTTCCAGAGCTTCTCGATCATTTCCCGCATTTCGGGCGTCGAAACGGCGGAGGCGAGGCCGAGCGTTCCGCGGCCGAGGCGGAAGTGTTCGAGCGGTTTTAAGAGGTTCGAATTGCGCGGAAGCTCCTTGTGGACGCGCCAGGTGACGTTGTCGGAGAAGAATTCTTCGAATTCGTCGTCGAGCAGGATCGGGAACTCGATATACTGCTGGATCGAATTGTCGCCGATCGGGTTGCCCGGCATTCCGGACCAGGCCATGTTCGTGGGGCTCTGGAGCTCCATGAGCTTCCCTTCGGCGACGTAGTTGCCGAGGACCGTCGCGTTGTCGGGATCAAAATCCTGAAGATATTTGATCATCGCGCCGGAGGCTTTCTCCATCGTCTCGTCGTAGATGACCTGTGTCATCGTATAGCCGGCGTGGAGATAGGGGTAGATCGCCGGGGAAGGCGCGATCGGGACCATATCGGGCTCCTTTAAGGCGATCGCGTCGCGGATGCGTTTCCATTTTGCGTCGAATTTTGCTTGGTTTTCAGGCGTCATGGCAGTCTCCTCCTTTAACTTGTATTGACAAGATCAGTATACCCGGTTTCCGCCCCGGTGTCAACCGTCAATTTGGCAAAACGGGCAAAAAGAAAAGCATCCGCTTTCAGGCGGATGCTTTTTCTGTACGGAGGAGCGTTAGTCTTCGGCCTGGGCGCGGTCTTCCAGCTGATTGCAGATCTCTTCGTAGGTTTTTTCGTCGAGCTTGTATTTCCTCTGATAGAGCAGGTAGGAGGCGAACCCGAAGATCAGCGGGATCAAAATCATCGCAAGGAGCAGCCCGGCGGTCTGGCCGGAATGGACGGTTGAGATCACGCCCTCGATCCCGGTCAGGCGTTCGGCCTCGGTGATCGCGCCCATCTGGGTCTGCTGCTCGAAATCCGCGATCGCGTTCGTCTTTTCCAGAACGCTGAAGATGATGTAGGTCAGATACGTCAGCGCAACGACGAGCGCGGAGCCCATCTTCGTAAGCAGCGGGCGCATCGAAGCGATGATCGCCTCGTTGCGGTGGCCGGTTTTGAGCTGGTTGTATTCCACCGTATTGACGATCGAGATCATCATGATCAGATAGAAGCCGTAGAGGCCGAGGTTGACGATCATGTAGCCGACCGTAAGCACGATGAAGCTCAGGAAATCCGCGGGCAAAACGAGGCCGCCGAGCAGCTCGATCGCGCTGCCGATCACGACCATCAGCATCAGCGCGCTCATCAGCTGCCTGCGGGTGAACTTGCGCGAAAGCGCCGGATAGATCAGCATCAGTACGGCCGTGGCCGCAACGCCGACCATCGAGAAGGTCGAATAATAGCCGCCGGCGTAGCCGTAGCGGAAATAGATCAGCGAGGAGCCGATCCCGCCGAAGACGAGGGAGTTGGCGATCTGCTGCAGAAGGAAGATCAGGATCATCCAGCGCAGCTGATCGTTCTGGCGGATCGTACGGGTGATGCGGCGGAAATTGAGCTTCGTTTTTGGCTCCATATCGTCGCCGCGGTGCTCTTTTGCGCCGAAGACCGTAAAGAGGATGAAGAGCGGCCCCAGAAGCGCGATGATCAGCGCGATCACGCCGTAGGCCGTTGCGGCGTTGCCGCCGATCGCTTTGTCGCCGACGGTGAAGATCGGGATCAGTACGGAGGCGAGAGTGGAGCCGACGCCGGCGAAGAAGGTCGCCCGCGAGGTGTACTGGTTGCGCAGGTCCGCATCGCGCGACATCGCCGGGATCATGCCCCAGTAGGAGATATCGTGCATCGTATAGGTGATGCTGTAGGCGAAATAGATGACGCCGAAGAAGGTGATGAACGACCAGCCCTGCAGGTTCGTATTGAACGCGAGGTAGATGACGATCGAGGTAAGGAGCACGCCGGAGAGCAGCCAGGGCTTGAATTTGCCCCATTTCGTCCGTGTGCGCTCGATGATGTTGCCCATGATCGGATCGTTGAGGGCGTCGAATACGCGCGCCGCGATCATGATGATCGTAACGGCGAGCAGCTGGCTTTTCGAGAGCTTTTTGGTAAAGAGAATGTAGGTAAGAATGCAGTTGTTGAAGAGATAGTACATCATATCCCGCCCGATGGTGCCGAGGGGATAGAAGATCAGATTCTTTTCTCTTTTTCTGCGTTTCTTTTCGGAGATCGGCTGGCCGGGAGCGTCTACGTTATGCTCGATCGGCCGCAGATTTTGCTCAGACATGAGAATCCTCCTTCGTTCTTATATACTGTAAAAACATATTAGCATAAAACGGCGGAAATTGCTATGAGGAAATCGTCCGTATTCATAAAAAATTCTGCACGTATCGTTTATTTTTTTGCAATTCGACGAACCGCTTCGGGCGGATCACGCAAGGTTTCGCTTGCGTTCCTTCGCGCAGGGTAGTATAATCAATATAAAATAAGAAACAGGAACGGAGGCAGAACGATGAAAATCCTCGGATTTGATCATATCGGCATCGCGACGAAGGATCCGAAAGCCCTGGCACAATGGTACATGGAGCACCTGGGCTTTTCGCTTTGTTCGGTCGGCCCGAGCGGGAACTATTTTATCGAAACGCCGGACCGCGTGATGCTCGAAATCATGCTGCCCGGAGCGGGGCAGGAGGGCGCCGGCGCTCTGACCGGCTGGAAGCATATCGCGCTCGTCCCCGAAAATTTCGACGAAGCCGTTGCCGAGCTTCAGGCCGCCGGGATCGGAAAAAACGCGCCGGTCAACCGCCGCGCCGACGGCTACTGCACGTTTTTCTTTACCGATCCGGAGGGGAACGTCGTGCATTTTGCAAAATGGGAAAACGACCGGGGGATGTTCCGGTAATTATGAACCAAACGAAAAAGACTGCCGCGAAAAACACGGCAGCCTTTTTTTGTTTCAAAGATTACTTCTTGAACAGTCTCTTTACGAATTCCGCTACGCCGTAGCGCCAGGGGGCCCACTCGTGGAAGCCGGGGGATTCGAAATAGACGATCTTGAAGCCCTGTTTGCGCATCTCTCTCGTCTGGGCCTTGAGGCGCGGGCCGGCGGGCTCGTAGGCGCCTGCGTTGACGAAGAAGAGGTCGAAGTTCGCGTTGAACTTTTCGGGATCGGAGAGCAGTCCGAGCTTATCCTCGCGGTCGGAGCGGATGCCCGGGGCGCTGAGAACGCCCGCGTTCGCGAAGACTTCCGGATACTTGATCACGGCGTTCATCGTCTGGCCGCCGCCCATCGAGAAGCCGGAGACGGCTCTGTGGTGGCGGTCTGCGATCGTGCGGTATTTTTTGTCGATAAAGGGCACGCAGTCGTTCGCGATGAGGTCCTCCACCGGGCTTGCGACCGGGTTCGAGCCGATAACGCCGTCTTTGCGGTAGACGTAGCCGCAGTTTAGAACGACGATCATTTCTTCGCATTGACCGTCTGCGATCAGGTTGTCCATGATGTTGTTGATCTTGCCCTGCCAGATCCAGCAGGATTCGGCTTCGCCGCCGCCGTGCTGGAGGTAGAAGACCGGATAGCGCTTCTCTTTGTCCTGGGCGTATCCCGGCGGGGTGTAGACCCAGCAGGTGCGCCAGTCGCCGACCGTTTCGGAATAGAAATAGTTCATGCGGACGCTGCCGTGGGGGATATCGTCGTGGAACAGATAGAAATCGGAATATTTATCCGGGAGCTCAAAGAAGTTCATCACGCGGCCGAAGCCGTAGCCGTAGGGCATATAGGGGTTGAGCGCGCGGGTGCCGTCGACGTAGAAGTTGACGAAATGGAACGCGCTCTCCAGGCCGGAAACCGTAACGCGCCACCAGCCGTCTTCGCCTTTTTCAAGATCGATAAGCTTCTCCGGGAAGGAGCCGCCGGTACCGGTTACCTGAACGAGCTTTGCGTCCGGCGCGTGATACGCGAATTTGACGTCGCCGTTTTCGAGCACTTCAACACCCTTCGGAAGGTCGTAATAGGTTCCGTTGCTTCTCGTGAGGTCGCGATGGGGATCGTCCCAGAAAAGCGCATGGGCCGTTAAGGCCTGATTGTTGAGTATTTCTTTGCTGATCATTCCAATTCCCCTCCCTTATTTGAATATTCTCTGCATGAATTCGCGCGCCGAGAATCTCCAGACGTCCCAGACGTGGTAGCCGGGATGATGGTATCCGATCACGTTGACGCCCTTTTCCTGTTCCGCGTGAACGACGGGTTCGGTGCGCTCCGGATATCCTTCGTTGTCGCCGCCGGAGATGAAGAGCACGTCGAAATCGCGGTTGACCGCTTCGGCGTCGTTGTAATAATCGGTATAATCCCAGTAGCCGAACTGGTTGACGATCGGGAATCCGCCGGAGAATACGCCGAGATTCGCGAAGAGGTCCTTATGCTCGTTGGCGATATAGAACGCCTGAGAGGAACCGAGCGAGAGGCCGGCCATCGCGCGGTGCTTGCGGTCGGCGATCGTGCGGTAGGCTTCGTCGATATGGGGGATGCAGTCTTCGCAGAGCTCCTTCGAGAAGTCGCCGGGCAGGAAGACCGGGTTTTCGCCCTCGAGGAACGCGTAGCCGCAGTTGCAGACGATGATCATCTCTTCGATTTTGCCTTCGGCGATCAGGTTATCGGCGATCATGTTGATATGGCCCTGCCATACCCAGCCCATTTCGTTCTCGCCGACGCCGTGCTGGATATAGAGCACGGGATAGCGCTTGTCGCTCTCGTCATAGCCGGCGGGGGTATAGACCCAGCAGAGCTTGGTGCGGCCCGTAACGGAGGATTTGTAATACTCCATGCGCACGTCGCCGTGGGGAACGTCCTTGAGCATCCAGAAGCCGTCTTCCTCGCCGGGGAGATCGAAGACGTTGATCGGGTAGAACCAGCCGTAGCCGACCGGCGCGTCCGGATTGACCATCAGGTTTCCGTCGACCCAGTATTTGTGATTATGGAAGCCGGGCTTGATGCCGGAGACCACGCAGCTCCACCAGCCGTCTTCGCCCTTTTCCATCGCGACTTTTTCATCGCTGAAATAGCCGCCGCAGCCGGCGACCTCGACCTTCTTTGCGTCGGGCGCGAAGTAACGGAACCGAACGTCGCCGTTGTCGAGGATCTTGCTCGCGGGCTCCGCATCTTCCAGCCAGATCTTTCCCGCAAAGGGATTTCCGGAGGGCTTCCCGTTCGGATCGAGCTTGAAATCCATCTTGAGATCCTTATCGGGCTTGTGGAAATAGAGGATGGAGGAGGCGGTTATTGCGTTTTTGTAATAATCCTGTACCATAAGAGATCATCCTTTCTTCGTGATTCGAAGATGCGCATTTTTGTACACATTTTCATATATTCATGATAGCTTTCCGCCGCTCTTTCGTCAATTTGCAAAAGAAACGAAGTTGCAGTCTCTTTTTTGTGCATTTGAATACGGAGGGAGAAGGCGGGCTTGCGGTATGGGAGAGCGCCCTTTCCACAAGGAGGGTGGTAACGGCCTGCGGAAGCGGCAGAGTTCCGGAAATCCGCCTCAATCAAAAAAGCGCCGGAACCCGAAGCAGGTTCCGGCGGCTCTTTTGTTTACTGATTGCGTTTTTGATTAGCAGAGAGCGTTTGCGGAAGGTTTCCCTTACAGGCAGGCTCTGTAAATGTTGAGGACGTCCCGGGGGGTGAGGCGCTTGAAGCCGCTGATGAAGCCGCGCGCGCCGCAGGCCTTTTCGGCCATTTCTTCAAGGTGCTCTTCGCCGATGCCGAGCGCGGTGAGGTTGTCCTCGAGGCCGAGGGTCTTATAGAGGAATTCCTCGGTTTTGGCGATCGCCCGGTTCGCGATCTCGAAGGGCTCGAGCGAGGGGTCGATGCCCCAGATATCGACGCCGAAGGTCACGTATCTCGAAACGGTCTCCGTATCGAGGCAGTAGCGCAGCCAGCGCGGGGTGAGGATCGCGAGGCCGAGGCCGTGGGTGATATCGTAGAAGGCGGAGAGCTGGTGCTCCATCGGGTGGCAGCTCGGGCCGGTTTTGCCGAAGCCGGCCATCATAAAGCCGTTCATCGCCCAGGAGGAGGCCCACATCAGGTTTTCGCGCGCTTCGTAGTTTTCGGGATCGTCAAGGGCGACCGGCGCGTATTTGATGACCGTTTTGATAACGGTCTCCTGGATCTTGTCGAGCATATCCATCGGTGGGGTGAGGGTGAACCAGTTTTCCCAGATGTGCGAGAGGATGTCCGCCGAGCCGCAGGCCGTCTGGTAGCGGCCGACGGTGAAGGTCAGCTCCGGATTGAGGAAGGAGGCCTTCGGGTAGAGGATCGGGCCGCGGACGCTGGCTTTGTCGTTCGTTTCGGGGTTGCTGATCACGCCGCCGGAATTCATCTCGCTGCCCGTGGCCGCGATGGTCAGCACGTCCACGATCGGGAGCGCTTTTTCGGGGACGATGTGCTTTGCGATGAAATCCCAGGGGTCGAAATCAACGCAGGCGCCCGCCGAGATGCACTTGGTCGCGTCGATCACGCTGCCGCCGCCGACGGCGAGCAGAACGTCGATCCCTTCCTGTTTGCAGATCGCTACTGCCTCGCGGATATGGCCGATCTTCGGATTCGGCTCGACGCCGCCTTTTTCGAACACTTCAACGCCCGCTTTGGAGAGCTGCGCAAGGATCCGGTCGTACAGTCCGGTTCGTTTGATGCTGCCGCCGCCGTAGACGAAAAGGCATTTTTTGCCGTAGCTCGCAACGGTTTCGCCGAGGCTCTCAAACTGATCCTCGCCGAAATAAACGGTAACGGGGTTGCTCCATCTGAAATTTGACATGATTTGAGACTCCTTTCTAAAATTCATCCCGGTAATTGAGGGGGAAACGATTCCTTCTGTTTTCAGTGTAAGCGATTTTCGCGCGGATTTCAAGCGTCCGGCGCGTTTCGGCGGGATTTTCCGGAACTTCCCTGATTTTTTCGGAAAAAACGCTTGACAAACGATTTTACAAGGTATAAACTATAGTTAGTCTACAAGGAGTAATCTTATAGACGCCGGGCCGAAGCGCATGCTCGACGATCGCGGCCCGAACGAATCTGCATCAAATACCGAAAGGAATTTTAAGGAGGAATTTTTCATGGGAGTCTATCAGATGGGTGTCGTAGAAGAACGCTTTGCCGATATTATCTGGAAAAGCGAGCCGATCGCCTCGGCGGAGCTTGCGAAGCTTGCCGAACAGGAGCTCGGCTGGAAAAAATCGACCACCTATACGGTCCTGCGCCGTCTTTGCGACAAAGGCATTTTCCAGAACGTAAAGACGATCGTCAGCTCGAAGATCTCGAAGGAAGATCTCTACAGCGCCCAGAGCGAAAACTTCGTTGAAGAAAAATTCGGCGGCTCGCTCCCGGCGTTCCTCAACGCGTTTACGATGCGCAAAAAACTTTCTGCCGAGGAGGTTGCCGAGCTTCGACGCATGGTGGAAACCTACGGGGAGGAATAAGAAATGGAGTCCGTATTTCTCAATCTGCTCAATATGAGCATCACGGCCGGGTGGATCGTCCTCGCGGTCGTTGCGCTTCGGTTCCTGCTCAAACGGGCGCCGAGAGCGCTTTTGATGATCCTTTGGGCGCTCGTCGGGGTACGGCTTCTGATCCCGGTTTCGATTGAAAGCGTCCTGAGCCTGATCCCCAGCGCAGAGACGGTGCCGCAGAGCGTTCTCACGGCGGAGGTCCCGAAGATCGACAGCGGCATCGGCGTTGTCAACGAGATCATCAATCCGATCCTGCCGCGCGGGAACGCATCGCTTCCGGAAGCGGGCGCGGAGGCTTCCGTTCCCATCGTGCCGCCGATCGGCCAGAGCGCTGCGCCGGCGGCTGCCGCCGTGCAGGCTGTCAATCCGGTAGCCGTCATTACGCGGATCGCCGCGGTCGTCTGGCTGCTCGGAATGGTTGCGCTGTTCTTCTACGCGGCGATGAGCTTTTTGCGGCTGAAAAAGCGCGTGGAGGAATCGATCCGCATCTCCGAAAACGTCTATATCTGCGACCACGTCGATTCGCCCTTCGTTCTGGGGCTGATCCGCCCGAAGATCTTCCTGCCCTCCGATCTTAGGCAGGAGGATTACACCTTTGCGATCGCCCATGAACGCGCGCATATCCGCCGCCGCGACCAGATGATCAAGCCGCTCGGCTTTCTGCTGCTTGCGGTCTACTGGTTCAACCCGCTGATGTGGGTTGCGTATATCCTGTTCTGCCGCGATATCGAATTCGCCTGCGACGAACGCGTGCTCCTCGAGCTCGGAACCGAAGCGAAGAAATCGTATTCCCAGGCGCTGATCGACTGCAGCATCCCGCGCAGGATGATTGCGGCCTGCCCGCTCGCGTTCGGCGAGGTGGACGTAAAGAACCGCGTCAAATCGGTTCTCAGCTACAAAAAGCCGGCGTTCTGGATCATCCTCGTTACGATCCTCGCCTGCATCGGTGTGGGCGTATTCTTCCTGACGAATCCGGTCAAGAACGATTCGGAAGCTGACGATTCTACGAAAAACGTTCTTTTCGAAGCGGAAAAAGGCTACGTTGTCATGGGGGATGAGCTTCCCGAAGGATATACGCTCCGCGATACGAACGATCCCGAATATTATAAGGAAGCAAGAAAGCGTTTCGGAAAAGAAAAAGTCGCCGCCTATGAGATCCTGAAGGACGATCAGGTCGTCGTTTATATCAACAACCGTCCCGAAGGAGATATGAAAGAACGAAAAGAAGGCCTTGAAAAGCAGAAGGAACAAATTACGCCCGACGGTCCCGGACCGAAGGGGATCGAATTCCTTGACAAAGGCTCCTTCCCGGACGGAAGAGAATATCTCTTCTACGAATATCAGTACCGCGACGGAACCAGCGAATTTATGTATGTCATGGATTTCCAGGAAGGATCAAAATGTTCGGTCGAGCTTTCGACGCTCGACGATCGCGAAGAAGCGGAACGGTTCTTTAAGCTTCTGGATCTGAAATTTATCTCCCGATCGGAATTCACCCCTGAGGAAGCGCTGACGCCGGAGGCGGTCGAATTCAACGCCATGGAAGACGATACGGAAGAAATCTATTCCGTCAACAAAAATCTGCCGAGCGGTTATACGCTCCGCCTGCCCTATGTGGAATATCCTACGTACGACGAGTGGAGAGAATATGCCCGGAATCGGGACGATCACACCGTACACGAGATCGAAGCCTTTAAAGGCGAGAAGCTCGTGTTTACCGTTGATTTTTACAACCGCAGGGCCAATTACAAAGAGCAGTTGGAATATTGGAAGAATATGTCGGAAACAGAACCTGCTTCCGGTTCCGATATCGTAAAGCTGATCAAAGAAATCAATACAGACGATCTGAATTATGCGCTCTTCTATATAGAACAGCCGAACGTACCCGACCCGTTCTTTGCGAATTATTGCCGAATCATCGGAGATTTTCCCAAGAGCCAGAATACAGCGTTTGATATCCGCTCCTATACGACCTCAGAAGAAGCGCAAATGCTCTTTGACGCGCTGGAGCTCAAATACCTGCATGGGAAAGATGCAGGCGCCTCTTCCGGGGGAACGGAAAACAACGAGTCTGCAATTTCGGAAGAATTGATCGTTGGAGGCCGCGCGATCTTCTTTGAGGGGGGCATAAAGAGCTTTATCTCAATCCACGCGCCGCTGCCGGAAGGTTATACGATCCGGAATAACTTCGATTTGGAGCATCAGGAAGAATCGTTTAAACGTGAAGAAAAAGGCGAAGACGTCCCGATCTTTGAGATTCTAAAGGACGGTGAGCCGGTTGTATCTGTTACACCGTATCAGGCGAATCCCGTAAAAGCTTCGCGTTCAGAGTTGATGACCAGCATCTATTCCGGGGAAGGGGATTACCTTGATGATCAGGCTCGGGAAGACGGGGCCGGATTCCTTTACGATTACGTTTACGAAAACACCTATATCATCGATTTCCCGTTCTTCTCAAAAGGTTCGGAAACCTCCCTTCATCTTTCTACGGTGTATGATAAAGAGGAAGCCGAGCGATTCTTTGAAATACTGGATTTCCGTTGTGAAGCAAAAGACGGCAATCCGCTCTGGGAGGCAAAAGAGAGAAAGAGAGCGTCCGGGTCTTCCGAACCGATAAATTCCGGATCGGAGCAGAGCTCCGCGCAGGAATATCCCATCGTCGATGGCCGGATGATGCTCCAGGAGGAAAATGAAATCATTATAACGGTTCAGGCGGCTCTTCCGGAAGGCTATACGCTGCGCCGCAGCTATGCTCCCGAGAACCAGAAGGAAACGCAGGACCGTTTGACGAGAAGAGAAGAAGTCGGTACGTACGAAATTCTCAAAGAAGGTCAGCCGGTCGTGTATATCAACCCGTATAGTTCGGATGATCCTGACTATCCACGTTCTCTGATCGCTTACTTCCAGGCGGAAATGAAAGCCGGCTCCGGTCCGAAGGACGTCGGCTACCTTGAGGACACGACCCTTGGAGACGGGACCCGCCGCATCTTCTACTACGTTGAGGAAAACAACGGAAAAACGACGTACAAATATGATCTGAATTTCTCGCAGACCGAGGAATGTTCCATAGAGCTTTGGACGATAAACGACCGCGGGGAAGCGGAGCGGTTCTTTGAACTCCTTGATTTCCGCTGCGAGGAAAAAGCGGGCAATCCGCTCGTGCCAGAGCATGCTCCCGAACCGGAACCGCAGCCGGAGCCTGTGATCGAATGGACCGAGCCGGACCGCCATGCGGATTCCTTTGATTATTCAGATCCTTCAAAAGGCGAAGACGCTTCTGTGATCCATATTGAATACGAAGTGCCCGAGGGATACGAAGTCACCTTCCCGATGCTCTGGATGACCTATGACAATCCGCGTTTCGGCGAGAGGATGAACAATCCCACTTCCGACGATGAGGCGCTGAAACTTCCGAAGCCAATAGAGATTCTGAAGGACGGCAAGACCGTTTGCGGAATGGCGTTCTTTTCAAAGCCGAGATATTACGAGGTAACGATGCCGATTTACCAGCTTTCCAACATACCGCGTCAGGAGCTGCTGGACCGGTACTATGATGACGTCGAGCAGTTTGAGCGCGAAGACGGCACTTTCCTGACCGGAAAAGAATGGGATATCATCAAAGGAGAGGAGACCGTCCGGAGCGTTTTCGGAGGAATCGATCTTTCCGGCAGCAAGAAGCTGGCGGTTGTCATCTACGTTCCGAAATCCGCTTCCACGGCGGACGTTAAGGAGGACGCAAGCTGGTTTAAATTCAGCCCGATTCAAGATACGGAACGGGAAGTTTCCGGTTGCCTGCGCAGGATTGGCGGTCCCCTTCCGGT
>JAEEGL010508555.1_pt1 | contig 18862 bp, 17 predicted proteins | sample 9134231 | NCBI WGS metagenome assembly JAEEGL01 (sample SAMN16246548, study PRJNA631951) | gut metagenome | biome: gut microbiome; feature: rumen; material: fiber-attached | host: Bos | place: Iran: Karaj | collected 2018-10 | reverse complement strand
TGAGCACAAACTCATGAACAAGGCCGAAATGCGCATCGTGTATATCATCGGTATGTTCACAGGACAGCGCCTCAAAGATTGCGTCCTGCTCCAATGGCAGAACATCGACATGGAAAAACGTCGTATCTGGGTGAAGCAGTTCAAAACGGGCAAAGAGGTGACGATTCCGATGGCTCCTGAACTATACGACGCCCTGAATGAGGCGAGACAATGGAAATGTGACCAGTACGTCACGCCCAAGTGCGCTGCACGATACAACAAAACGAATGCCGAGGGGAAAAATGTCGGCAATAACCTCATCGACATCGACGCGCTCAGGCCGATTCGCTGGATCGGTCTTGAACCAGCTGTTGAGGTTCCTGGCAGAAAGAAAAAGATGACCGTGTACGGATTCCACTCACTCCGGCATAGCTTCGCCAGTTTTTGTGCTGAGGCGGGCGTACCGAAGGCAGTGCTGCTGTCCATCTTAGGGACGGAATCCGAAATCGCCGACAAGTATTACACGCACGTCGGAGATGAGAGTCAGCGGAAGGCGGTCGAAGCCATCCGAGGTCGAGGCAACGATAAATCTGCGCAGGAAAGGATCGAGGAAGTGCTGTCCCTGTTGGATTCCAACCCAGAACCGACAAAGGAACTCCTGAACACGATAATCAACATACTGAGGTCTGAACATGAGATTTGATCGTAATATTTTCACGCGTCTTAAACTAATTGCTTTTTTTATACCAAACATCGTGAAAAGTGACAATGAAGAGGATCACTCTAATGAGCTGTGGGATTTGATTCCAGATTTCACCAATACAATTGATGAACCGAATATACGAGATAAAATATATAAAAAATTCGAAGACATTATTTCAATTGAAACCGATAATCGTTATGAAATATATCATAACGTTATGAAAATAACGGAATTTGAAGAGGTTCTGTTTTCTGTATGCTTAAAGTTATACAAGAACTTATCACCTCTTTTTTCCCCGTACCATGATGAGAATTATTGTTTTAGTAAAGAACAAGGAGGATATGCAAATATTCCCTTAGAAGACCACCCTAATGAGTTTTACAAAACAATACCTAAAGATTCCATTTCAAAAAAAGAGATAAAGGAAAAAAGTTTTGGAGTGTTCCTTTCTCTAAAAACGGCCTGTTATTTCTTTTGTAGCTTTACCTCAAGTTATTTGTTGCATAGCCATTCTGAAGTAATAAAAAAACATGAAGAAAAAATCCCTTTTTTAGTGTATCTAAAACAGCATCTTGCCTTTTATTTTTTCCGTTGTCCTGTTGAACCTTTTGCTCAATTAAATCGTTTTTTGTCTGATTTGACTGAAACAATAGAACTTTTTTCTGGATCGAATAAGGCTCTAAAGGATTTCCAAATAGATAAATATTGGAAAGAGAAGTTATATGAGGGTATTATTTTTGACTCTTTTGATATTATTCAACTTCTTTCCCCTGATGTTGGAATTCCTTTTTTTCAACGCCTTAAAGATTGTACATCCAACAATGGAAAAAATGAACTTGTGAACAACAAGAAAACAATTTGGAAAAACAACATAAAAGAAGCAAAACAATTAGGCAATGCAAAAAGACAAAAAATTGTCGATGGCATCAAAGCCAGCATTGATTATCTTAAGAAGTCTGAACATATTTCTGCGAGGAAAGCTTGTGAAAGAATCTTAAAAGAAAACATGGTAAAACTTGAAGAAATCGGAATAACATCAAGCCGTACCCTTGAAAATATAATGGGGCCAAATATTGATTCGAATAAAAAACGTCAAAAATTCAATAGCGGTTTTTACATCAAACCTGTATATGACGAAGTTTTTCAGAAAGATACTTACAATATAGATTGTAAGCTTAAACAAGCAGAAAGAATATCAAATGCCAAGCAATTAGCAAATTCAATTCCAAAAGACAGTATTTCCCGCTAAAACTAATAACAAACGAAATTGCTTATCATTATTGATTTGTCTTTGATGCCGTGCGTATTCCTTTTGTGAAATAGAATCTGAAATAGAGTATTCTTTCTTTTGTTGTGGATGGGTTGTCGCGATTCTGAACTTTGGACGATTTATCCTCAGCAAGGCTTTATCTAATACACAATACTTTTTCCTTTCGGCTTCATTTCTCTTTTTTTCGGCTTTTACTTTCAGCTCTGAGTATTGAGACGTGAAATATCCATGCAACAAGGTGGTGGTCGTCTTTTTTCGAGGATATATATCTGGAATGCAGCAAAAGAAAAAGCTGCTGAACTCATCACCCTGAAAAGAAAGGACTCCCCATGAAAAAACTCTTCCTCGCTCTCTTCCTCGGCATTCTGGTCTTCATTCCTGCTCACGCACAGCAGACCGTCATCGTACAGCGCCCCGGTATTCTCACCGATCTGAGCACCGCGATTATCGGTGTGCCTGCGGCTGCGGTTACCGGAATTGTTTCCGGCATCGTTGAGGCTGGACACAACCTTGTTTGCGGAGGTACGACCATCGTAACCAATCCCGCTCCTGTCGTGATTCCGCAGCGGCAGGTCATTGTGACCACACCGATTGTTTCTGGTTGGCCGTCTACCTCGGTAACGACAACTACACATGCTCCGATTCCGATTGCACCAGGTATAGCAGTTCAGCCTACTCCAACAACGACAATCACGACACACTATGGTAACGGATGTTCCGTTTCCGTGACGCGCGAAGCATCCGGTTACGAGCTCGGAGGGGGGATCGTTTATCCCGTCGCACCGGGGAATCGCGTCGGATCCAGTCTGTTCGCGAATCCGTACATTTACCGGCCAAGATGAACGCCGCCAACCTCAAACAAACTCAAATACTTCTCGAAAGGGTTAAAAATGAATACTGACATCCAAAACAAAACTTCTGCATCCGAAGTAACTTCGCCTCACCAGCCGTGAACAGCGATTGAACAGGAAACGAGGAAGGAGTACCCTACCGGACACGACCATGTGTCCGGTAGGGTATTTGAACCTGCATCGAGTTTGTTTTTTTCAAGGCGAGCGAGACGGTCAATGGTTTAAGTCTCGTGCCATCCACGGTTTTGAGTGAATAATGCGCGCTTATGTTTTTCAGCACATAATTTACCTGACCTTCCAAAAGTCGAAGTATCCCGTGTTACGATAAAGTCTTCGGCTTTTTGTGTGAACGGACCCAGATGTTTTCCGCAAGCGGGGTCGGCACGTTGACTGTGCTGCCAGCGACAGTCACGCGGATGGCGGAACGGTCAAGCGAAAACCCCTCCACATTCATCCTGACACCTGTTTTGAACGGCATTTTTGCACCCCGCACGATATTGCGCCCGAACTCCTTCACAACCACCTTTTCGCCGGGGATGCACTCGGAAAGGACCTTGAGTTCGGGATGCTCCATTGCTTCGGTCAGGTAGACCTGCAAGGAGCGTGCATCGGTGCGCTTGCCGATGGCTTCGGAGAAAAGCACAAACCTGCAAATGGTGTCCGAGTCCACAACATGTTCCAGACGACACGCCGTTTCGGAAGCCTTGTCCTGCGACAGACCGAGGATTTCGGAAAAGAACCTTTTCAGGATGCCGTGACGATATATCACTTCCTCCGCGACAATGCGTCCTTTTTCCGTAAGCTGTACCGGGTAATGTGTTTTGTGGTTGATGTAATTCATCTTTTCGAGCTGACGGAGAGCTCCGGTCACGGATGGCATCTTCACGTTCAGTCTGGCCGCGATTTCCTTGACATGGGCATGACCTTCGACTGAGATCAGTTCCGCGATCACTTCAAGATAGTCCTCCAGGCTTTCTGTCAGTTGTTGCATTTTCTTCACGCTCAGGCCCTTTTTTAATTACGATTGCAATGAGGAATCATATCCGAATGAACTCAGAAGACGCTTCATGTCGTCTCCGTCAAGACTCCATTCGACAGCACGATGCGGGTTGATCCTGCCTGATTTGACCAGCTCAAGAATCGATGCGTTCATGGTCTTCATGCCGGATTGCTGACCGGTCTGAATCAGGGACGCGATCTGGTGAATCTTGTTTTCGCGGATCATTGCCTTGACAGCCGGGGTGGCAACCATAATCTCGGCCGCCAGACTGCGCCCGTTTCCATCGTCCCACGGGATCAGTTGCTGGCAGATGACCAGATTCAGCGTCGTTGCAAGCTGTGTCCGTATCTGCTCCTGTTCGTTCGCAGGGAATCCTCCGATGACCCGCGTGACCGTCTGAACAGCTTCCGAAGTGTGGAGCGTGCCGAACGTCAGATGTCCGGTTTCGGCAAGCGTCAAGGCCGCGCGCATTGTCGTCTGATCGCGCATCTCACCAATCAGAACGACATCGGGGTCCTCACGGAGAGAACGGCGCAGAGCCTCCTGAAAACTGTCCGTATCGCTTCCGATTTCCCGCTGGGACACGAATGCGCGTATGCTCTGATGGAGGTATTCCACGGGGTCCTCAATGGTGAGGATATGACAATGTCGCGTTCGGTTGATTTCATGCAGAAGGCTTGCCAGTGTCGTCGTTTTTCCCGATCCGGTCGCACCGGCGATCAAGACCAGTCCCTTCTGCATCCGGCATACCGTATCAAGAACATTCACCGGGATTCCAAGTCGATCCAGCGGGATGAACTCCGAAGGGAGCATGCGGAGGGACCATGTGGTTTTGTCCCGCTGTAAATACAGGTTGACACGCAGACGGCTGCCGTTGAATTCGACAGCGGCATCCAGCTCTTTTTCCTGCCGGAACCGTTCAAAGGCATCCTTTCCGACCAGTTCGGCAGTCATTGTCCGGACTTCATCTGCGGAGAATTCCCGTGAATCCGGCATCGGAACCAGTTCTCCGTACCTTCGGATATATGGCACAATATCAGGCGTCAGGTGAAGATCGCTGGCTCCGCTTTTCTGAAACGCGGTCAAAAGCTCCTGCAAAGGCGTCATTTCAAATACTCCGCGATATGACGGCATGTTTCCGCCTGCTCCTTGTCGTCCAGTGACCGGAACAGGTCCGAAGCATACTCAAAGCATTTTGCGGCACGCGCATTCTTCGAATTGGCGAAGTAGACGCGTCCCAGTTCCGCGTAGCCATTCGCCCGGAATAAATCGGCTTCGGTTCCCTCGAACGAATTGTCCAGCGCGATTTCGAGCAATGCTTCAACGTGTTCGGGTTTCCCGTTCATCTTCTGCAGAATCCGGGATGCCAGGGCAAGTTTTTTCGCGTCGTGAAGACTTCCAGGCAGTTCGGGCATCGGAGCAAGCGCCGCCAATGCAGCGGAATAACGTCCCAACATGAAAAGCGCATTCGCCGTTTTCAGCTGAATTGCCCGGCAGGCAGCCGGATCGTCGGCATCCCGCTGAAGCTCACTGTACAGCTTGTACGCTTCTTCCCAGCGTTTCTCTTCAGCAAAGGAGTCCGCCTGGATCAACCGATGGCTGAAATCCGTCTCAATCGCCGTCTCCTCCGCGAAAGCATGCGTCTGAGTTTCTTCCTCCGGGGTATAGCAGGCGGTCAGTAAAACAGCCGCGCAGGCAAAAACAAACAGTATCTTATTCTTCCTCATCATGGCTGGAAATCCTTTCTATTTCGTTGAGGGCATCCTTGTAGTTTTTCCGCCGGACCTCGCGGTTCATGGCCTGATCCGGGTCGAAATCCGAAGAGTCATCCACGCTCCAGCCACGCAGTTTTTTGAACATGCGGACAAGCCACGGATCGCCGGGTTGGATCGTATCGGGTTTTGCCAGTTCATCGGGAGAGTTGACCCCCAGGTTCGGCATATCGTCACGCGCTACGGGATGCTGGCTGATCTTCTCCAGGTAATCGTGGGAAACGGCCTGCGCTTCTCCGGGGGCGAGCATGACAAAGGGCCTGACAATAATCAGCACTTCCCGGCGCTCACGGGAAGACTCCGCACGCGAAAACAGGAAATCCCCCAGCAATGGAATATCGCTCAGAACGGGAACCCGTTCCTTCTTTTTCCCGACTTCCTCGTAGATCAGGCCGCCTATTGCCATATAGTCCTGATCGTTTCCGACCACGGTCGTCACGATCCTCTGCAGATTTACGTCCTGCGAAATGAAATACTGCTCCTCCGTTCCTATGTTCGCACTTCCGCCGGAATAGACATTTTTCGTCTGCTGTCCGAGGGTCGATTTTTCCTGAAGCAGACGAAGCGTGACGGTCCTGTCCGCATGGATCTTCGGGGTCAGGAGCAGAGACGTGCCGATTTTTCTGCGAGGGGAATCAATCTGCCAGCTGACAGCCGGGATAAGGATATTGTTTGAAATATTGTAGGTGGTTGTCGACTGGGCTTTTTCCATCACGGTTGTCTCCGTGCCGATGAAGAGCGCGCTCGATTCGTTGTTGCTGACGATCAGGTTCGGCGTCGCCAGCGCCGTGACGCGTTCGTCCGTGGCGAGGAGCTGAAGCCGCGCCTTGAAGTTTTTGTTGACGGCGTTGAAGATTGCCGCCTGTTTGTTGATCCCGCTGCCCTGCGGGACCAGTCCGGAACCATCGTCCCCTTCAAACGGCGTCGGCACCAGGATGTCCTGCCCTCCGCCCGCGGAAAGGATGCCGTTGTCGAAACCTCCGGAGATCGAACCGTCATTTGAGGAGAAAAGGAAATCAAGCGCTCTCTGGCGTCCATCGTCCAGCAGGATATCCAGCACTTTCACTTCGAGGAGGACCTGCGGAATCGGCTTGTCCAGTTGATGGATCAGTTTTTTCATCTCCTGAATCGCATCGGAATCCACGCTGCGCAGCATCAGGCAGTTGTTCTCCGGCAGAACGGAAATGAACACGACTCCGGGTGTATTCAGGAGTTCATTGATCTTCAGATCGGTATGGGAATCTTCTCCGCCCATCGCGACCTTGGATTCAAGCGCATCGGAGTTGATTTTCGCAGGATCGGCCTTCGCGATGCGTCCGGCTTCGTTTCGTCTGTTGTCGCGCGAAGAATCCTCGTACTCGTCGTAATAATCCTGACTGCCCGATGAATCATAATCCGATTCCGAGATATCGAACGTGCCGCGTCTTCCAAGCAAATCCATCCGTTTCAGCGCCCTGCTGATATCCGAATACTGGTCCCCGGAGTTCCGTTTCGGATCAAGCCACACGACTCGGTCGATATACAGTTTCGCCAGCGCATCACCCACGTCCTTCGCGGACGGGTACAGGATCTGGATCACATCCACCGTTTCGCTCCGGTCGAACTGAAGCATTCCTTTGAACTCCTCGGCTGTCATGACCTGAATCACGCCGTCTTTGCCGTTTCTCCGATACCAGAGGCCCGATGACTGGCAGAGCGCTTTCAACGCGGTCTCCGCGGATACGTTTCTCAAGTGAATGCTGATTTTTACGCCGGATGCGGCCTTGCTGACCACGATGGGCTGTTTCGTTGAAGTCGAGATCAAACGTGCGGCTTCATCCATGGTAACATCATCCAAACTGAGCAGTTCCATGAGAGAGGACGCCTGATTCTCCTCCGCCTGAGCCTGAGTCGGAGGCGCGGTCTGTTCCTCCTGATCGGCGGTCTGCGCGAAAAGCGCGTGCGCCGCCGAAAGAAGCAGGAGCGTAACGATATACGGTTTGCAGTTCATAGTTTCTCCTTTTCGATATCAGCGGACAATAATCACCTTGTCCGGACGTTCCTGCTGGACAAGTTCGACTTCCTCGTCCCGGACATCTTTGATGACGACGTATGCTTCCGTGAGGGGAGCGGCGCTTTTCCCGCCGTTTTCCGTTATTCGGATCACGTCTCCACGCGACACGTAGTAGTTTCTGCCCGTGTCCTTCAGATGAAGGATTGCGACGGGTGCGGTTCCTTTGAGGCGGACAATGCCTTTCACGGAAATCGAGCCCAGTTTTTTCTCACCTCCGGACATGGGATAATTCTCGTCCGCATTCTGCGCGGCATACGAAAAAGGATCGCCGATACCGGGAATCGGCTGTTCCTTTTTCGAAGAGTCCGGAATCTCCGGATTCTGTATCGCTGATGCGGACACGGGAGATCGAATATCATCCCGGTTCTGAACGGGGGCGGAGCCTTCCGGTTCCGTTTTATTCTTTTCCACGGGCAAATCCGCGGATGTCTTTTCGTCGGAAGATATTGAAACAGGATTGGTATTTGTTTCCTGTTTGGATACTCCCGATGCGGAAGAGTTCGCCTGATCCAATTTCCAGTCTTTCGAAGAGGATGTCCCCGACATCCTGATCTTGTCGAACATGCCGAATTTGTATGCGAGAATCACGGCGATCAGGATGCAGCCGGTCAGGACAAACAGCTTGTTTGATTTTTTCATATTCTGCCTCGTTTTGTTGAAGATTATTTCCCGGTTGATGCGGCCATAAGCCCCATGAAGAATGCGATGTACACGAATCCGACGATGCCGCCGACAATGAAAAAGAGAACGGGCTCTATCATCTTCGACATGAAGGTGATCCTGCGCTGGAGGTCCTTGTCGGAGAACTCTGCCACTTTGAGAAGGCAGTCATCCACCCGCCCGGTGCTCTCTCCCACTGCGAGCATGGAGTCCGCAAACGGAACGAGCGCATCCAGGCGCGACACCCGGAGAGCAGTCGACAGAGGGTGTCCCTGTGAGATGACGTCCTTCATTTCATTCAGCTCGGACCTGTAGAACCAGTTGTTCAGCGCAGCCGCCGTGTAGTCCATCGCGGTTATGATGTTGATTCCGCTTTTCAACAGGATTCCGAGCGTCCTGCACCACAGCATGTTCGCCGACGAACGGATGATCTTTCCCAAAAGCGGAATCCGCAGGATGAACCCGTCGAACCGGACAGCCGTTGATTCGTTTCTGCGGATCAGGAGCGCGGCAGCGACCAGAACCGCGGGAACGAGGAACAAATGCATCGCGTGGGTCTGGATAAAGTGCATGATGTCTACGAGAGCCTGTGTTACAGGCGGAAGCTGCGCGGATCGTCCGTTCAGGAATTTCATGATTTTCGGAATGACCTGAAGCATCATGAATGTAACGATCCCGCCCGTCGCCAGGATTACGATGGACGGATACGCCATGGCCTGCAGGATCTGTCCTTTCAGTTGACGCTTCCGGGAGAGCAGATCAGCGGAATATGAGCACATCCTTCCGATGTCCCCGTTCGCCTCTCCGGCGGATATCATGCCGGTGATCGTGTTTCCCAGAAACGGCATTTCCTCCTGAATCGTTTTAGCGAGCGGACTGCCGTCCCGAACCTGATTTGCAACGGAAAAAAGACATCTTGACAACAGGTACCTGGATTGTGCGGCGACTGTCTGAATCGCGGAAAGGACGGGTACGCCGCCATCGAGCAGGGACGCGAGCTGGCCGAGTGCGATCTCGATCTGAGCATTTGGGATCAGGTATTTCGCAAGTGTCTTTTCGCGGGGCGAACGTTCCCGGACATGATAATTCGGAGAACTGCTCACGCCGGAATCAACAGCTTTGAGACTCAGGATAATCCGGCCGCGTCCCCTCAAAATGACTTCAGCGGCATCCGGCGAGTCGGCTGTGACGATGCCGCGTTCCCGCCCGCCGTCCGTCATGCTTGCCGTATATTGGAAAACCATTTGTTATCTCCCCCCGTTGGAATTCGTGACATTCCGGACTTCCTGAATGGTCGTCAGTCCGGCCAGGATCTTCGCAGCGCCATCCGCATGAAGCGACGGAAGACCGCTCCGCATGAACGCATACTGTTCAAAATCCTGTTCGTCGGCGTTTTTCAGAATCATTTTCCGCAATTCATGATCGATGGGAATCATCTCATACAGAGCAGTGCGTCCGGCATAGCCCTTTCCGCCGCAGAAATCGCATCCGGTCGGCTCGGGAATCAGAAGCTCCGCATGATCCGCATCCCAGTTGAACTCTTCACATTCGGCAGGTGTCGGACGGCGTTTTCTCACACAGTGCGGGCATGGAGTCCGCACCAGTCTCTGTGCAATGCTCAGCCGGAGTGTCGAGGCGACAAGGTACGGCGCGATTCCGATGTTGACCAGTCGTGTCAGAACTCCGGCGGCCCCGTTTGTGTGCAAAGTCGAGAGGACCAGATGACCTGTCAAGGCGGATTTTACGGCGATGTCGGCGGTCTCGCCGTCACGGATTTCGCCAATCATGATCGCATCCGGGTCGTGGCGAAGCACGCTCCGCAGAGCCTTGTGAAATGTGAGACGTTCGCCTCCGGCGTCAATTTTGATCTGCGTAATGCCGTCGACCGGTTTTTCGACCGGGTCTTCGATGCTTACCAGGTGAAGGGAAGGATTCTCCCGCAACCTGCGGAGGGCGGCATAAAGCGTCGTCGTCTTGCCGGAACCGGTTGGCCCTGAGAGCAGAATAATGCCGTTCGGACTGGACAGCGCATCCAGAAACATTTTTCGATGAAGCGGACTGAATCCGAGCTCGTCGATTTTTTCCAGTTCGTCGCCGGGGCTTTGCGTCAGCAGACGCAGCGTGATGTGTTCCCCGTAGATTGTCGGGATCGTCGCGATGCGAAGACTGACGGACTCCCCGCCGAGGTCGTAGTTGATGCCGCCGTCCATCGGTGTCCTGTGTTCGGCGATATCCAGGTCCGCGGCGATTTTGATCACTGCGGTCAATTCGGTCAACGTATCCGGGTCAAGTCTGCGGTCCAGCCTCAGTGCGCCGTCGATTCTCATCCTGACATCGGCTCCGTTCCGGTCGGGACAGATGTGGATGTCCGATGTGCGGAGCTGGATTGCACGGTTCAGAAGCCGCTGAAAGAGGCCGGATGCGGTATTCCCGCCTTCGATGCGAACCGCAGGATAGAACCGCCGCAGCGCGGTCCGCAGATCGTCCGCATTGTCCGCGATCATGCAGTCAACCGTGTATCCCGTTTCGTTTTCAAGTCCGTACACGGTTTCCAGCGGATCGGTGTCCGGGGAAACGGCCACGGTCAGAGTGTTGTCCGCAAAGGAAAGCGGAAGCGCCTGAAAACGGCGCGCCAAAGCCGGGGAAAGTTTTCCCAGAATCCCGTCCGGGATGCTGATCTTTCGGATTGAGATCGAATTGCTCATGGTCTGCTTCCTTTGCCGGAGGGTTTTGACGCATTGTCCGTTCGATACGGGATATGCGCCTGGAATACGCATTTCAGGGCCTTATGCTGGATGAAAGCGCGATCCGTGATTGTTTCCCTGCTCGGCTCGATTCGGATGTTGTTCAGAAAAAACAGTGCGTCCGACCGGTATGCGTCGATCAGGAACCGCCGTATATTCTGAAATGTGCCGAGCACTTCGAAATCATAGCTCTCGCTGTCCATGAACGAAGGAAAGACGATTTGTTCCGGAAGATTTTTCCCGGATTTGACGGAAGAGGCGGTTTCGTTTTTCTTGCCTGGATTCTGCGAGGCGGCATGCCGCTCGGATACGATTTTCAGTTCATTCCGGTCGATCAGCAGGCGCAAATCCAGAAAACTCTTTCCAGTTTCGGCACGCGAGAGGCCGCCGCAGGCTTCCTCAAGCTTCAGGTTCTCCCCCTTTATGGATGCAAGTGTCCGGCTGACCTTGCGCTGACGGTTTTTGAGGTCGACGACTTCGAGTTCCGCATCCCCGGCGATTTCTGTGGAACGGATTTTTTCGGATAATGTTTTCAGTTCATCCTTTTGTTTTTTGACGACTTTATTCGTCATCAGGAATGCGATGGTGAAACTGATCGCGGCACCAACGAAAATGCGCGTAAGCAGAGAGCTCCGGCCGTAATACCGCAGGAAATCGTCCCGCCAGCTCTTCAGTTGATTCTGGCTCATGGTCATTTCCCTCCCGATGTGATGTGTGCCCGGAACAATATTCTGCCGTCTTTTTCCTTGCTCAGGCCGTCCGGGTAGAAACTGAGTTTGTTCCGGCTCAGTTCCCCCTCGAAATGAGACAGGAACCGGGAAAGATCCGGCTGCCAGGTACTCTCGCCTGAAATGGATATTCCATCACGGAATTCTTCGATCGACGTGATCCGGGTGTACTGGAGGGAGTAGCGTTCCAGCAGGTTGACGATCAGAAGGAAGTTTGCAGAAACGCGCTGTTTTTCCTTCAACAATCGGGAGAGTTCCTGTTCGCGTCCGAATTCCTGCTCAAGCTGGTTCAGTTTGTTCTGCTCGGATTTGATCCGCGCACCGGCTTCGCGGTTCTCCTTCAGATCGTTTCTGTACTGTGCTATGACGGTCTGGTTCCGTACTGTCAGGTAGAGGAACGACAGCACGGTCGCCCCGATCATAAGGAACGCGATCACCGTGCCGGGGTAGTTTGGATCCTTCGGTTTCGGCGGAGGCAGAGCCGGACTGATCATCTTTCTCCCGGACGAGAGAAACAGGATGACCGACCTGTTCAGGGAGTCTTCCCAGTCCGCGTCCTGAACAGACGCGGCATTGGTCAAGGAGCGGATTTGTTCGCACAGCTCCGGCATCGCCTCCGGAGAATACAGCCGGACATCCCTGCCTTTCAGCACGGTCAGACGGCGTTCCGCTTTCTGAACCCATTCTCCGTTATCGTCCGGTTCTGGTGATCCGAACGGCAAGGTGCGGAAAATAATGCGGTCCTGTTCGATATAGGCGAGTCCGCCCTGGTTTTCCGCCAGAAACAGAAAAACGCTGCCGTGATATTCCCGTTTGGAAAAATGATAATACAGCAGAAGATGCTTGAGATTTACAAACCCCAGGAATGACAGTTTTCCTTTTCTGGCACGTTCAGTCTCGTTCATAACGGCATCCGCGTCGAACCGCGAGAGAAGAACACCGCACCGATATCCGCCCGGCGTCCCCGCCAGCCAGGAAAAACGTTGCGTTCCGGCCTGTTCCCCGTCTCCTCGTTCCGCTGCGAATTCTATCGCGGAACGGCGGTCTTCCTCGTCCATATTCGGATCCAGTTTGACGTCAAGTTCGCGGATTTCCACAGAACGCAGGATCAGGATGTCTTTTGCACCGTGTTTTTTCCCGGCGGACAGCATCACATTGATATCCGAATACCGGGGCAGTTCGCCCTGAGCGGAGACGGAGACCCGATCCGCAACGATCCATATGGCGCTTTTTCCGCTATTTGTGATGACGAGCGTCTTGCGTCCGTGATTCAATATGTTCATGTTCGCTTTTCTCCTACCATTTCCGGTCCAGATACAATGTGATCCGGTTGTCGCCCGGCCTGAGGTCGATGTCTTCGACCTCGGAGCCCATATATGTGCCGGTTTTTCTGTTATAAAACGCACAGAACACTTTCCGTTTCCCCGGCACCAGCCGCCGAACGGAAAATGCATCCCAACGGGGAGTTTCGTTCAGGACATGGGCATCTTCCGCAGTCAGATACCGCCCATTGTAATCGTTCGAACTGTAATCCGCTTCTGCCGAAAGCTCGTCGCAATCGGCGTCCGTAACCGTTTCGGCATCTCCATTTGCGCGATAACGGGGTTTTACGCCGTTTGGATTTGTCCCATGCACGGTGCGGAAGAAGTGGTAGAATCCCGGATGAATCGCCGAATCCAACGTTTTGACCGGACAGAAGATCAGCAGACTGACCTGATCCGCAAGTTCATCCCGCCGGAACAGCCGTATCCAGTCGGGATCGTCGTCAGGATTCGACATGGAGGTTGTATTGCTCTGTGTCCGGCAATAGCAATACTCCCTGAAAATGAGGATGGTCCCGACCGGCGCGGCAGCCGTGTCGGTCGTATAGTTCGGGATCAGATTCGCATCACTCCAGTTCAGCCACTTCGAATCATCCCACATATTGGTGGCGACATGCGGGGTGTGACAGCAGTAGATCTTTTCGCTTCCAACACTGCCGTATGTCACGGTATCGCCGATAGAATAAGCCTTCCCCTCCTGCCAGGGTTCGATGTTTTTCGGACGTTTCCACCGGGTTCGTCCGTTGTCAAGCAGTTCCGGGATCCGAAGTTCGACTGTGAGGGAAGCCTGTGAACGTCCGGCGAGATTATCCATGTTGTGCGGGAAAAGAAATCCGAGGTCACGGTCGGAAGCTTCGGAAGAAGTATCGCCGGAATCCCGCGCATGATCCGCGCCATAGCTGAGGATGCCGTCGATCCTGATTCCGGCATCCGCGGAAGTGATATTGTCCTTCACCTGAATTGAGTTAGCTCCGTCCGCGTTCTCTTCCACATGATTGTCCGCGGAGTGTCTTAAATTGTAATTCGTTACGATGTGCCAGGGATGTCCCCACCCGTCAAAGAAATCTCTGCCGGACGCTGCCGCGTTCAGATACGGACCGCGCCACCCCACGGACATGGAGACATCGGGATATGGCAGGCCGTTCCCCGCTGGAAATGTGGTATTTCCGGGCTCTCGCAGGATTTGATGGATCGTCCGACCGGAAATCGTCTCCTCGTGGTTGAGTGCCGAACGATGCCAGATCGAAGCGTCGTAAAGTTCCGCCAGACGTCGTCCGCCGTCTCCGTCTCCCTCGGACGGGACAAAGATGCCGGGCCACCGTCCCATATCGGAAAGGAAACGGCTGATTCCGTCGTTTTCCGTTATGCCGTCCACGGCGTTTCGGACCGCTTCGCCCCGTTCCTTCGTCGTTTCCATGCATTTGCGTTCTTTGGCCTCAATGAAATAATCCAGTGTCAGGGCGGCAAGAGCCGACAGGATTCCGAGGCTCACCACGAGTTCCAGCAGTGTAAGATTCCGGCGTTTCGTTTTCATGAATGTCTCGTTCAGATTTCTCCCGGCAGCAGACGGATGACAATGTCATCGCCGTCCGCACACAGGTCGTCTCCATTGATCGACTGGACGTATTCCGCGTCCGTCGAAGGGATGAAATGATCGGTTGCCGTATCCAGTTCCCGGTTCGGTCCGGTGCATACCAGTACCATCCGGCGAAGACGTTTGTATTCCTTCGTCAGATTGTTCCCGCCGTTGCTCTCTGACCGGACTTCGGGACAGAGAACCCGGTAATACCCGCCGTACGGGTCTTTGATTACGGGTATTCTGATGCCGGTGGCATTTTCGGACGTGGACAAAGGCGTCTGGCCACCGCGTGCGGTCGAGCTGAAAGTCATTTCCGGTGTGGCGATCTCCTGAATGCCCTCGTATTCCAGATACGGGATATGTCTTCCGAAACCGGATTCCGGGTCATACATGTCATATTTGATTCCGGATGCGGCGTCAGGATGCTTTTCAACGATCAGAGGCCATAGCCCGTATAGAGCGATATCATGCAGATACCGGTTTGTGTCCGGGATTGGATTCTCCTCGGTTCCTGCCTCGCCGCTTGTTTTCAGCACGTTGATGCAGTCCGCGTAAAACCGCTGGAACTGTTTCTGAATCTCCTTCATTTCCGTACGGGCGACTTTATCCTTCGCGTCCGCACCCGTGTCGTGAAATGCCGGGATCACGAGCGTAAGCAGCGCCCCCAGGATACCGATTACGACCAGCAGTTCTATCAAGGTAAAATGCCGTTCCGTCGTTTTGATCGTCATGATGTTCTCCTGATCGGAAGTTGAAGATGGCCTCACTGCGGAGTTTCTTCTTTCTCGGCGGGATGACCGTCGCGCAGATGCCTGGCTTCCACCTTGACCAGGACAGAATCCGGGTTCAGATGAAATCTGCGGCAAAGATGGAGAACCGCATGGTCAAACTGCTCGTCGGAAAAGGACTCTTCCGAGTGGCATCCCGGACAGAACAAAACATACTTCCGTCCTGTCCTTCGGGGCAGAATGAAACATTTTGCGCCGGAAGGATCGCCCTCGGGAAGCTCTTCGATAAGTCCGGCCTGTTTCAGCAGTTTCAGGTTGCGGTACAGGCTTGCGCGGTCGACGCCCGAATTGCCAATCCTGATATGCGGCAGAAGACTCTGCGCCGTAAACGGCCCGCTGGATTGCAGGACGACGTCGAGAATCTTCTGCCGGACAGCTGTGAAACGCTGTCCTTGTTGGATCAGGAAGGCATGAAAGAGTTCATGCTCTTCTTTCATTGTGATACGGAAAGTTATTCCGTCGCGGAGAGTTCGGGAGAAACTACGCCGACGAGTTTGGCGGCGCTGCCGTCATTGTACAGTTTGAAGAAGCAGCAGTAATACCGGAAGTCGGCTTTCGAGACATTGGAAACCGGCGCGTTCTTCAATGCGATTCTGGAGTTTTCAATCACCTCGAAATGTCCGTGGTCCTCGTGCTGGTGGTATCCGCCGGAATAGACGTGCTCCCAGTCGATGTTCGGCGTAACAAACAGCGCGACGATAATGCCGTTGGCGTCATGTTCGCCCATTTCGAACTGATCCGGTTTGACCCAGGAAGCCAGCGTACGTCCGCCGAATTGCTTCTTTTCGAAGGTCTCGTGGTTCGGTTTTACCTTCAGGGCATTGATGGTCACGCTGGTATTTTTCAGAGGAGTGGCGACCGCTTCCGAGACTTCGCCTGCTGTCAGATAATTGATTCCGGCCGCTTTGAGGGACGAAATGTATTTCGCGTTATCCGCATCGGAAAGCGCTGTGATCTCTACCGGTGCATCCTCTTCGAGCGTATAGCCTTCTTCGTCATGATCATGTTCTTCTTCCTCTTCTTCGTCGTCATGGTGATGTTCAGCCTCTTCGACGCCGAACGCCTCGGAAAGTCCCATCGGGGAATCTCCATTCGCCGTCAGACCGGTGTGGAATCCGCTGGGATAATAGCCGTTGGCATTCTGGAACATCTCGACATAGCGTGTGACACTGCGACCGTTGTACAGATCGGATGTCTCTTTTGCTTCTTTCTCCGTGTTGGAGAAAGCGGGGATGATCAGTGCGGCCAGTGCGCCGAGGATCGCGATGACGATGACAAGTTCAATGAGTGTGAATTGAAAATGCTTTTTATTGCCGTTTTTTTTCATAAGTAAACTCCTGTGTGTGAACGGCTGTGTCCGCGGGATATGCGGATACAAGTGTTTTCGGGATCATTTGTTTTGTTCCATATCAGGCAGGATATGGACTGATTAAAGGGTATCTCTGATGATTCGGCCGGATGGATTTTCAGCGCATGGACAAAAGGCTGATGCAGGAAGATTTGAGCGTGGCTACCTGAAGGTAACCACCGAAAATCTTACCAGTTGGACTTTGTTCAGACGCGAAAAGCCGACGGAACCAATTCTCAGAGGTACCTTAAAACAAAGATTCCTCAGGAGGTCCCCGTGAAAAGACGAACGGGATAAACGGACTTTGATGGACGCTTCCGCCGTGAACAAACGTAAAAGTCGCGCGAAGGTCCGGGACATCCGGAGCATTCTCCGCAGGTTCACAGGACAGAAGCCCCGCGCAAATGGGACAGAAATCTTCTGTTTCGAAGGAAGCGAGATCGCCGGACTGCTCGTCGATGAGCCATCCATTCCCGCCGTTCGAAATGCTTTGCGGAACGGCAGGCTTATGCGCATCATGGTGTCCATGCAGCAGAGGATGCACCAGTTCGCTGAACGACACAAACAGTGCCGCCATAAGGCACAGCAGGTTCGCGACTGTTCGGTTCTTCCGCATTGTATTTCTTTCCATTTGTTCAGGGTTTGATTTATTACTATACATCAAACACTGCAAAAAAACAAGGCCCGATCACTTGTTTTCAATGAAATGCGATTATTCGCAAAACGACCTGTTCGATCAACTCGGGGGGCTTTGCTTCCCCGTCCCCCATCCACAGTTTTTTACAATACACGATTCTCAAACAATTGCGGAAGCCCGGTCCCTACACAACAGGGAACCCGTCGTGGTCCTGCTCCATCCCGACCTCGGAGAACATCCCCTCGATGAACTCCTCGTCCGTCTCGGCACGACGCTTGCGCAGCTGTTTTCGTTGTTCCTTCCTCCCTCAACAAACCTCATTCCATCGTACCCGTCTCAAATGACGGGTACGACGGGTACGACACGTAAATCGAATATCTTTTTTCTTACGCACGTGAGATGGGAATAAGGTAATGCACAAAACCCGGCGCACATTCTCATTTTCGATTGCCGCGAAAGAAAAGTGTGAAAAAGCCGCCATTTGTACTTGTAAAATTGCGCGTACAGGTGTATAATTTATAGACCGAGCCCCTTCACCTAACCATCAAACCGAAGAAGGACCGCGAGATGCCCCCCACGACACCGGAAGATTTGGCAAGACAGGAGATCGACAAGCGTCTCCTTGCCTCCGGTTGGGTTATTCAGAATGTCGCGGATTTGAATTTGTCTGCCGGAAGAGGAGTGGCCGTCCGTGAGTTCCCGACCAGTACCGGACCTGTGGACTATGCGCTTTTTGTCGATGAGGTCCCTGTGGGCGTCATTGAGGCGAAAGCGGACAATGCCGGAGAGCACATCACCGAAGTGGAAGTGCAATCCGGCCGCTATGCGACCAGTACGTTCAAATGGGTCTCGGTCGAGTACAAGATCCGTTTCGTCTACGAAGCGACAGGAAAGCTCACGCGGTTTACCGACTATGCGGACGAAAAATGCCGATCCCGGACGATATTCAGCTTTCATCGGCCGGACACGCTTGCGGAGTTCATGAAGGATTCCTCCACGATTCGGAACCGGATGAAGCATTTCCCTGAACTTGACCCGACTGGATTCCGCGACTGCCAGATTACCGCCATTAACAATCTGGAAACGTCCTTTGCCGATGCGAAGCCCAAGGCGTTGATTCAAATGGCCACGGGCGCAGGGAAGACATTCACGGCCATCACCTCGGTATATCGGCTGCTGAAATTCGCCAAGGTGCGCCGGGTGCTGTTCCTCGTCGACACGAGAAGTCTGGGTGAGCAGGCCGAACGCGAGTTTGTCGCGTATCATCCCAACGACGACCCGCGTGGTTTTTCCGAACTGTACAGCGTCTGCCGTCTTCGCAGATCGTCCATCCCGGACGTTCACGTCTGCATCAGCACCATTCAGCGCATGTATTCGATCCTGAAGGGCGAGGAGCTGGACGAATCCGCCGAGGAAAGCTCCATCGGT
>JAEEGL016503777.1_pt1 | contig 18863 bp, 15 predicted proteins | sample 9134231 | NCBI WGS metagenome assembly JAEEGL01 (sample SAMN16246548, study PRJNA631951) | gut metagenome | biome: gut microbiome; feature: rumen; material: fiber-attached | host: Bos | place: Iran: Karaj | collected 2018-10 | reverse complement strand
TTATACGCTCGATCCTTCCGGGGATATCACGCTGCACACCGTGATGGATCGCACCGCAGGAGATGCCCCTTATCGCAAGCTGGAGCACCTCAAGATCCACTTAGATGCGGACGGCTATCTGCTCTTCGAGGCCGACGCCACCTTCTACGACTGGGCCACCGCCAGCTGGCAGGACGGCCACATGCGCCTCACCTACTGGCACAACTAGCACAGCAGTAAATACCGCCAAGTACTGTCGAGGGTCCAGGAGATGGACCCTCGACAGCGTTTTGGGCCGTTTTTGCTGTTGAGGGTCCAAGCGTTGGACCCTCAACAGCACTTGACGCGCGCGGGAGGGAGAAGGATGAGAAGCGGCGCCAAAAGTATTGGTGTCAGGACTTCAAGAGCTCCTGCGCCAGGGCGTCTTTGAGGAGCCGCTCCTCCAGGAGGTCGAGGTGCGCTTCGGCCATCTTCAGGGCACAGCGCCGGACGACGTTGGTGATGGAGCCGCCTGAGAGTTCCTTGTCGGCGGCGAGCGCCAGAAGCGCTTCGCCCTTGCCGCCAAGCCACTCCGGCGGCACCATCCTCCGCCACAGCTCCAGGCGGAGCTCCTTCGTCGGCATCGGGAAATACACCACGGACTGGAAGCGCCGCGAGAAGGCCTCGTCGATGTTCGACTTCAGGTTGGACGCGAGGATCACCGTTCCCGGGAAATCCTCAATTCGCTGCAGCAGGTACGCGACTTCCTGGTTCGCGTAGCGGTCGTTCGACGAGTTCGTCGCCGTCCGCTTGCCGAACAGCGCGTCCGCCTCGTCGAAGAACAGGATCCAGTTGCGGTTCTCCGCCATGTCGAACACGCGGGCGAGGTTCTTCTCCGTCTCGCCCACGTATTTGGAGACGAGCATCGACAGGTCCACCCGGTAGACGTCCATCCCGTTCTTCTTGCCCAGCAAGGACGCCGCCAGCGTCTTACCCGTGCCCGGAGGGCCGTAGAACAGCGCCCGATAGCCGGGCTTGACGAACTTGGCGAGCCGCCAGCGCCGCAGGATGTCCGGCCCGGCGGCAATCCACGTATTGATCTCATCCAGGTCGGTGGCGACCCGGTAATCCAGGACCATATCCTCCCATTCCAGGTCTGTCGCGATCCGCTTCGCGGGAAAGTTAATCGAATAGTCCGGCCGGAAATCCGTCCCGGTCAGCGCCCGGCATAGGAAATCTTCGCATACCCGCAGCTGCCCGCTCAGGAGCGGCTCTCCCTCCCCGGCGCCCTCCAGCCGCAAGATATTCTGCCGATAGAGCCACCCGTCCTTCTGGAAAAGGCCGATCACATCCTTCCGTTTCTCCGCATCCTCCCCGCACAGGATGAAGGCGGCCGTCTCCCCCGTGGGCAGGAAGCCCGCGTGGGAAAGCCCCTTCCAGCCGCCGAACTCCGTGTACTGCCGGCCGAAATCCTTGTTCTGCGCGAAGAAGATATCCAGCGCCTGCGGCGCGAGATGCGGCATCAGCGCGAGCATGATCACGACCCGCTCCGCAAACGTCATCTCCTGCGGCTGCACCATCCCGTCCAGCCACCCGTCCTCCGGCGCCTCAACCTCCTCGATACTCCCATACTCGCATTCCTGATTGAAATACAGATGGATCGCCGTCTCCAGCACCTGATTGAACCATGTTATAGATTCTTGCATAATTCTTACACTATTATACAACAACCCTCTGTTTCAGGATCCAATATGTCAGCAAAATCAGTTTCATGCTCAGGATTTACTAATTGAGTTTCTGCGAAGTGGATTGCACCTCTATCGGCACGTCTTATTTTCTTTAATCTTGCAGACGCTTTTTTCTTTAGATCCTTTGAATTACCATTCGCTATAATCCAGGCACATATAAATGCCTCAGCAGCAGATGTCTGCATGGGCATTTCTGCGGCGGATATGTCTCTTAAATGGCTTATTTGCCAATCATAATGTCCTCTAGCCACTGCTTGATCAAGGGTCATTGTTCCAGCTCTTATCGCCTGTTCCACCGTTATATTCGTGACAGCCCCACTCGCATCCAAAATATGATCTCCTCTTCGGATTATCTTCTCTTGATTATATACTTTCCCGGTCCATGAACCGCCAATCTTCTCCATGCCCGCAGTGAACGATCCTCTCGTGGCTTGTGCGGCTGTAGGGAACAGATCATCACTCCATTCCGTAGGGATATTATCCCTTTCAATCACAGCATTTCTATATGGTCGAAACATAGCCTCAACGACTATCAGACCGCGCTCTAGTGCATCGAGAAAAGCTTGTTTCCCGTCCCTATCATTCGAGATATGCCCAATTAATGTGCTGCCTACTGGTGGAGCAGAAATCGGATTGTAATCAACAATGATCTCTCGAAAATAGGCTTGCGCCTTCGGGGAGAAATGAAACGCCATCATAAAACATCCATTAAATCCAGCACTTAACAATTCGACATTTTGATAATTGGTAAAATCAATTAATCCAGGAGTATATGGCAGTCTGCTCTTGTAACGCGTAATATTGGTAATGTATTTAAAGCAGTTCTTCGCTTCTCCTTTTCTCTGTATGACCCGTTGTGCCACGCCGCTCTCACGCCCCTGTTTTGCAGGGGCGCTTGTCGGTTTGCGTTGTAAGGCTTTCTCGCCCATGACGTCGGCTTCGTGCTCGAGGGCGGCGTTGTCGTTGACGGGCATGCCGTTGATGTTGGTGGTGGGAGAGACACGGCCGGCCATCTGCTGGGCGACGTGCCAGGCCTCGTGCGGGAGGTGCTTCTCCTGGCCGGGGGCGACGTGGATGTCCGTGCCCTGCGTGTAGGCGAGGGCTTGCACGGTGGCGGGTTTGCTGCTGTTGTAATGGACGCGCACGTCGTCCAGCGAGTAACCGGAAAGGCTCTCGACGCCAGCCTTCAGGTTGTCCGGCAGACCGGTCTCGTTTCTGCGAGGCGCATCCTCCATCTTTCCCTGAAGCACATCCTCCTCTTCCTCGCCTTCCAGCCTTTGAAGAGGGGCTCCAGAAAGGTAGTTTCGGCTGCAGCTTTGACGATTATCCACGATGTGGCTACCTCCTGCATCATTGCTTCTTTGCTGAATGGTGCGAGGTATTTTCTCCTGACCAAGTGTTTCGTTCTCCATATTATTTCTTTTTCTTCAAATGGAATAGATTATTGATAAGACCTCTCTGTGTTATCTGGGATTCCTTTCCTAATGTGCATTTCTAAGAAATTTATTGAAAACAAACACATCACCAATCCATACTCCTGTGAGACGAAAATTTCCTATCTCTTTACCATAGATTTTCAACTCATAGGATTCTCCTCTCCCTTTTAGCTTTTTTATTCCTGCTGAACCGGCGCCAGATTTTACAAATCCCCCATTTAAGGCACTCATAAATGCACCTACCGCCTCATCTGGAACTTTTTTACAATCAATTTTGAATTTCTTACCAGCTATGGTTACCACTCCAGACTTTAATAGTTGAAGTACTGTTTGTTGTGAGGGTTGCACGTTATGATTTCTCTTCTCTTGTATTATTTCCTTGTCTCCAAACGCTCCCACCTCATCTTCTTCCTCGCTCTCGACACGCTGGGCGGGGGCGGAGAGCTTGCCCTGGAGGACGTCTTCTTCGTCATCCTCAACGCGCTGGAGAGGATGGCCGGAGAGGTAGTTGCGGGAGCCGTCGGGGCGGTTGTCCATGATGTTGGCGCTCCCGGCGTTCCGCTGCTGGATGGTGCGGGAGTTCTTTTCGAGTTGAATCCTTTCTTTTTCCATATCTGTCAGTTATTAGTTTCATATAATCTGTCCGTTTCGCCAGACAACCTGGACGAAATCGTTTATCCACGGCAAGCGCAGCTGGCGGAAGCCCCACGGGACCGAGTCGAGCAGCACATCGTAGGCGTTCTCTTCGACGACGACCACCCAGCGGTCGTCGATCTTCTTCAGCCGCCCGTTCCGTTCGACGAAACTCCTCCGGAACCCGGCCACTGAGGTTCCGCTCATCTGCGGCCAGTTCGCCTTCACGCCAGCCAGCATCCCATCTGCCGTCTGTTTCTCTTCATCCGTAAGCGGGAGCCTGTTCGGCAAAGGGACGTTGAAGGGGATGTCCGCGAGCAGGCGGTTGAAGGGCAGCGCGCTCTCCGGGTGCCTGCGTTCCTCGCCATAGACAAGATACTGCAGCAGGAACACGGCGCGGACGCGGAAATAGGTATTTCGGAACTTCTTATGTTCCGGCTCCAGATAGTCGAGCCGGTCATAGAGCCGGGTGAGCCAGGGGGCCAGAAGGCACAGGCCGGCATTGCCGATCCTGAAGCTCACGCCTTCCTCTACCGGGGCGGGAGATTCTTCGCTCTGCTCAGGATGGCAGGCGGAGGCAGGCGCCGCATCCGGCGCCTCGGCGCTAGCGGCATGGCCGCGCTCGAGCGCCGGGCCGTCGCAATGGCCGGACAGCGCCTCGACGAACTGCGCCACGTTTTCTTCGGAGGTGTTGAAGCGCCACGCCGCGTCGTCGCAGCTGGCGAGCCCGGCAGCCCACACCCGGCATTCCGTCCGCCCGTCCAGCGGAATCGATTCAATCATCCGGATAAACGTTTGCGCGGCGGAGACGGAAATCGCGCAAGCGAGAAAACGCCATTCCTCAACATCCAGCCACTCGCTCCAGGCCGTGGCCGGGACGCTGCCCTCCTGCGCCGACTGGCGGATGAAGTGCAGCAGCTCCCACGGGCGGTATTCCAGATAGAACCACAAGATGCGCTTCCGCGCGCCTTCCGGCAGGTGGCCGTCCACCAGCTGCGCCAGCGCTTCCCCGCCGTCGGCTTCCGCCTCCCCGGCGGGTTGCGCCGCTTCGCCGGCCGGCTCCGCGATCCGCCGGGCCAGCTCCTCCTTCCCGGGATGCGACCCAGAGCCCGTAACCTCCCGGCAGAACAGCTCCAGAAGCTGCGCCACGTCGGCCGGGCCATCGGTCTGCCGGCCGGCCAGCCACAGAAGCACGGACCGGTTCCACGCCGCCTCGAGTGCATCGTCGTCGGCACCGCCCAGCCATCCGAACTCGCCGCGGACCGCAAAGACCGAGCGTTTGACATCCAAGATCTCGTCTAGCAGCGTCAGGGACACCGACGCCAACATCTCGCGCACATAATCGTCGTTTGCCACAGGTGCGAGGCATTCGCGCACCGTCTCCGCATCCGCGGAATCCGACTGCAGCCACCCGCTCACCAGCAGGACCGACTGCAGCGATTCGTCCGAATAGGCGCGCCGCGCCGACTGGCGGACCACCTCCTTCACGACCTGGGCGCCCGTCAGCGCCAAGACCGCTTCGAGCAACCCTTCGGAATGCAGGAGCAGGACCGCCTCGGAATACGATTCCCGATAGCTTTCCCAGAAATGCGCCACCCGCCGGCGGCGTTCCTGCTCCGGGACGTCGCGGCGCAGCAGCAACCTGCGCAGCGACTCCGCGCTGGCCGGCCTGCCGGCTCCGCTACCCGTAGGCTCCTCCTCCCGGTCCACCTCGCGCTGATGAAGCAGGGTAATCCGCATGAAGGAAAGGTACAGGCTCTCGCCGTACCGGCTATGACGGGCGACGTTTCCAACGTTCTGGTTGAGCAGGCGGTTGATCGCCCCCGACACCTGGATGTACTTGTCGAGGCCGAAGACCTCCTGCAGGAATTCCACCGTCAGCTCGTATTCGGAGAGGTTGGACAGGAATGGACGCTTATGGATAAACGTCAGGAAGCTCAGATGCAGGTGATTGACGAACTGGGATTTGCCGCCGAACAGGCTCACGTCGTTGTAAGGATAGTAGCGCAGCAGCCACTCGTACAGGTAATGCCAATAGAAGGCCAGGCCGGGCCGGGACTGGCGGTCCATCTCGATCTGCATGATCTTCCTGACGGCGCCGCTGTCCAGCAGTTCCGCCATCCGGGACAGGTCGTTCTTCCCGTCGGATGTGTGGATGAACCTGACGGGGACACTCCCCTTCAAATCCAGGAACGACATCAGGAAACGGTTCTTCTGCCAGGTCGTGTAGTCCGGCTTCGCGATGGCCGAGGCGAAGACCCGGAGCAGCAGCGGTTCGCTGCCGAGATGATGGATCATCCGGCGCAGCGAACCGTCGTCGGCCAGGGCCTGGCCGGCCAGCCTGTCGACAGAATCCCCCTTGACGGCCTCCGGCTGCGTATCCAGCCATTCCGTCTCCTTCTCGAAGAACCCGTCGAGGTCCCGCTCGCTACCTGTTTCGCTCAGACATCCGTACTTCAGGCCGAACAAGATATCATCGATATGGCGGGACGAGCTCGTCCGGTCGCCGGCATCGAGATACTTCGCATCGAATGAAAAAGCCCTCCGAAGTTCTTCTCGCAGCCGCTGCGGGTATTCTTCGTAGAACCGTTCCTCCGAAATCGCTCCCAGGTCCAGCTCCACGTCCCCGAATTCATAGCAGGCCTCGCCCTGTCCATACGGCGCAAAGAACTCGTCCACCACCTGCTCGAAGCATCGGCGGCAGAACGGCTCCCAGCCCGAGAAGAGTCCTTGGGCGAACCCCTCCGCAGGGACGGAGAAATCGAAGGTTACTATTTCAATCTGCGTCATTCAGGTCCTGTATTTCTTCGGCGTTTTCCAGCACATCATATATCGTATCGAGCAGCGCCTTCCGGTATTTGGCGACATTCCGGTCCGAGAAAGAGACCATGTACTGCTGATAGAGCAGTTCGAACTTGCGCATTCCTGCCTCGCTGATCCAGTAGACTTTTCCACCCAGATGGGCAGGCAGGAGCGAGCGAAGCAGCTTGCGGGACTCTTCCCGGAAACGCGGCCGGTGGAAGCGGAAGGTCCAGGCGGGTAGCACGACATCCACTTCGAACGGGCGCGAGCTGTCGCCCAGAACCGGCTCCAGCAGGTACATCGTCTCGCTCGCCCGGTTCAGTTCGAGCAGGTACCTGCGCAGGATATTGGCCAGCCGGACCAACCTGTGCACGTCCGTGCTGTGCCCGAGGTTCGTCCAGCCCTCGTATTCCTTGTGGCGGAACAGCAGCATGTATTCGCCCCCGACGATCCGCACGATCTTGTAGTTCTTCAGGTTGGTCCCGTTGCGGAACAGGTCCCCGGATATCAGGTTCTCATGGAAGAACGGCAGGGAGAGGCGTATCTCGTCATACTCCACAACCTTCCCCTTCCTTTCAACGGACAATTCTATAAACTCGACGCTCAGGACGTTCTCCGCCTGCATCATCGCCTCGTCGATCAGGAACGAATCGATCCGGTCCTGATGGCGGCCGTCCGCCCCGATCTCGAACAGCCGGAGGTTGTTCGCCGGCAGAACGTTGCACACATAGTGTCCGTCGCCCGGATCGAGCCCCAGCAACAGGCAGAACCATTCTTTCACGGTCGGGCTGTTCCGTTGCCCGTCGGCGACCGACAGGTCGCGCCCGCGGGCACGGTTCCGCTGGAGCAACGGCGCCCGGCGCAGGAACGCCATCCGCCGGCGGACAGCCTCTTCCGGTGTCTCGCCATAGCAGTTCTCCTCCTGCAGCCAGGAGGGATGGCTGTCGACGCCGTAAAGCGCGTCCAGGAAATCCAGATAGGTACTCTTCAGCCTGGCGGTACGCCCGCTATAGTGGAAATTCTCCTGCGCGACGGACAGGAGCTGCGGCAACTCTTCCGCCTCCGCGAGGCCGGTGGCGATGATCCAGTCATAGAAGGAGACATATACGCCAAAGGAATTGTCCGCGTCCCGCGGGGCCAGGCGGTAGCAGTCCGGCAGGTCGCCCGAGATCGGGGAATGGGTATAGATCTCGTGCCGGCTCGCGGTCAGCGTCTTCCGGGGCGCGGCGCGCTTCTCCGCACGGGGACGCCTGCTGAGGCAGAAACCCCGCAGACGTTCCTGGAACAAGACGATGTCCACCCCCACTTTCGTGTTGCCGCAGAGCAGGTTGATGGCCTTCAGGTCCGCCTTGTCCCGCGGGATGGCGAGGGTCGCATTGTCCGGGAAGCGGCTCTGGGGCACGCCGTCTTTCTTCAGGAAACAGGTCCGGTAGTATTTGACGCCCTCCACCTTGCGAAGCTGCTTATACAGTTCGTATTCCGTCCGGCCTTTCTGGTCCGGCCCCTCCCCCGCGAGATACTGGAGGATGCACCAATACACGTTGGCCAGGACGGTGGTAGCGTCCGAGCCCGGATCGATGTCGATGTCCGCCTCCAACGACAGCGTCTCCGCCTCGGCCGGTTCCACCCGCATGAGCCACTCGCTCAGGTTGCGGTTCCGCTGATACAGCGACGCGATCTTCTTCGCCACTTTCTCGTCGTCGTAGAACGGCATCTTGACGAAGCAGATGCTATATCCGTTGGTCGCAGGGTTGAAGTCCATCTGCAGGTTGATGATCCCAGGGATGTCGTGCAGGAACAGCCGGCGGTAGTCGTCGACGGTGACGACGGACGGCGCGGACACCTCCGCCGCCGGAAACAGCCCGAGACGCGCCGGCGCGAAGGAGGCGCTGCCATCCGCGAGATAATCGACCAGCGGGAAACCCAGCTTGTAGTCGAACTCCGTGAGGGCATAGTTCGCCGCCTCGCCCAGCGTCACGCCGGGGTCGTGCGGATTGTAGTCGGTCCACACCTTCCCCGACAGGCGCTGGACGGTCTCCAGCGTCCGCCGCTGCAAGCAGGTATAGAGCGCATCCTGCGCGTCCTGCTGCTCAATATACGGTCCCTTGATTTCGTCCATGGCGGATTCAGCTAAATCAGTCTCAGATGGATGGATCTCGTCTCCTTCCGCTTTTTGCTCCGGACCTGGAGCCGCAGGGTGTGATTGCTGTAGTACCATCTCAGCTTCACCTTCCCGCACCAGCCCCACCAGTGCTTGCGGGAAGATTTCATGCTGCAGCTCATCACGCCGTAGTGGCAGGCGGTCACGTTCGTCTGCTTCATCCGGACGCGGCCATAGACAGGGATGCACGCGAAGATCTGATAGGCGCCAAAGGCGGCGTTCTTCGGCAGGATCTTCTTGACGTCATGCCATTTCTTATCGGCCGGGAAGATGAAATACTCCCCTTCCGGTTCGTCGGAGCCGGAAGGGTCCGGTTTCGTCTCCTTCCCGTCCTGGTCCAGGGCCAGGACGATTTCTCCTTTCGCGTTGCGAAGCACGAGTTCCCTTTTCCCGCTGAGGGATAACGTCCAGGCCGCCGGCTTGCCCTCCGCGTCAAAGAGCGCGATGCGCAAGGGCTTCCCGTCCTCGGGGAAGAAATCCCAGCTCCCTTCGGCCAGCTTCACATGCCCGTCTTCGGTGATGTTCGGGACAGCGTCTATCAGTTCGGCGAACTGCTCCTCCGTGGGGATGCATCCTTTCTTGAAATAGCCTTTCAGCGTGCTTCTGTCTGCTCGTTCCATATCTTTCTTGTTTTCATTGTCAACCTATGATGAAGTCTTCTTCGATGCCGTTGCCGCCGATGCCGTCGTCAGGATCCAGCAAGATGATCTCGCTCTCCGCCAGCAGCACGCTCCAGGGCTCCTGCCCGCGGATGACGTCGCCCGCCCGGTCGATCCCGTCGGAGACCAGCCACTCCTTCCCGTCGATCTCGATGGAAACGATCCGCTGGATGTCCTCGTGGTTCACGATGCGGGCGTACAGCTCCCGGAAGGAATAGGACCTGCCCGATTCCGGGAAATCACCGGCCGCCTGCCAGGGCATGAAGTAGTGGCTGATGATCTTGGTCAGGTCGGCCATCACCTTGCCCTTGTCCCGGACTTCAGAATAGAGCGTCGCGACGCATTTGAGCGGCAGGCGCTCATATTGGGGATTGGTCACCTGCAGCTGCACGCCTGCCGGCGCATACTGCTTCATGGTCTGCGCCATCTCGGATAGCTTCCAGGCGGAGGACAGGAAATAGCGGCTGTCCTCGGCGCGACTGTAGACGACCAGGCAGACGCAGGGCTGGTCGTCCGGCGCCTTGCGCACGATGGAGAAGGCCTGGACCATATCCACTTCCGGGAACAGTTCCAGCAACAGCGACTCGTAGTCCTCCTGCGTCACGGCCCGGTGGCGGTGCCGGAATTCCGCGGTCAGGCGCGCGGCCATCCGGTCATCGTCCTCTTCCGGCTGCCCGCCGAAACTGTCATACGGCTGGGCAATCTGGCCAACGCGCTCATCCGGCTCGGCCATCTTCTGAATGGTACCGGCCGGCAAGGGCGCTTCGAAGCCGCTTTCTGCAACCGCCTTCACGCAATTCGTCCAGACGTTCCGCAGACTCAGGCAGGCTTCCGTGTCGCCGCTCCTGGCGGCTCGGAGCCAGAGATTTCCGTCCCGGTCCAGCCATTCCGGGATCACCTTCTCGCCGAACGCCAGTTCGACATACCCGCTCTGGGTGAATCCGCCCGTCTCCTCCAGCACGACCATCTCGGGCGAGAGCCGCTTCCAGTCCTGGCCGTTCCAGTACTCCCAGGCCAGCGTCACCGTCTGGCCCGGGCGGGCCACGCCATAAGGAATTCCCCACGCGGGAAGGGCCATGTCCAGATAGATGCGCAGGCCGTTCTCGCCCAGCGCATCGGCGAAAGCGAAGTATTGGATGTCGTCGGAAGGATATCCGGGGGCCAGCGGCTGCCGCCCGCCGGTCGCAAGGGGGAATGTCTCCTGGGCGGAGAATTCCACGATGCGGCTCAGGCGCAAGCCGTCGGACGGCGCCGCGAAGCTGGTGAGGGCCTCGGCCTGATAGGAAAGCTCCACGTCCACGAGATACGGGACGCAGGGCTCTTCGGGAACGGCTTTCACCGTCTTCTTGCTCTTGCTGTTCTCCAGCATGGTCTGCATGAACAGGGTCCGGTACTTGTCCAGGCCGAAACCGATCTCCGGGGATTGCAGGGAAACGCGGAAGAAACCGTCTTTGTTGTAACTCGTACAGCCACCCAGCACATGGCGGGTGTCGAAATCCACGTCGATGCTTGCGGGCGCCATGGCGCCGTTGTCGTCGAAGAGGAACAGCGGCTGGCTGCCGACATCCTTCAGCTGGTTGTCGTCCTGGTATTCGACCGACACCTGGAAGCTCGCGGCGTCCACGCCGTAGTCAGCATAGCGCTGGTCGAAGCTGGTCCTGGTGTCCGGCATCTTCTGCCAGGTCCCCCGCAGCGAAGCGTTCTTCAGCCGCTTCATGCCCAGTTCGCTCTTGCCGAACACGAACCACGCGCCTTTCTCAGCCTGCAGGCCGAACAGGGCGAACGGCTGCGTCGTATCGACATCGCCCAGGTCGTTGTACAGGACGAAATCCCGGATGCCGTTCACCGACACACGGACTGCAACGCCGCTGACCAGCACGTCTTTCGCCCACTCGTACATCGGGCTGAAGGGCGCAATCAGCAGCCGGACTACCGGAGCGTCCGTGTCTTGCGCGTGGGTGTCCGCGACGCAAGGCGCCGGGGCCGGCGCGTCCTTGTCCAGGACCAGGCTGAAATGGAGCGCGTCGCCGGCCAGATAGCTGTCAGCGTCCACATTGCGCCAACCGTTCGCTGTCGAATACTGCACGGCCAGGCCCGCTTTCGAGAAGTCGCCCGCACCGGGCTTCACCGTCATCACGAGATCGACCACGCGGAACCCGTCTTCCATCACCAGGACCGGCGATTCGACCTGCCACCCGACGGGCGAGAATTCTCGCCAGGCAGTGCCGGGCGTGAAAGTCCGGGACGCCACGCAGCGGGCGCGGCAGACCGTTTCATCTTCCGTCGTCTTGTAGACTAAGCCGTCGCTGACGGCAAATGCCGTGTTCCTGGGCAGCGTGAAATCAGGCGTGCCTTCCTTGGGCGAGACGAGCAGATACACATAATCGGCCGTCTCGGGCCGGGGCGTCTCACCCAGGATTTCTTTCCGGTAGATATCGGGGAGCGTGGCGAAATTGGCGTTGAAGCCGCTCGCGACGGAGCAATAATTCCGCGCATACGCGTACAGGAGCGAGATCGAAGGGTCGACGTCCGCACACGCCTCGAGCCGCGCCAGATAGGATTTGAAGTTTTCCTGGATGCCGGACACAGTCCGCAACATCCTGTAGAAGTGGTGCTTCCTGTCCGCCGATCCGGGAGCGGAAAGGCACCCGGCCAGAAGGTCGCGCAGCTCCTTCGCGATGGCGGCGGAGCCGCGGAGGCCGAAGGCAGGCGCACTTTCGTCCAGGAGGAAAGCGTCCAGACGACTGATCCAGGCTCCGATCTCCTGTTCGAGCTTGTGGACATATCCCAGCTGCTTGACCGTGCCGTGGGCATCCGAGAAGCTCAGGTCGTACCCGGAGAAGCGCTTGCGCCGGATGTCTGCCAGGACGAAGAGCACGTTGTTCTCGAGCAGCGGCGTCAGCGGCGTACGGCCCGCCCGCGCCAGCCGCGACAGCAGCACGCGCCAGTCGCTGGTCAGCGCTTCGAACTGATCCAGGGTCGCTTTGTTCGTCAGATAGTCTGTTCTGAGCATACGCCTTACTTTTGCACGTTGGTTCCCTCGTTGATATAGAACGGGAAGACCATGTTGTTCCTGTTGTTCGTCTTGATGATGGTATAGGTCAGGTGTATCAGGAGGCAGCCTTCCCGCGGTTCTTCCTCGAACGAGACGCTCTCCAGGACGATACGCGGCTCGAAGTAGATGACGGCGCGGCTGACCGCATTGCGCAGCCGCTCCATCGTCTGCCGGGTGAGCGGTTCGAAGGCGAACTTGCGGAGCGGGCAGCCGTAGTCATAGCGGTTCACCCGTTCGCCGGGGGACGTGCTGAACAGGATGCGCAGGCTCTCCCGAATGTCGTCTTCATAGGCCGACATCTTCACGCCCCGGGCCGTGATCTCCGGCGGGAAGCTCCATCCGACGCCCAGGAAAGCGTCATTGTCTATCCAGTCTTTCTGCATGTCCATATCCTATCCTCCTATCATGACCGTCGGGCAGCCGGCGGCCACCGTCCCGCCGTGCGCGGTGGTGTCACCCATCCGCGCGGCCGGGCGCCCACCGATGAGAACGGACGAAGACCCCTTGACGATCGTGTCAGGCGGCCCCGTGCACACGCACATGTCGCCGACGACGGCGGCCGGCATCTTGCCGATCAGCACCGTGGGCACCCCGGGGCCGGTCACCGGCCCTCCCACGTGGGGGATCGGTGACGGGAAAGCGGGCGTCTGCATCGGGCAGACGTGCATGTCCGTTATTCTCGCAGCAGGCGGCATATCTGTTTAATTTATCATCACCATGGCTCCCTTCACAACGGTCTGTCCGCTCGCGGAGAGCTCGGCTTTTGCATTTCCTTTTACCGTTGCGCCCACCTTGGCCTGGACGTTGACGTTCAAGCCCTCCAGGCTGGCGTCGCTTTTCGCGGAGCAGGCAATCTTAGCGGTGGCGTCCAGGGAGATGCCCGCTTTGGCAGTCAACTTGATGTCCTTGCCCGACGAGATCGCAATCCCTCCTCCGTCCATCTTGATCTCGTTGCCGTGCTGGTCCTTCAGACAGATGGATTTGCTGTCGTCGCTGAGTTCCAGCATATTGCCGGCGGGCGTTTTCAGCGTCATCACTTTCTTCTCTTCGTCAAAGACGATCTCCAGCTTCGCGCGGGTGACGATCGCCTTCGTGTTGTTCTTCTTGTCGTACTCGAACGGCGGCTTCTTCGCCTTCCCGTAGAACGACCCGATGACCACGGGATGGGTCGGATCGTTGTTCATGAACCCGACCACCACCTCGTCCCCCACCTCAGGAAGGAAGAACATGCTCGACGTGTCCGTCGAATACAGCGAGGCCAGGCGGGCCCACAGGAGCTTGCTCTGCCCCGCCATCCACGGCAGTTCCACCTGGATGCGGTATTCGGACAGCGGATCGCCGTCCAGCTTCTTCACGACAGCGCTGTGGAGTCCGTGCAGGCCGGGCAGGAAGCCCGAGGCAGACGGCGACTCCACGTCCGGCTCATCCATGATGCCGGACGAGGGAACACCGGCGCCGGCCTCCGTTATCCACACGTTGTCCTTGATGCGATGGTGCACCGAGCCGACGAACAGGTTCCCGTTGAAACGTTTCCCGAGTCCTTTCAGTTCGATCAGGCTGCCCGGTTTGACCTTCCCGGTCCCGCAGAAGCTGACCGTGCCCTGATAGCGGGACAGGACGCTCCGCTGAGCCACGCTTCCGGCCCACATCTTGAGGGCGTCCGAAGCCGTGGGAGAATCTGTCTGCAGCAACATCTTGTCGCCGGAGGCGATCTTGCCCGGGTCCAGGTCACCCTGCTTGTTGACCTTCGGCGATGGAGCCGATTCGACGACGGCCTGGAGCGACTCCGTCGACCAGGAAACGGCCTGGTAATCGGCATATTGGTCGTCTGAAGTCAGTTCCAGGTTGAAGTCGATGATATCCACCCCGAACGTCAGCCCGACCGCAGGCGCCCCGTCCACGTCCGGCTTCTTGACCATGATCTGTTTCCCGTCGCAAAGCACATACAGGCCGCAGGCGTCCGCGCGCGAGAGCGCGAAATCCCAGTCCGAGCAATAATACTGGACCAGCGAATCGTGCTTATACGTGGTGGCATCCACGGAAACGTTTCCGTAGGATGAAAGCGTTTCCTTGATGATGTCGCTGTCGCTTTTCTTCTCGAAGATCCGGTTCTTCCGCCCCAGCGTCGCAGGGAACGCGTTGTCGCGGCATTCCAGGATCATATAGGAATGAGCATCCTTCGCGACCTGTATGCGGACGCTCGCGATGAGCCCTTCAAAGATCGTCTCCTGCTTGTTGGGGTCGCCGGCATCCAGCTTGACGGACGATCCCGGCTTGAACAGGCTGTCGTCGCTTTCGTCGAGGGTCTGTTTGTCCATGTTGCCGGCGTTGAACTTCAGCCGTGCCTTGCCGATGTGGTTCAGCTCCAGGCTGACATCGGCAGACACCAGCATGAAGCTGTCGTTCAGTTTCTTTCCGTCGACGGTCACGACACAACTGAGCAGGCGACCGACATTTTCTGAGGGCGAAGCTGCCATCCTTCTCTTTTGTTTTCTTAGCTCTTCTTCATCATCGGCATCAGGATTTCCGTGCCAGCCGGAATTGTCCTGAAGCCGTCAAGATTGTTGAAACGCGCGACCTGACCGACCAGCAGGGGGTCGCCGTAGATTTCCGCGCAGAGGTGCGCGAGCGTCTCTCCGTCTTTCAGCCGGACGAGGCGGGACACGTCCGGAGAGTGCTTCGAGAAACGGGCGTTCTCCTCTTTGTGACTGCAATACCCGGACAGGTTCACTTTTACTTCCGCGCGCAGCGGAATCCCGTCCGCGTCGAACAGGGAATACTCCGTGTCGAGCGTCTTCAGCTGCCCAAAGAAGGTGATGTCGCCGTATTCGACCTTGACATAGGAGGGCCTGTGGGCTTCGGTGTTATAGTCATACAGGCGCAGCTCGAGGTCCTTGACCATGTCGTGGACCGACGACGCTTCGTTGTCCACATCGAGCGCTCCGACTGCGTCGAACACGCATTCGAAACGGAATGTCTCCGGTTGATAACGGGAGAACGGGTTCACGCCGTTCAGGCTCCCGAGCTCGCGGTCCTCCGTATACTGGATCCCTTTGGAAAGGCTCACCTTGCCGGGATCGACCGGCAGGTTCATGGCGGCTTGGCTCTCGCTGCTGAAGTTTTCGTCCGTATAGGACGTGATCGACATCTTTCCCACGGTTCCTTATCTTACATTCTTTCTGCGCGTCCTGAACTGTCGTCCAGACTGTCCGTCCTCCTGGTCGGACAGTCTGTCGACAATTCGGTTCTCGAGTTTCCGCATAACTTCCTCGGAGATCTCCGTTTCCGTGACAAGTTTCCGCTCGACCACGGTCCTGATATGCATTTCTTTGATGATTACCGGCATAGCACGAAACTATTGCTTTCGTTCTACAGAAACGTAAACCAGCGTGACCGTTTCTATGGCCAGGGCGCTGCTCTCCGCATTGAAGCTGCCCAGGGAATACTTGCAGGGGTAAGCGTGTCCGAAGGACCAGACGGCCCAGGGCTTTCCTCCCCTGTCCAGCAGCTTGACGACGACGTTGCAAGCTTCTGTCTGAAGTATCGGGCCGGAACTGCTGGGATCCGACATCTTCTTGACGCAAGCGTCGATCCAGCCGGAGAATTCCGTGCTCAATGGGGCTAACGGACATTTCAGGACGAGGTCGGAAAACGACAAGGATTTCGGCATTTTCAGCTTCACTCCGTTGCTCGTTTCCTTATCTTCCATGTTCAGCGTCCAGCCAAGGCCCTCCACCTCGCGGAATGATGCATTGAACATCACGCCGTTCGTGTTCTGGAAGGTCACCAGAAAGTAGAAACTGAGAGGTATGTTCCAAGGGTTGTCGGACATGACCGGTCTATCGGTTTACTTCTTGATATTGACACCTTCGTGGGCGATCACCAGCGTCTCGATGGAGGTGGAGTTGCCGTCGGACTTGAAGTTCTCCACGGAGAGCTTCTTCGGCCAGGCATTGACCGCCTCCCAGGTCTTGACCGGGCTGCCGGACTCGTCGAGCAGGCTGACCGTGACGACCTCGCGCTGGATGGTGTTCATCTTCACCTTGTTCACCCAGTCCCACAGGGCGGTGTCTCCCTTGAAGACGCCTTTCTTCAGCGTCAGGTCGCCGGCTTTCCGAAGCCCGGGCATCTTGAGTTTCGTGAACACCGGGCTGTCGCCGGCGCGATAGGTGATTTCTTCATACTCCGTCTCAAGACCGGAGACCTCGCTGCAGGAGATGTCGCCTACATTGGAGATGGAGACCTTGAAATAAAAACTGGGCAAAGGCCACGCTTGTGTGCTGCTGCTTTGCGCGGAACCATTATCTGCTGCCATAATTGTGTTTTCTAATTAGTGATTAAACGATTAACTAAACGCCCGTCAGCTCTTCTGCATCTGCTGCTGGAACGTGATTTCGATGAATTCGGCAGGATGGCTGACAGCCACCAAGACGGTAATTCTCAGGATGCCTTCCAGGATGTCGTCGCCCGTCATCGTATCGCCGAGGCCGACATGGACTTCATACGCATCTTCAGGGACAGTGCCGGCCAGGCCGCCGCGCTTCCACACGCTGCGCAGGAAATTCTCGATCATACACTTCATGTTGATCCATGTATTCGCGTCATTGGGCTCGAACACATAGGCGCGCGCGGCATTCTTGACGGACTGCTCCAGATAGATCATCGTACGGCGGACGTTGACGTATCTCCAATCCTGGGAGTTTCCGTCAAGCGTGCGCGCGCCCCAGACCTTCAGGCCCTCGCCCGGGAACGTGCGGATGGCATTGATCGCCTTGCCGCTCATCGGCATGTTGAGATCCTGCTGGTCATAGTCGTTGATCGTGACGATCGGCTTCACGATGGAATTGATGGAGACGTTTGCCGGAGCCTTCCACACGCCGCGCGTCTTGTCCGTCGTGGCATACACGCCGGCCATCGCGGCAGAAGGCGGCAGCAGGTTCAGGTCATCCAGGATGGCCTTGACCAGCTGGGCATACGATACGGAGTTCTGCAGGAGCGCCTGGTGGACTCCCATGGTGAAGGACCCGTCCGGAGACAGTTTCGCAAGCATGGCAACCTGATCATCGTTAAAGCCAAACCCGGCGATGAAAGCGTTCAGGTCGCCGTCAAAAGCGATCATGTCACTCGTGATGTCGCCCTGCGTGAGGATAGAAGTGGCAAGGAAAGGATAGTACGCCGCGACATAGGACGGGAAGTCCGTCGTGAACTGGTTGCGGAAATCGCTCGGAAAGTCGTACGTCTTCGTGGGATCCTCCGGATAGCGGTCGATGAAGACGTCCAGGATCGTGACCCGGTTCTGCATCTTGCCGCAATGGCTGGCCATCGCCTGCTGCAAGGCGACGCAGTCCGCAGCCGGGAAGTTGACCGCCTCCGGAACTACGATCATCGTCGGCTCACTCTCGGACTCGAGCGCCGCCAGGGCGCCGCTCAGCGCCGCGCTCTTGAACTCCGCATCATAGTTCCCGACGGAAACGATGTAGCACGGGCCGCCGCCGTTGGCGAAGAAGAGCAGCATGTTGAGATAAAGCGTATAGTCGTTGTCCACGCTGATGGAGAACGGATGCTTCTCGCCGTCTTGATACGTGTTCACGACAAAAGACTTGCCGCCTGCGGAGGGTTTGTCGCCTCCGGTCGGCGCGACTTTGTACTTCGGGATCCTCATCCCACCGAAATACTGGATAAACTCCGCCATGGAAGTGATCTTCCAAGGCTTTCCTGTCAGGTCCTCCGTCCCGTTCAGCGCCTTCTCGGTGTAGCCGATAAACGCGGGGACAGCGGTCTCAACCTCCACGACGGAGGTTCCAAAGGCGCTCTTTTCTTTGATGTAGACGCCCGGGGTTTTGTATTCGCCCATTTGACTTAAAATTGGTTAAACATAAAGATTTAGTATTACTCAGTAATAACATATGCTTTGCACTGTCCCCTGCGGAGCGTCCAGGAATCTTCCCGGCTCCGGGGGCGCTACGTTTGCCTGCAGCACGATCTTTCTGCCATTTGCATCCAGCGCCACGAGCCGCAGTTTGCAGTCATAGCGGCAGCGAAGGGGAATCTCCTCCAGCGAGGTGGTAGATACGGCTTCGGGGCGGGTCTCGTCATCGACGAAGTCGCTGAAAGCGACCTGGCCGTTTTCGTCTTCCAGCCGCAAACTGCCGGGCGCGAATTCTCTGCCCTCCCGGGGGATGAACAGGTAGGACCATCTTGCGGCGCGGGCCTTGAAATGGATGGCCGTCCGCATCGGGGTGCCGGCCTCAGCCGCGTCATAAAGAGTCCCGTCCAGGTGGAGAAGGATCGAGCACATGCCCATTCCTAGCCCTCGCCCTCCTTTGTGCAGGACGAAATCCGTATCTGCTTCCACGGTCTCCTGCGACGGAAGCTCAAGGTCATACACAGCATAGGGCGCGTAGCCTTCCC
>JAEEGL015763819.1_pt1 | contig 18863 bp, 18 predicted proteins | sample 9134231 | NCBI WGS metagenome assembly JAEEGL01 (sample SAMN16246548, study PRJNA631951) | gut metagenome | biome: gut microbiome; feature: rumen; material: fiber-attached | host: Bos | place: Iran: Karaj | collected 2018-10 | reverse complement strand
GCTGCCATCGGAGGTTGTACAGATTGGTGTGCGCGTGGTGAAGCGACAGTCGTCGCAGGTGATCATGTACTCACTGACTTCCGACGGTCGTTACGACGACGAGTTCCTGACCAACTATAACGCCATCAACATCGTGCCTGCGCTGAAGCGTATCGAGGGTGTGGGTGATGCTTCGGGATTCAGCTCGAAGACCTACGCCATGCGTATATGGCTGAAGCCTGACGTGATGAAGCAGCATAGTCTGATTCCATCAGATATCACTGCCGCTCTGGCCGAGCAGAACATCGAGGCTGCACCAGGTAAGTTTGGTGAACAGGCTCCTAATGTGGCTTACGAGTATTCGATGCGTTACACAGGACGTTTCCGTACAGCTGAGGAGTTTGGTAACATCATCATCAAGAGTGATGTCAACGGACAGACACTGAAGTTGAAGGACCTGGCCAAGATTGAGTTGGGTGGTGAGGGCTACTCGGTATCGATGAAGAACAATGGTGTGCCGTCGGTCATGACCATGATCCAGCAGGTGGCTGGCTCGAATGCCAACGAGATTGCCAAGCAGGTGAAGGCCGAACTTGAGGATCAGAAGAAACTGATGCCGCCGGGCATGGAGGTGAAGATCAACTATGACGTGACGGAGTTCCTCTATGCGTCAATTGAGGAGGTGGTCTTCACGCTCTTCATGACGCTGGCACTGGTGTTCCTCGTGGTGTACATCTTCCTGCAGGACATGCGTTCGACGCTCATCCCGCTGATTGCAGTGCCGGTGTCGCTGATCGGTACGTTCTTCTTCCTGAATGTGATGGGCTTCTCCATCAACCTGTTGGTGCTCTCCGCCTTGCTGCTGGCCATTGCCATCGTGGTGGACGATGCCATCGTGGTGGTGGAGGCCGTGCACGCGAAACTGGACCAGGGATACAAAAACTCACTGACGGCCTCTATCGATGCCATGAACGAGATCTCCGGTGCTATCATCTCGATTACGCTGGTGATGGCGGCCGTGTTCGTGCCAGTGTCGTTCATAGGTGGTACTTCCGGAACATTCTACCGTGAGTTCGGTGTGACGATGGCTGTGTCTATCATCATCTCGGCATTGAACGCCCTGACGCTGTCGCCTGCACTTTGTGCCATCTTCCTGAAACCCCACGATGCTGAGGGCCATGAGAAGAAGATGTCGCGTATAGACCGTTTCCACCAGTCGTTCAATACGGCTTTCGATACGACCATCGGCAAGTATAAGAATGTCCTTGAGAAACTTGTGCGTAAGCCAGTGCTGATTATCAGTATGGTGGTGATTGGTATTGTGGCACTGGTGATTACGGCATATACCACCAAGTCGGGTCTGGTACCTGACGAGGATACGGGTACTTTGTTCTGTACCATCTCGATGCCTCCTGCCACCTCTGAGGCTCGTACCAAGCAGGTGGTGCTGCAGGTGGATTCTATCCTGTCGAAGCTTCCTGCTGTCAAGAACCGTGAGATGGTGCAGGGTTATAATTTTATCGCAGGTGCGGGTTCCGACCAGGGTACTTTCATCATCAAACTGAAAGACTTCGGTGAGCGTCAGAAAGGATTCTGGTGGAAACTGTCAGGATTGTGGCAGGGCGATGGTATCTATCGCTTCTTCATCAGTCCATACGAAGCAACGGGTGTCATTGCACAGATATTTATCAAGACGGCTCATATCAAGGATGCTCAGATTCTGGCTTTCTCGCCGCCAATGATCCCTGGTTTCTCGGCCAACTCGGGTGTCTCGCTCGTGATGCAGGACCGTACAGGTGGCGACTTGAACAGGTTCTTCGGTATCGTGAAGGAGTTCCTGGCCGAACTCAACAAACGTCCTGAGTTCCAGATGGCTCAGACCTCCTATAACCCGAATTATCCGCAGTATATGGTACATGTGGATGTGGCTAAGTGTAAGCAGTCTGGCATCTCACCGACTGCCGTGCTCACCACACTACAGGGTTACTACGGCGGTCTCTATGGCTCGAACTTCAACTCGTTTGGTAAACTCTATCGTGTGATGATTCAGGGTTCGCCTGAGACACGTATGACGCCGGAGTCGCTCAATAGTATATATGTACGCACACCTGCGGGAATGGCTCCTGTCGGGGAGTTCTGCTCGTTGAAGCGTGTCTATGGCCCGCTGAACATTAACCGTTTCAACCTGTTTACCTCTATTAATGTGACAGGTACTGTAGCCAACGGCTATTCCACCGGTGAGGCACTGAAGGCGATTGAGGAGGTGGGCAGTCAGGTATTGCCTACCGGCTATACTTACGACTTCTCTGGCCTGACACGTGAGGAATCCAAGGCTTCTAACACGACGGGTATCATCTTCCTCCTCTGTTTCATCTTCATCTATCTGATCCTGTCAGCGCAGTATGAGTCCTATATCCTGCCGTTGTCGGTAGTCCTCTCTGTACCATTCGGACTGGCTGGCTGTTTCCTGTTCACTACGATCTTCGGCCATGCCAACGATATCTACATGCAGATCTCACTGATCATGCTGATCGGTCTGTTGGCGAAGAACGCCATCCTGATCGTACAGTTCGCCCTTGAGCGTCGTGAGACGGGTATGGCCATCACCTGGTCAGCTGTCCTTGGTGCTGCTGCCCGTCTGCGTCCTATCCTGATGACCTCTCTGGCGATGGTTATCGGTCTGTTGCCGATGATGTTCGCCAGCGGTGTAGGTAAGAACGGTAACCAGACGCTCGGTGCTGCTGCCGTAGGCGGTATGTTCATCGGTACGATCCTGCAGCTCTTCGTCGTGCCTACGTTGTTCGTGATCTTCCAGTCACTGCAGGAGAAGTTCCGTCCGTTGACGTTCGATGATGAGGCGAATGCTGAGGTGGCCGCTGAGTTGGCTCAGTATGCAAATACAAAACCCGTAGATTATGAATTGGAGAAGTAATATGAAGAAACTGATGATAATGATGTCCGCAGCCCTGCTGCTTACGAGCTGCGGACTTTACAACAAGTACGAGCGTCCTGACGTAGACACGAAGGGACTGGTGCGTGACACGGTATCGCTCACCGACACGCTCGCTGTTGCTGATACCACCTCGTTCGGCAATCTTCCCTGGCGCAGCCTGTTTACCGACCCTCAGCTGCAGACGCTCATACAGCAGGGACTCGACAACAACCCTGACCTGCTGAATGCTGCGCTCAACGTGCACATGGTCAATGAGGCGCTGAAGATTGCCAAGCTGGCATTCCTGCCGTCAGTGGTGCTGTCACCGCAGGGAACGCTTCAGTCCTTTGATGGTGCTACTCCTACAAAGAGCTATACGCTTCCTGTCACAGCCAGCTGGAATGTCGACCTCTTCGGCAATCTGCTCTCCGTGAAGCGCAGTACGCAGATGCAGCTCATTGCTACCAAGGATTATCAGACGGTAGTGAAGTGTAACATCATCTCTGCTATTGCCAATCTTTATTACACACTTCTGATGCTCGACCGTCAGGTGGAGATCATCACTGATATGGAGCAGTTGACGAAGGATACGTGGGATAAGATGAAGTACATGCACGAGAACCGTGTGGGCTATCGCTCTACGGCCGTTCAGAGTGCTGAGGCTTCTTACTATCAGGTACAAACTCAGAAGATTGACCTTCTGCGTCAGATCCGTGAAACGGAGAATTCCATGTCATTGCTGCTCGGTCAGCCCGGTCAGACGATTGCCCGTGGTAAGTTTGAGGGACAGAGCCTGCCTTCAGAGTTCTCTACGGGTGTTGGCATCCAGATGCTTGCCAACCGTGCTGACGTGCATGCCAACGAGATGGCACTTGCCCAGTGCTTCTACGATGTGGAGACGGCACGCAGCCGTTTCTATCCGAGCATCACGGTTAGTGGTACCGCTGCCTTTACGAATAATAATGGTATGGTGAATCCTGGTAAGTGGCTCCTTTCTGCTGTCGGCTCTCTCGTACAGCCGATCTTCCAGCATGGTCAGATCGTTGCTGGCCTGAAGGTGGCGAAGGATAAATACGAACAGGCTTTCAATACCTGGCAGAACTCTATCTATAAGGCTGGCAATGAGGTGTCGAATGCCCTTGTTGCATATAACGCTTATGCTGACAAGGCTGAACTCGACGGTAAGCGTGTGGCTGTACTCAAGAAGAATGTTGAGGACACCAGGAAACTGATGGAGTCATCGAGCAACACGACCTACCTCGAGGTAATCTCTGCCCAGAGCAACCTGCTCAACGCTGAGATCAATGAGGTCACCGACCAGTTCAATAAGATGCAGTCAGTCGTCAGCCTGTACCAGGCCCTCGGAGGCGGCGCAAAATAAAATTAAAAAGTTGAAAGGTAAAAATATGGCAAGTGAAATTTCTCCAAAAGCTGAGATAAGCCCAAAGGCTAAGATTGGCGACAATTGCAAGATATTCCCCTTCGTATATATCGAAGACGATGTGGTGATCGGTGACAACTGTATCATCATGCCTTTCGTCAGCATCCTCGACGGCTCACGCATTGGTAATAACAACAAAATCCACCAGGGTGCCGTCATCGCAGCCCTGCCGCAGGACTTCAACTACCGTGGTGAGAAGTCATACGTGGAGATCGGTGACAATAATGTGATCCGTGAGGGTGTCGTCATCAATCGCGGCACTTATCGCGATGGTGTCACAAAGATTGGTAATCATAATTATCTGCTTGAAGGCACGCATATCAGTCATGACTGTGTAATCGGAACCAATTGCGTGTTTGGCAATGACACGAAGATTGCCGGTGACTGTGAGATCGGCAATGGTGTCATCTTCTCTACAGGTGCCATCCAGAATGCCAACACGCGTGCTGGTGATATGTCGCTGATCCAGGCGGGCTGTGCTTTCTCTCATGATGTGCCCCCTTATGTGATTGCCGGTGGCAGTCCTATGGAATATGGTGGTACCAATACCTCAATCATGGACTTCGCTGGCATCGACAAGAAGGTGCAGAAGCATATTGCCAACGCCTACCGTCTCCTCTTCCGTGGAAAGACGAGCGTGTTTGACGTCATCAACCAGATCAAAGACCAGGTGCCCGACGGTCCTGAGATCCAGAACATCATCCACTTCCTTGAAGGAACGAAACGAGGCATCATGTGTAAATAAAATTAATCCCCGCCAGCTGGCGGGGATTAATTTTGTCTAGTAACTTGCTGAGCAGGGGATGCCTGCTGCGATGACCCTGTCGCGAATGGCATCGAGCTGTTCGTGCGTGGCTTTCAGGAGCCCTTGCGTTGGTGTCTCACGGTCGATGGTGTAGATCATCACCTGCTGGGGCCTGATGTCCTTTACCGCCTCTAACCATGGACCTACATATTCCTCGCCAGTATTGTCCACCGACTCCCCTTTACATTCGCCTCGCATGAACATCGTCTGGATGATGAGATGCCCGTTGAAGGCTTTCATCCGTTCGATGATCTGGTCCACATCGTAGGTGCCGTTGGGGTGGTCCACCTTGTTGATATAGGCCGGATCGATGGTGTCGAGCTTCAGGATGTTGTTGTCCACCAGCATCAGGGCGTCGTGTACGCTCTTGCGGTGAATCATTGTCGAATTGCTCAGCACAGACACCTTCGCCTCTGGACAATACTTGTCCCTGAGCCGTCTCGTGTCGTTGATGATCTCAGGGAAATGCGGATGACAGGTGGGCTCTCCGTTGCCTGCGAAGGTCAGGACGTCGGGCAGCTGCCCCTCTGCTGCCATCTGCTGCAGTTTCTGTTTCAGTTTCTCTGCAACTTCTTCTCTCGTGGGTAGCGGAAGCTGAGGACGGTGATCCTCGTTGAAACCACATTCGCAATAGATACAGTCGAAGCTGCACACCTTGCCGTCTGCCGGCAGGAGGTTGATGCCCAAGGATATTCCCAGCCTACGGCTGTGAACAGGTCCGAAAATGGGCGATGGATAGATAATTGTACTCATAATCGGGTGCAAAGTTACAAAAATAAGTGAAAAGTGGATAGTGAATAGTGAAAAATTTGCTGCCGCCCGAATAATTTTCAATTATTTGTTGTACCTTTGCAGCCGAATTCAATTTTTACGTACGTAAGGTAAATGAAGAAACGCAAGAAGAAGACTGGCACCCGTCGCAGGAGGATGCAGTTGGTGACATTGTGCATCAGTACCTCGATGGTGTTGGTATTATTGGGTTTGGTGGTGCTCTCGGTGCTCACCTCTCGCAATCTGTCGGTGTGGGTCAAGGAGAACCTCACTGTAACGGTGATGCTGAGCGATGATGCCAGTGTCAACGATGCCAAGCGGCTGTGCAAGGCCCTCTATCACCGGCCATACTCACGCAATATCGACTATGTGAGCAAGGAGCAGGCACTGAAGGAACAGAGTGCCGCCATGGGCAGCGATCCTTCGGAGTTTCTTGGGGCCAACCCCTTTGTGGCAACACTTGAGCTCCAGTTGAAGTCGGACTATGCCAACCGCGACTCGCTCTCCTGGATTGTCAAGGAACTGAAGAAGTCACCCGTCGTGACGGATGTGGCTTATCAGGCCGACCTGATGGACGAGGTGAACAGGAATCTCACGCACATCAATTTCGTATTGCTCTTTCTGGCACTCCTGCTGACATTCGTGTCCTTTGCCCTGATCAACAATACGGTGCGGCTGAGTGTCTATTCGCGCCGTTTCATCATTCATGCCGAGAAACTGGTTGGTGCTTCGTGGGGCTTCATCCGTAAGCCTTTCCTTAACCAGGCGCTTATCGTGGGCGTCATCGCAGCCATACTCGCCATCGGGGCGCTGGGACTGATTGTCTATGGCCTTTGGTATTACGAACCCGCCATCCTTACCGTTATCACCTGGAAGGAGATGGCGATCACAGGTGTCGCAGTCATGCTGTTCGGCATTATCATCACTGCTGTCTGTTCTTGGATATCAGTCGGTCATTTCCTTCGTATGACGGCAGGCGACTTGTATAAGATTTAATTGAGAATGGAGAATGGAGAATTGAGAATTAAGAATTGAGAATTAGAATATGGATAAGAGAAATTTCGCATTTGATAAGATAAACTACATCCTGCTGGCAGCAGGCATGTTGATCGTGATTATCGGTTTTCTGCTGATGGCAGGTCCGGGTTCTACGGATACCACCTTTGAGCCTGATATCTTCAGTGCCCGTCGTATCAAGGTGGCGCCTATCGTGTGCCTCTTCGGATTCCTGTCGATGATATATGCCGTGATGCGCAAACCCAAGGATTGACTATGGATTGGATACAAGCTTTGATATTGGGACTGGTGCAGGGACTTACGGAGTATCTGCCCGTCAGTTCGAGTGGTCATCTTACGATTCTCTCGACATTCTTCGGCATGGATGGTGCCGACAATCTGGAATTTACAGTAGCCGTTCATGTGGCAACGGTATTGTCAACACTCGTGATTCTCTGGAAAGAGATCGACTGGATTCTCAAGGGACTCTTTAAGTTCCAGATGAACGATGAGACCAAGTATGCCCTTAACATCCTTGTCTCGATGATTCCTGTGGGCATCATCGGTCTTTTCTTCAAGGACAAGGTGGAAGAGGCGTTCGGTTCAGGTCTGCTTATCGTGGGTGCGATGCTGCTGCTCACTTCGGTGCTGCTGATCTTCTCATATTTCGCAAAGCCACGAATCAAGGAGCGTATCTCTCTCTGGGACGCTTTCGTGATCGGTGTCGCCCAGGCAGTTGCTGTACTTCCCGGACTCTCACGTTCCGGTTCTACCATTGCTACAGGCCTGATGCTGGGCAATAAGAAGGAGAAGCTGGCGCAGTTCTCGTTCCTGATGGTGATTCCTCCGATTCTCGGTGAGGCACTGCTCGATGTGCTCAAGGCCGTGAAGGGTGAGGATGTGATTAGCGATACCATCGGTGTATTCCCGCTTTGCGTGGGATTCGTTGCAGCCTTCCTTTCCGGATGCTTCGCCTGCAAGCTGATGATCAATATTGTGAAGAAGGGCAAACTGCTTTATTTCGGTTACTATTGTGCTGTCGTAGGTGTCGCAGTACTTGTATACCAGCTGACCCGATGAATTTTCAGGAAGGAGCCTACATATATATAAATAAGCCCTATCGCATGTCGAGTTTCGGGGCATTGGCCCATATCCGCTATCTCGTGTCTAAGAAGATCCACGTCAAGCGGGTAAAGATGGGGCATGCCGGCACGCTCGACCCGCTGGCCACTGGCGTACTGATCCTCTGCACCGGCAAGGCTACCAAACAGATAGAGTCGCTGCAGCTCCATACCAAGGAGTACACAGCCACGCTCCAGTTGGGTGCCACTACCCCGAGCTATGATATGGAGCACGAGGTCGATCAGACCTATCCCACGGCTCATATCACCAGGGAACTGATAGAGAAGACCCTGCCCCAGTTCGTGGGTGACATCCAGCAGGTACCGCCATTGTTCTCAGCAGTGATGGTCGATGGTCACAGGGCTTATAAGATGGCCAGGAAGGGTGAGGAGGTAGAGCTTGCGGCCAAGACTGTCCGCATAGATGCGCTCGACCTGACAGCCTTCGATGCGGAGAAGATGCAGATGAGCATCCGTGTCGTCTGTGGCAAGGGTACGTATATCCGTTCGCTGGCACGTGATATCGGAGCAGCGCTTGGCAGTGGGGCCTATCTTACGGCACTTTGCCGCACCAGGGTAGGGGAGGTACGTATAGAGGACTGCCAGACGTTTGACAGTTTCCCTGCATGGCTCGACGCCCAAGATATTGAAGAGGCGAAAAAGTAAAATAGTAAAATTGTGAAATAGTAAAATAGTCAAATAATATAATGAAGTTATCACAGTTTAAGTTCAGATTACCTGAGGATCAGGTGGCGCTGGAGCCAACCTATCATCGTGACGAGTGTCGTCTGATGGTCTTGCATCGCAAGAGCGGCAGGATCGAGATGACAAAGAAAGACGAGAACGGCGAGGATTTGAAAGACGAGGAGGGTAATCCCGTCTATCTCGACTTCCGTAACATTCTCGACTATTTCGACGAGGACGATGTGTTTGTGTTCAACGATACTCAGGTGTTCCCAGCCCGTCTTTATGGCACAAAAGAGAAGACCGATGCCAAGATCGAGGTATTCCTGCTGCGTGAGCTCAATGCCGAGCTCCGTCTGTGGGACGTGCTCGTGGAACCGGCCCGTAAGATACGTATTGGCAACAAGCTCTTCTTCGAGGAAGACGGTCCTATGGTGGCAGAGGTCATCGACAACACCACCAGCCGTGGACGTACCCTCCGTTTCCTCTACGACTGTCCGCACGATGAGTTCAAGCGCGAGCTTTTTGCCCTTGGTGAGGCACCGCTGCCGCGCTATGTCGTCGATAAGCGTCCTGCCACGGAAGAGGATATGGAGCGTTTCCAGACGATCTATGCCAAGAACGAGGGTGCTGTTACGGCTCCTTCTACCGGTCTGCACTTCAGTCGTGAGCTGATGAAGCGTATGGAGATCCGTGGCATCAACTTCGCATATATCACGGTTCACTGCGGCCTTGGCAACTTCGATGCCATCGAGGTGGAGGACCTTACCAAGCACAAAATGGGCTCCGAGCAGGTCATCATCCCTCGTGAGGCCTGTGAGATCGTCAACAAGGCCAAGACCGATGGCCACCGTGTTTGTGTGATAGGTGTCAGCACCGCCCGTGCCACAGAGTCGTCGGTAGGCACCGACGGTATGCTGAAGGAGTTCGACGGATGGACCAATAAGTTCATCTTCCCACCGTATGAGTTTGGTATGGCGAATGCCATGATTGGCAACTTCTATCATCCGGAGTCAACGATGATGATGACCGAGTGCTCCTTTGGAGGCTATGACCTCGTTTACGATGCTTACAAGAAGGCCGTGAAGAACGGCTATAAGTTCGGTTGCTTCGGTGACGCGATGCTGATTCTTGATGATTGATATGCATAAGGTTTATCTGGGACTGGGCAGTAATCTCGGTGATAGAGAAGAGACGATTCGCAAGGCAATATCGCTGATAGGCGAAAGGGTAGGACTGGTGATTCGCCAGTCCTCTCTTATTGAGACCGAGCCCTGGGGCTTTGAGTCTGCGCATAAGTTCCTCAACGGTGTCATCCTCTGCGAGACCGCCCTCACGCCCCGCCAGCTCCTCAAAGCCACCCAGAAGATCGAGCGCGACCTTGGCAAGCGTCGCATCCACGCTACTCAGCGCAGCAAAGATTCTTCACTCTTCACTCTTCACTCTTCACTCTTCAAAGACCGTCCCATCGACATCGACATCCTCCTTTACGACGATCTTACCATCGACGAGCCCGACCTCAAGATCCCGCATCCGCTGATGCACGAGCGCGACTTCGTGATGATTCCCTTAAAGGAGATCCAATAAAAAAGCCCCGCAAATCTGCGAGGCTTAACTTTTTCTCTTTTACTTGCGGAGGCCGAGAGCCTTTACAATAGCACGATAGCGATTGATATCGTTAACGTAGAGATACTTCAGCAGCTTACGGCGCTTACCTACCATCATGGTCAGTGAACGGGCTGTGTTGTGGTCCTTGCGGTTCTTCTTCAGGTGCTCTGTCAGGTGAGCGATACGATAGCTGAAGAGTGCAATCTGTGCCTCTGCAGAACCGGTGTCAGTTGTGCTCTTGCCATACTGACCGAAGATCTCCTCTTTCTTTGCTTTGTCGAGATACATAATTTTAAATGTGATTAAAGTGTTGTGCAATAACATCTTTCAGACGCCTCTACCTGCCTAATCACAAGCGGTTTACGTCATCAAATGCTCCGGATTTTCCGAAATGCGGCTGCAAAGGTACTACTTTTTTTTCAATCCACCAAATTTATTTGAATAAATTCTGTACCTTCTTCACTGTTTTCTTGCTGATCTCGCTGTTAAGGAACATTTCCACCTGGTTTCTCGAGTGTGTGTCCGATCCGCAGAGGTCGTACATCTCCTCTTTCAGCAGCCATTCCGCCTTGTGCTGCACCTCCGGTCCATAGGCTCCCACCAGTGAGGGCACGTTCAGTTGCAGGAGCACGCCTCGCTGCTTCCACTGCTTGTAGTCTTTTGTGTTCATATACTGATAGCGCTCCGGATGGGCCAGTATCGGGTCATAGCCAGTGGCCTTCACCTTGTCGATGATCGCTGCCATGTTCATAGGAGGCGTGTAGTACGACGTCTCCACCAGCAGTCTGTCTTCCTCGAATGGCAGCACGTCGTCCTTCTCTAACCGTTTCAGGAACAGTCCGTCCATCATGTGTTCCGCTGCTAAGTGCAGCTGGATGCCGCCCTTGTACAGCTTATATTGTTCCTGCAGCTCCCCGAACTTACGCTTCAGCTCTGCCGGCTCATTGGGGATGTCCTCCATGATGTGCGGTGTCAGCCACACCTCCTTCACGCCGCAGCGCTCCCATTCCTCCAGTATCTGCATCGTGTCATCCTTCTGCTGCACGCCGTCGTCCACCCCAGGCAACAGATGGCAGTGGCAGTCGCGGAACCCGTCCATCAGTCCGCTTTCCCACACCTGTATCTTACTTGATATCAACCACATAATTCTCCATTCTCAATTGTCCAGCACCTCGTACTCCGAGTTGTTGCTCTTGTACTCCGGCACGATCTCCTTCATCTTCTTCACCGTCGCCATATCGTCAAACCGCTTGGCAATATCTACCAGTTCGTCGATCTCGTGGCACACCTCTTCGTAGTCATACTCCCGCACCTGTGCGATGCGGATCTTCTTGTGGAACGACGGTTTGGTGTTCTCCTCGCTATTGAGCACCTCCTCATAGAGCTTCTCTCCCGGTCGCAGGCCCGAATATTCTATCTTCACGCCCTGTGCCCTCGACATCTTGATCATCCTCTCCGCCAGGTCTGCTATCCTCACGGGCTTGCCCATGTCGAACACGAATATCTCTCCGCCCTTTCCCTTTGTGCCGGCCTCTAATACGAGTTTCGTGGCCTCGGGGATAAGCATAAAGTATCTTGTGATGTCTGGATGCGTCACCGTCACCGGTCCACCGTTCTTGATCTGTTCCTTGAACAAAGGTATCACGCTGCCGCTCGACCCGAGCACGTTGCCGAAGCGTGTGGTCACGAACTGCGTCTTCGATTGGCGGCCGAGGCTCTGCACATAGATCTCGCAGATACGCTTTGAGCATCCCATCACGTTCGTCGGGTTTACCGCCTTGTCCGTTGATACCATCACGAACTTCCGCACGCCATACCTGTTCGATAGGTCAGCGATGATACGCGTGCCCACGACGTTGTTTCTGACCGCCTCGCTGGGGTTGTCCTCCATCATAGGCACATGCTTGTAAGCCGCAGCGTGGAACACGTAGTCCGGACGGAACGCGTCGAACACCCGTTCCATCCTGTCTCGGTCGCAGATGCTTGTCACCACGGTCTGTGCCTTCACACCCGGGTAGTCGTGTGCCATCATCAGTCGTATGTCGTGCTGCGGTGTCTCTGCCTGGTCTATCAGCATCATCTCTGCAGGCTTGTAGGCAGCCACCTGCCTCACGATCTCCGAACCGATGCTGCCTGCAGAACCCGTTATCAAAATACGCTTGCCGGTCAGCTCGCGTCCCACTGATGCCATATCCACGCTTATCTCGTCTCTCGGCAACAGGTCCTCGGCCGTTACCTCCTGCATCTGTACACCCTCGAAGTCCGGCTTGCCGTGCTCCCCGAGTTTGATGCTGTCCATCTCCACGGCAGCCTGTGCCATGAAGATTCTTACGCCTGCACCGATGAGTATGTCCTGCAGTTGCTGTTCGTTGCGGAAGTCACGGTTTCTCAGCGGCGATACCAGCACCGCCTCAATCCTCTCCCTTTCGAGTACAGGCTTCAGGTCGTCCTCCGGTCCGTAGATGCGTACGCCCATCAGCTGGTCGTGGCTGTTATGGCTGTCGTGCGTGAGGAATCCCTTCAGCACGAACCTTGCCGGGCGCTGTACGCGGATGCTCTTCGCCAGTGCTACACCGCCCGTCATTGTGCCGTATATCATACAGCGCATGGCTGTGCCGTTGGATGTCGTCACCTCGTAGAGCGTCTTCATCAGCACCCTGACGGCAGACATCAATACCGTCGCCGTCAGGTAGGTCACCAACAGTTCGCGTGTGCTCAGGTGAGCCACGATTGTCTTGGGCAGGAAATATGCGGCATAGTGCATCGCAAAAGCGATAGCAAACGACAGTCCGTTGGCATATACCACCCTTCGCAGGTCCACGAACGATGCATAGCGGATGATGCCCGAATAGGTATGGAACAGTCGCATCCCGGGTATGCTGAGGACCACGTACATCAGCATGGCAATGGCCAGGCTGTAGGAGTTCAACAGTGTGTCCATGCCCCTGTGGAACAGCCAGTAGGCGGTGAATCCCGACACGAACAGAATGATACAGTCCATGACCAGCACGCACCAGTACGGCAGCGACTTCTTGCTGAAGTACCAGTACAGTATCTTATTAACCGACCTCATACCACTATTCACTTACGATATTGTCTTTGATAACCTTTACTATCCTCTTCACGTCGTCATCGCTCACCATCGGTCCGCTCGGCAGGCACAGTCCCTTCTTGAACAGTGCCTCACTCACGCCATTGACGTATGCAGGTGCCTCTCTGAACACCGGTTGCCGGTGCATCGGCTTCCACAGCGGCCTCGACTCTATGCCCTCACTGTCAAGGGCGAGCCTCATTGCCTCCACATTGTTGCCCGGCTCACAGTCCGTATGCACGCCGCCGCCCTGGTGCACCATGCCGGCAGCACCGCCCACGGCCCCCTTCACGGTCTCGGCATAGGCGCGTTCCTCATGCTTCACCCTCAGGTCCTCGTCCAACAGAATCGTCGTCAACCAGTAGTTCGAATCATAACCCCTATCTGTATAATCTGTGGTTTCAGTGGTGTCTGTGAAGTTTTCTCTATCTGTGAGATCTGTGAGATCTGTGTGAGGCTGACTGTGCACGGTGATGCCCTTCACGTCCTTCAGCAGTTCGCAATACAGTTCGTGTATATGCTGATGGTGTGCGATATGCCCGTCCACCACCGTCATCTGTCCACGGCCTATCCCTGCACAGATGTTGCTCATGCGGTAGTTGTATCCTATCGCCTCATGCTGGTAATAGGGATAGCCTTCGCGGGTCTGTGTTGCCAGCCACATGACTTTCTGCCTGGCCTCCATGTCCGGACAAATCAGGGCACCGCCGCCGCTGGTGGTTATCATCTTGTTGCCGTTGAACGACAGCACACCGTATTGGCCGAAGGTGCCGAGCACCTGTCCCTTATAGCGTGAGCCAAAACCCTCAGCGGCATCCTCGATGACGGGTATCCCATACCTGTCGGCAATCTCCATGATACGGTCTATCTGGTATGGCATACCGTACAGTGCCACGGGTACGATGGCCTTCGGCTTTCTGCCTGTCTTCGCGATACGGTCCTTGATGGCCGTTTCCATCAGTTCCGGGTCCATGTTCCATGTCTGCGGCTCAGAGTCCACGAACACAGGCGTTGCCCCGAGGTACGTCACGGGATTGGCTGAGGCGCAGAACGTGAAGCTCTGCACAATCACCTCGTCACCCGCACTTACGCCGCAGGCTATCAGTGCCAGGTGTACCGCTGCCGTTCCTGCGCTCAGTGCCACTACCTCCTTCTTCTGGAGGCTCTCTACAGTATTGTCTTCTGACGCTTTGATACCGGTAACGAAGTCGCGCAGGTCGTTCTCGAATGCGTTGACATTCGGACCGAGCGGCACCACCCAGTTGGTGTCAAACGCCTCCTGGATGTATTTCATTTCCTCACCCGTCTCACTCATGTGGGCAAGGCATAAATATATTCTTTTTTCCATCTTTACGAGCAAATTCGCGGCAAAAGTACTACTTTTTTCGCAATCCACCAAATAATTCGGCTATTTTCCCTATTATTCTTGCTGTGACGCCCGCGATGACGCCCACGACGGCACGGTCAGTTATTCCCGTTGAAGACCTCCATTGTCGCTGCCGTCCCCGAATTGATGTCCTTGCGCATGAAGACGTTTCTCATCGTGATGATGAATATTTTGATGTCCGTCAGCAATGACACATGGTCAACGTACCACACGTCATATTCGAACTTCTGTTTCCATGAGATGGCGTTCCGTCCGTGACATTGTGCCCATCCTGTGATGCCGGGCCTGACCTCATGGCGTCGCATCTGTTCCTTGGAGTACAGCGGCAGATACTGCACCAGCAGCGGTCTCGGGCCTACCAGTGCCATGTCGCCCTTGATAACATTCACCAGTTGCGGCAGCTCGTCGATGCTGGTTGAGCGCACGAACTTGCCGACTTTCGTCAGCCTCTGCTCGTCGGGCAGCAGTTCGCCGTCTTCGCCCCGCTCGTCCGTCATCGTCTTGAACTTGACCACCTTGAATATCTTCCCGTCCTTTCCGGGTCTGGGCTGCAGAAATAGTACCCCCGCCCCCTTATTGGCGAAGTGCAGCCACAGCGCGACTACTGCCAACAGTGGCGACAGTACCGTCAGCGCAGTGAGGCAGACCCAGAAGTCAATAAACCGTTTGAAGAAATGTCTGTACATCAGTCTTTTAATATTTGTTCATAATAGTCCAGCAGGCACTGTCTGACGTAGCCCTGCTCATACCGTTCGGCAATCATCCGTCGGGCATTACCCGCCATCCGCTGCCGTTCCTTCGTGTCCGTCATCATCCGCAGCATCGCACTGTAGAGCGCCTCTTCGTCCCTTGGTGGGATAATGAGGCCGTTCTCGCCTTCCCGGATGATCTCCCGTGAGCCGTTGATGTCCGTCACGATACAGGGCAGTCCCATCGCCCCGGCCTCAATCACCGTGTTCGGGAAACCTTCCCTGTAGCTGGGGAACACGAAACAGTCGGCCGTTGCATAGTATGCCAGCAGCTCGTCACCCTCCTTCGTTCCCACGGCATGAATACACGGATGCTGTTCAATCGTTTCCCGCGTCTCTTCCGATACCGGGTCCAGCTGCTGTTCAAACCATCCCACTAGTATCAGTTGCGTATCCTTATACGCCTCATTCAGCCTTTTGAAGGCATTCACCATCTCATTGATCCCCTTGTCCCCGACAATCCTCCCAACAAACAAAAAGGTGAACATCTGTGAACCTTTCGCAATCTGTGAGATCTGTGTGACCTTCTCCAAAACTTCCTTTCTGTGTGAGAACTTCTCCAGGTCGATGCCCCTCACGTTCCCGTATCCCAGCACCCTCAGCGGTTTCTTCGTGATCCCGTTGTTAAGCAGATCGTTCTTCACACCCTCCCCCTCGGGGATGATATGTGTGGCGCAGGCACACGTCAGCCAGTCCGTCGCCATCAGTATCCGCCGTTTCAGTCCCTTCTCCGTGGGCCATACCAGTCCTGTAAACGTATGCACCCGCACAGGCACCCTTGTCAGCCATGCCGCCATCATACAGAGCAGTCCCGCCTTCGGGGTCATCGAGTGTACCATCTGCGGCCGCTCCCTGAAGAGCACCCCGATCAGCTTTAGCAGCGCCTTTATATCCTTCGTCACCGAGATATGCCGCTCCATTGGTACGGCAATCCCCTTCACCTGATGCTTCGCTACCGCCTCGTCCAAGTCCTCCCCTGGCGATGACAGCAGCACCACGTTGTATCTTTCCTTCAGTTGCGGCAACAGACCCTCCACAAAATACTTGATGGACATCGGTACCGTACAGGCACGTATGATCTTTTTTCTCATCGACTTTTGGGGTATTCCATTATCCATTGTCTTGCTCCGATATGACTTTTGCAGGTACGCCCACGGCCACACTGTTGTCCGGGATGTCCTCTGTGACGGCAGCACCCGCACCGATGGTACACCACTTGCCGATTTTCACACAGGGGATGACGGAAGCCCCGACACCTATCAGCGTACCTTCCCCCACCTGTACTTGTCCGCAGAGGGATGCATGCGGAGCTACATGCACATAGTCACCGATGACACATTCATGATCTACCGATGCGCCTGTATTCACAATGCAATGCCTGCCTATCTGAGCATCGGCATTGACGATGGCCCCAGCCATCACGACACTCCCTTCTCCTATCTTTACCGTCGGAGAAACGATTGCCTGGCTGTGCACGGCTGCATCGGCAAACTTACAGTCGATCTTTTCAACCACCTTCTTTCTGGTTCTGTTGACACCGATGCTGACAACGACCTCGTCCACGCCTTCCATCGTATGTTGCACCGGAAGGCCTGAAAGCTCGTTGATATCAGGATTGTCGTCGACAAAGCCCTCTACAGCCTTGCCCTGGCTCTCCAGTATCTCCCTGATCACCTTACCGTGACCGCTCGCTCCGTATAGATATATCATCAGTTTGATGGCAATTTGGCTGCAAAGATAGCAAAAAGATTTTTATCTTGCAAGGAAATTCCTAAAAAACTAAAAAACCGAGGGCCAGACTGCGATATCCTCAGCCTGGCCCTCTGCCTTATTGCTTCTTATCCGCTCCGCACAGCCGAAGCCTAAATCGTTAGGATTGACTGTATGTCACACAGATCTCACGGATTCGAATTATTTGTCAGTAGATCCTGGCTTAACCTCAGTATCCTTGTCATTCTGAGGTTCTGGGATCTTGAAAACGTTCTCGTTTGCCAATTGAGCAAGTCTTGTCTGGATACGCATCAATAATCCGGTGGCAGAAATTCCAGAAGGCAGAGGCTTTAGTACCTCTGTTTTATCACCTTTCAAGAAATTCTCACCAAACAGAATAACAATCCCTGCATGAGACTTATTTGACGAGGAAGACTTGTCCTGAACATCGAAACCTATGTCATTTTCCTCGTCATAAGAAAAACAAAGTTTACGGATATCACCAGTATTCAGTTTGCAGTAGCCATACAACCGACGTTGTGGAGTCTGAGGTATACGCAAGATATCATCAAGCCAACCATCTATAGCCATCCTTGTAACGGAGAAGTAATCTTCATTATGTCGTAAATTGAAAGCAACAAGAGACACACTACTGTCTGCATTAAGCATGGCGGGCGAGAATAAGGCTCGCGCAACATTTTCTACATCAAGAATCTTATTATCTGACATAGCGGTTAATTGTCTCTATTGTCGATTTAACGGCTTCAAGTGAAAGGGGCTGGTGGTCATGTCCTATAGCCTTGTTTTCTTTCTCAGCAAAATATGAAAATTCTTCTGTACCTATACTTATTGCTGCATCCTTATGCTGAAGCAATAAGGTACCGTTGACATTAGGAAATAAAGCCCAATCAGTAAGTTCGTGAACGTCGCACGAACGTAATAGACTCTCTACAAAGTCAGCTATTTGTGGGATAACGGATTCTGCCCCATCAGCATCCCAGTCTGGTTCCAGTTTCCTGAACTCCTTTAAGCGACGCTTCATGTAGGCAAGGTTCTCATCAGCAACTTCCATCTGAAGCTGGCGATAGACAGCTCGCTTTGTACCGATGGGCATGTGTGTCTGGTGCAGGTAGCTTATCACCGTGTCGTAAATTGTCGGTGTGTATGCTACTGCAGACTCTTCTGCGACTATTGGGGTGTTTTCTATATGTGGATAATTATTGTCTGACATATTCTATGTCCTCCTATTTGGCTGCAAAGATAGTGAAAAGAATTATATCTTGCAAGAAAAATGCCGGAAAAGTGAAAAAATGAGGGCCAGACTGTGATAACGTCAGCCTGGCCCTCTGCCTTTTGCTTCCTATCCGCTTCGCGGAGACGAAGCCTAAATCGTTTTTATTACATCACCCCAACACTCTCAAAGATCCTTTGAAATCCTTTGTTGGGATGTAAGCAGCCAATTTTGACGTATAGGCCTAGAAGGTTGCCCTTTCAGGTAACTAAAGTGAAAATCGACTAAGTTTTTTATTGTTTTTTAAGCTGCCTTGCAAAGACTAATTGTCATCGGCAACATATTTTCGTAATCTGTT
>JAEEGL014618170.1_pt1 | contig 18863 bp, 15 predicted proteins | sample 9134231 | NCBI WGS metagenome assembly JAEEGL01 (sample SAMN16246548, study PRJNA631951) | gut metagenome | biome: gut microbiome; feature: rumen; material: fiber-attached | host: Bos | place: Iran: Karaj | collected 2018-10 | reverse complement strand
CAGAAAAGCACGGTCTTCAGAACTTAATGTAATGGATGTAGCTTTCTTGCCCATAGTAAATGCTCCTTTCGGTTCGATAGAAACATTATACTACAAAAAGAATATACAGTCCAGTTATTTAGAAACGTTTATACTAGTGTTCTTATTGCGCATCGGATAACACGCTTTTGGCGCCTTTTATAAGGGCACCATGTTTTGACATATTAAATACTTCTATCCCCTTATATCTCGCAAGCTGTGACTCCAGTCCCAGCCTGAACCAGTTAAACGCTTCACTGGTCCTGACTGTTCCACCGTCAACCGACGACACGGTCATAGTTCCCCGCTCGTCAACGTCAGCCTTATAAGGCATACCTTCAGCATATGTCTTCCCGGAGGGGTAAGCCAGATCCTGTCCGACAAGCCATATCTTTTTAGCTCCCATCCGTACAGCTGCTTCCAACGCCAGACCTGCCACACTGCCGCTAACCTGCCATACATCCGTATCTTCTCCTTTATTACTTATAGCCGCTTCATATCCTGCATCTACCAAGCATACCGGTCCGCAATACTGTTCCAGATACTGCCAGTTCAGACGCCTCTCTGCGATCAGCGGTATTCCTTCCGTCTGATCTCCGATCCCGGCGATATGTTCTCTCATCTGAACATACTGATCAGCTGCAGCTACCAGATCAGGTCTTATCCCCTCCTTAAACAATCTGCGAAGAACAGTATTAACCGCAACTATCCCCCGCACTCCCATACTCTGTTTCAAAAAGTCCATCTGCTCATCTAACGACGGTCCCGCGGAAACAACTATCCATTCGTCTCTTTTCAGCTCTGCTTTTATCGCGTCAAGTGTTATCCGCTCGTGTTTAGCATTCTTCCATATATTTATATCGGTTCGTGAGCTCATACTGCGCTGAAGGGCGATATTCGCCTCCAATATGCTCATGGCACCTTTCCGCGCATTTTTATAAATATTCTTTTTCCAAGCCGATATATAAAAATACTCTTTCCTGTTATGCGACACATTTTCCCCCTCTGCCGCTAAAAACATGTCTGCAACTTTATCAATATCCGGATTATGATAAATCTTCAATGCACTATCCTCTATCCATGACAAAACGCCGTACTGTCTTGCGTATATGAGCATCACTTCATCTTCTTCGTATATGACTATGCTTGCCGCTCCCTCAGACATTCTCCATATCTGATACGGAAGATATCCCAGTCCGCAGCCCAGAATGTGATAAGTTTCCGTGCTGGGGCTGAATACGGATCCGGCTATCCCGTATGCTTCTCCCATAGGGTCATAGGAGCTGTGCATCGTGATCCTCTGCTCCTCATCTTTTACACTCAGGAATCCGCTGTTGGCGCTTTGAATAGTATACTTTCCCTCCGTAACATCTATCCCGGTATAATAAGACATATACTCAAATAACAAAGGTATCAGCAAACCCTCAGCAAGCGCCGTAGCCTCACACTGATCATTAAAGGAATCCCGGACTCTTATTGCCGCATCTTCTATCGCCGCTGCAAGTTCCCTGTCTTCTTCAGATAATTCCGGCAGTATACGCTCTATAGCAGCCGCCGCCAGATTATATGCCGCGCGTGCATCCCTATCCCTGCCCGTCCGGACCATATCAATATAATACCTTATCTGATCGATGACCTTTGCCTTTTGATATATTTCTTCCAAAAAATCCTCTGCCATATCCGCACCTTCTATCCGTTATTTACTGCATCCAGGATCTGTCTGCATTTATTCCTGAAATCATGCTCTTTTTTCACTTTCAGATATGCATTCTCCGCAATTTTCTTACGTTCTTCCTCATGCTCAAGATAGTATCCCGCTATATCCGAAGCATCTTCCACGCTTTCATAATAAACAAAATCTTCCCCCGGCACAAAAGCGTCGCACAGATCAGCCTGATAATTCGTTAAGACAAATCCTCCGCATCCCATAATATCCATGATCCGTTGCGGTATCCCTCTCTTAATACTGCGCAATGAAACATTAAGATTTATCCGGGCGCATTTTATCGCATATGGTGCTTCCGTATAATAATCCACACAGCCCATATTCCGTACGCGGTCCAGCTCATGCGTTTCATCCGCGGTATACAGGGCAACATCATATTTCTGCGATAACTCCTTAAGTATATGTTCCCTCTCCTGAGCTGTCACCCGCATCGCCAGATAATAGTTTGCAAAATCCCACGCCGCAGTATCATAGCTATCCCCTTTTTCCTCGGTCAGCGGTACTGTCTTTTTTATCATTTCCATGATATCCGGCCTAAGCACATCTTCAAGTATATTAACACCATGAAGAATCTCCTGAACATTAACGACTGCATCAAGATAACCCTTTATATAATCTTCAAAGTCCGTATATTTATCAAAATACTTATATTTCCCCCTATACAAAGAACCTATCATCGCCACATCGGCAGAATACTTTTTTCTCTGTTCATCATCGGGAATCATCTTATCATATGTTTCCACATCAGCGGCCAGCGGAAGATACCATACATGTTCTACTCCCTCCCGCCGCATGCGCTCCACTTCATAAGAATCAAAATGGAAGATATAATTCTCAGGAAAGAACACTGCCATGGAATATAAGAGTACAGCCGGACTGTCATAGATCCAGCATACATATTTTCTTCTGCAGGCATGCACCGCCGTCGCTATCACCGGAAAAAAATTAAAAGAAAAAACTATATCCGCATTTGTTTTTAAAATGCTTTCTGCTATTCGGACTCCCAGTTCTTCTCCATGACTTGTTTCTGCTGATGACTGCGGGAACTCGAATATCTCAACCTTATGCCCCAGCCCGGACATGATCCTTTTTATTGTCTTATTACCAAACGCCGGCCATTCCATCAACAGGATATTCATCCTACCCTCCCGCATCCCGGATCCATATAATCACCGGAGAATTCTGCTATCAGTTCTTTATATCATAAAAAGCTTTTCTCAGATCTATCTTTTCCTCTGTCAGGGCGTGATGACAGATCTCCGCTATCCGCGGTGCTGCTTTACCTGCGCCATATGGATTTATCACCTTTTTGCATTTCATAATATGCTCATCACTTAGAGCAATATTAACCGCCCTGATAATATCCTCCGCATCCGTATTGCAATGGATCACGCTCCCGGCGCACAGCCGTCCTCTCTGCCGCTCTCCTATATCCACGGTGGGCACATGACATGACGGCGCTTCTATTATACCACTGGAAGAATTGCCTATAACAAAAGCACAATGTTTCATAAGCGAAAGATATCTTTTCATCCCCAGGGACGAATACAGATGAAGATTGGGGATCTCTTTCTCCGCTTCTTCAAACAAGGCGTTGATACGCGCTCCTCCATGATCCGAATTTGCTTTTGTCACGATAAAGCAGATATCCGGAAACGCGCATATTGCCTTAAGCAGACATGACACATCTGCATCCGGATCACCCGGTCCCATAGTAACCGGCTGCCATGTACACAAGGCGTAATCCCCATCTTCCAGGCCTATGCTTTCAAGCGCTTTTTCCCTCGATATATCTTTAAGAGAAAGAAGATTATCTATGCTTGTCGATCCGGTATCATATACTCTTTTCGGATCCTCCCCCAACTGTACAACTCTTTGTCTGCTTTCGGCGCTGCTCACAAAATGAAGATAAGCTATCTTGGTGATGGCATGCCGTATCCATTCATCCACCGCGCCTTCAGTGGTATCTCCCCCACACATATGAAAGACAGGAATATGCATATTCCCTGCGGCAACAGCAATGGCCAGCATCTCATAACGGTCTCCCAATATCAAAACAGCATCATATTTTTCTGCATAAAACAATTTCGAAAACTTAACCAGAGCCTCTGCCTGATTCACCGAAGTATCGACAGGGCTTTCCGATCCGACAGGTATCTCCACCTTTTTATCAATGCGCTGTCCTGCTGTCTCTATCTCCTCTATAGTCATTCCGAATGCAGCGCTCAGATGAGTTCCGGTAACTATCAGCTCCACGCAAAAATCATGACTCTCGAGTTTTCGCAATTCGGTGATCACCGGAGCCAGCAATCCGTATTCAGCTCTTGTTGCAGTGACTACAGCCATCCTCTTCATAATTCGATCAACTCATCCTCTTCAAAATCCCTTATTGCTTTTGTTCCGATAACCTGCATCCACAGCATAGGGCTGATACCGTTTCCGGGACGTTTGGTTGTGATATTCTCTTCGGTCAAAAGCTCACCCTTAAGTATCTTTCTTCCAGCCACAATACTTCTGCGCGCAACTGCAATATTCTTTTTTTCCGATTCCGTAGGCTGCTTATCCGCACTTCCAAGAGCTTTCTCTATATGGCGTATGCTTTCCGTCATCTGTTTAAGTTCTTCCGGTTCAAGACTTGCCTTATGATCCGGCCCTTCCATATTACGGTCAAGGGTAAAATGTTTCTCTATGACTGTTGCTCCCAAAGCCACTGCCGCTATCGGCACTTCTATCCCACGGGTATGATCGGAATAGCCCACTTCATATCCAAATCTTTCCTTCAATGTTTTTAATACATTAAGATTAACATCTTCAAAGGGTGTGGGATATTCTGTATTACAATGCAAAAGCCTGATATCTTCTGTTCCGGCAGATTGCAGCACCTTAATGGCGGCCCCTATCTCTTCCATCGTGCACATTCCGGTAGACATGATAACAGGCCTTCCCGTTTTCCCTATCTGCATCAGATACGGCAGATCCGTCACCTCTCCTGAGGGTATCTTCCAAAAAGGCATATCAAAGCCTTCCAGAAAACTGATACTATCTCTGTCAAACGGCGTAGAAATAAAACATATACCTATCTCATCACAATGCTTTTTAAGCTCACGAAACTCCTCATACCCAAGTTCCAGTTTTTTCAGCATTTTTATCTGAGGTTCTTCAACCGTATTCCGTTTCTGATATTCTGCCTGAGCAGCATGCCGCGCAACCAGCGCTTCCGCCTTAAACGTCTGGAACTTAACGCAATCGGCTCCCGCCTTTTTCGCAGCCTCAGCCAGCTTAAACGCGAGATCAAGGCTGCCGTTATGATTAACCCCCGCTTCGGCAATGATCAATACCTTCTTAGCGCCCATAAGAATCAATGCTCCTTAAGTCTTTTAATCTGTAACTCTGTCTCCCTGGACACGGCAGGGATTGCCATATGCCGTTGCTTTCTGCGGCAGATCCGTCAGTACAACGCTCCCCATCCCCACCATTGTTCCGTTTTGTATCCTGACGCCCTGCTTTACGACCGCCCCGGCGCCTACATGAACATCATCCGCAAGCTTTACATCCCCGCAGAGCACTGCTCCCGGACTGACATGCGTAAAGTCACCCGCCACGCAATCATGCTCGATAACGGCCGCTGTATTGATGATCGCGCAATTACCTATAGTACAGCCCGCATTTATCACAGCGCGTTTCCCCACAAAACATCCCCTGCCTATCTTCACTCCTTCTGCCAGTATCGCAGAAGGATCGATAAAGCTTGGTATATTAAATCCCAGATTATCTATCATTTCATACAGTCTGCGCCTGATCCGCGTATCGCCGACACTTCCCAGAGTGATAAAAGCATCCCTCCAGCCTGCCTCATATAGCCCGGGTACATCTTCATCCGTTCCGATAACCTTTATACCGTCGGTCTCTCCCGCATCCGGCGCGATGATAGCTATTTCAGTATATTGCCGTAAACTCTTTATCGTATCCAGTACGGAACGGCAGTGTCCTCCGCCGCCCAAAAGCAACAGTCTGTTTCCCATATCACATGCTCCGATATTCTTATTCTTCCCAGACAGGATGTTTGAGTTTCCAGCCCGCAGCTGTTTTCTCAAACAGATCTTTGTTATACAAGCTGTCTACTATACTCCAGAATTCGCTTTCCGTATATCCGCAGAACTCACAGAAGTCCCTTACGCAAAGCGGGTCCAGGGCATGATCCCTCTCCTGTACCAGTTTTACAGCCTCTTCACGGCTTATCAGTCCATATCTTACCATTCTTGCCGCATAATCTGTAGCTGAAGCGTGTCCAAATTTAGGATATTTCATCCATGAATGGACAAGATAGGCCCTGCTGTCTATCTGATCAAAATTCTCAACATGATGAGTGCGGTACCACTCATGGGTCAGATCGTGGAATCCGTGTTTCCTCGCTAATTCATAATTTTCAAATGAATTCCACGGTACAAAATAAGATATATATATGGGATCAAGACTATCTATCTCTTCTTTTTTAGGCGCCCTAGTCATAAAAAGATCGCGCGATGATATCCCGCACTCCTTTATCAATTCCGCCTCGTCGATCCCGCTTGCTACGCCATTACTGAGCTGTTCTTTTGCGGAATATGTCTCCTTGGCATCCGATCCGCCATATTCATAGCTTACATTCTCTCCGTATACCAGAAGAGGAGTATTATATCTCAAGGCCATAAACAGAGGATATGTATATATAAGCCTGTCTATATACCATGTCGGCTTTCCGTATTTTTCAAACATATAGCGCATAAGCTTTTTCTGGACAGCACGGTCGGGCTTAAGGCTGATTATGTTACAGCTGAATTCCTCAGAAATATTTTTCAGGTTATGTTTCCCGGCTTCCGTCATAGGAAAATTATCCTCTACAGAGAATAATATAGGGTTCATATGCATCACATTCTTCATCAGGTGAACCTGATAATGTGAGTCCTTACCTCCGGATACCGCTATGGCGCAATCGTAACCGTCTCCGTTCATTCCGCGATATTTATCGCATAACGCCTCGAATTCCTGCCACCTGCTCTGCCAGTCGACTTTCTTCCGGTTCTCATATGAAAGACAGGCTGAGCATATACCTTCTTCCGAAAACCTGATCCCGGGCCTTGTGTCCGGCATAACGCATCTTTTACAATACATATATAAATCCCTCTCTTTCCCCAGATTACAGTTACTCCTAAGGCAGAATATAATGTTAAATTATATCACAGATCCAAATACTATTCTATCGGCTCTTTAAGTCTCCAGAATTCCGGACACTCCATACCATTGGTTTCCAGCAGTTTCATCAATTCCCTGTACTGCCCCTTAAAAAACGGATATGAATGCGAACCTTCCAGCCTTTGTGGTACCATATAATCCTTTCCAAACTGCGTACTCAGCACTTTTGCGGCTTCTATCGGCGAAGGTAGCTTTATATGCTCGAAATCCAGCAGTTCTCCTTCTCCAAACCATTCCGGCAGGAATACTCTTTTATTATCGCCCGATCCCTTATCCGGAATGCAGGCCACCCATTTTCCGTCGTTTTTATACATTCCCATTATACAATCCGAAAGTATGGACAATCTCTGTTTATACGGCAGATTCTCCGGAAGGCTAATACCTATCGTTTCTTTCAGTTCATCATAAGTCGCTATTTTTTCTTCCATGCTCAGTTCTTTGTTGTCCCATTCCCTGCATAAAGTATTTGCACATGCAAGCAGGGTATCCTGTGTCTTCTCTGCTTCAGCATCATCCGGAATATTATCCAGTATAAAAATGTCTATCCCCAGATGAAACGGGCACAAATGATACTTTATCAGATGTTCCTGCGTGAGCATAAGATTTCTCCCGTTATCTATACGCCATGCAAGATTTGTGCTTTCGGGAGTTCTGTACGGATTAAAAAGAATAAGCCCTTTCTCATTAAAGATCTCATCATCCAGACTATTGAGCCTCATCGCATCTTCACGGAAAAGCCATATATCTATATCGTCATCCCAGGGTATGAAACCTTTATGCCTTACCGCCCCCAGGAGAGTTCCATACGCAGCATAATATTGAATATCATTCGCCATGCATATTTCATCAAAGCCCTGCAAAACTTCCATCTCTGCTGCCCATGTACGTTTCATCAGCGAAGATATACGAAATCCTTCCCTTTCTTCTTCTCTGAAAAAATCTTCCTCAAAATGCATTACTTCCTCCAAAAAACTGCAACTTGTATTACTTCGGCAATCATGATAATCTAAAATCAATATTACAGCGGTCATCAACGGAGATAAAACATTGAACGATAATATCGCGGACATCCTGTCTAACGCCTTACAACACATAGAAGACATGCATTATAGCGAAGCCATCGCTCTGCTGCAGACCTTTGTTTCCGATCATCCCGACATGATCGATCGTCGTTTCTCTTCCGAAGTTGATATACTCAATCATCTTATAGAGTACAGATCAACCCTGGGAGAATGGGAGTATTTCCGTCTGATGAAAATGGTATACAGCTACTGCGAAAAGAAATATGCTTCCGCGCTGTCTGATACCACGCCCCTTCCGTTCGCTGCCACATCCGATCCCAATACCATCTGGTGGTGCTGGCTTCAGGGATACGAACAGGCTCCGGAACTGGTCAAGGGATGTTACCGGTCTCTAAATAAATTAAACCGTCCGATACAGATCATAACTAAAGATAATTACAATGAGTTTGTCTCAATCCCACAGGTACTTATCGACAAGTGGGAACAGGGCATCATTTCAAATACTCATTTTTCTGATATCCTGCGTATCGCCCTCCTGACCGAACGCGGCGGTACATGGATAGATTCCACTGTTTACTGTTCTGACAACGCCCTCATCACAGATATTACGGATTCTTCCCCTCTCTTCTGCTATAGCTTTGCCATGCGCGATACGATAAACGAAGAGATGATGTTTGATAACTGGCTGCTGCACTGCAGCTCTCCCAGCCTCATACTTAATGATACACGCTCAATGCTCTATGATTACTGGACCACCGAAGACAGCACCATGCATTATTTTCTGTTTCATTTGCTTTTTACCTTAGCCTGTAAAAGGCATCCGCAAGAAACTGCCGCCATTCCCATCTTCAGTCTGGAACCCTGTCACATCCTGCAATTAGAATTATTACATCCATATTCCGAAAAGCGCTGGAATCAGATAATGCAAATGAGCGGGATACATAAACTCACATATAAATACGATAAAGATTTTGATATCAGCGGCACCATGCTGGAGCACTTCTTAAACATTGTCTGATATGCACCCGCAGCGGTCAGACTGTTATATTATCCCTGATCTCCGCAAATTCCTTATAGGCCTCGAACAGATAACGGCCTATCACTTCCATCATTTCAAAATCATTTTCATGATCAAGGTCCAGAACAGCTGTATCCATCATCTCGATCATTTCGCAATAACCATCCAGCACCTTGCGTCCTGATCTTAAATGTACGGGAGAATATGCATACAATGACGCATTCATATCATAGATCTCCGGTGCCTGCTGTCTTGCCGTATATTCGGATTCTATCACCTTACCTACGCCTTTTTCCAGCTTCTTTAGCTGATTAAAATATGGATTCCTTCTGGCAGGGACTACCGAAACCGTCACATCGGCTTTCTTTTCAGCCTGTTTTACGATCAGAGCCTCTATATCTTTAACACGCCTTAACGGAGAGGTTATATCCAGATCTACAACCATATCATATACGGTATTATTCTTTTTCTCCATCAGATCCAGACAGTTGCTTATCACATCAATCTTGCCAACCGTATCGCCCGCTAAAGAAGCATCTCTATTGATCAATTCTACACCACGGATCTTATTATTTCCCATCATCTCAAGCAGTGCTTCACTGTCAGAGCTAACGGCTATATCATATTCAATATCCTGTTTTTTTTTCAGATAAAGATCTATTGCCGAAAGAGAATAATAGGCCAAGGGCCTACCCACAAAATCCTTAATATTCTTATTCAGTATTCCTTTAGATCCAGCTCTGCCGCAGATCGTAAATAATATCTTCATCTCTTATCTACCTCCCCTGTAATATTCCCTGTGTAAGTTCCAATACCTGCAGGGCATTGGCAATATCATTTTGCGACTCTCCGCCCTTAGTTATCAGATCCACAAAGTAAGCCAGTTCTCTCTTCTGATAAGCGTCCCTGTCCTCCGTCAGATCGATCAGCTTACCTTCTTTTAAAAACCTGACCTGAGAATTTATCAGATCTCCTATGATCGTATCCTCATCTGTATACAGCTCTATATTCCTTATACTTTTTCTTCCAAAATAATCAAGATGCAGTTCTGCGATCATATTCTTATACTGCGCTATATAGATCGCATAATCATCACTGTCGATCTCCAGATCCGATACCTTACCCATATAGCAGCTTACATTCGTGGGCATTCCGAATAAATATGTCAGGTAATCCCATTCATGTATAAGATCTATGCTAACTCCACCGCCAAGCTCCCTGTGAGCGCTGTATGTTTCTCTGTAATCGATCCCCGCTCTCCAATCCGGAAGATAGCTGGAAGATATACTCCTGACAGCGTATACCTTTTTAAGCTCCACTTCATTTTTCAGATAGCTGATAACATTGCAATATCGCAAAGGACAGGCCACATAATATATCGAATCTTTTCTGAACGGAACAGAACGCATTTTATCCACAGTCCGCAGAGATGTCACAGGCTTCTCAACAAAAAAATGTTTTGCATGATCATGAAGTCTGACCAGCATATCAGCATGAAACTCTGTTGGATTGGTTAAAAAAACGACGTCATAGTCAGTTGGCATTTCCTCGCAGGAAGTATATACCTTATCTATCCCTAAGGGAACATCCTTATCATACGATGTCTGTCTGCGTAATGCATCGATCTTAATATCCATCCCGTCAGCGCTGCAGATATCGCAAAGATTACGTATATGCCTGCGCGCTATAGAACCTATCCCCACAAAGCAGACCTTCATCTTCATTCACCACCTTCTATGCTGTCTATCATCGCCAGAACCTTCAGATCTTCTTCAAACGTATACCTGGCGCTCCCTTCACCTTTTACCATTCCGAGAAATGTTTCCAGCTCTGTTTTATATGCATTTTCTATCACAAATGATTCATATCCTTCCTGTTTATCTATAGTCTCATACAGATCTATACTCTTCATTTCTTTTGTAGAAATATCCATATCCTTAAGCCCAAGCGGCGTGCCGTCCCAGGTAAGATATATCTGTTCTCCGTAAACTTCCAGATTTCTTACAGCTTTTCTGGACATTACATCTACACAGAAACATCCCTTGTTACCATTTTTATGCCTGATCAGCATCATGTAGTTATCCGCATATTGGACAGGCAGATCCGTATTATGTCCGGATATCACCTCATAACTGTCTATATCCCCGAATACTTTTAATATCCACGGAAACTCTATAGCCATCAGCTCCCGGCAGCCGTTTGTCCGTTTATCACCGACAAAATAATCCTTCACAGATTCCCAGGGATGCCAATCAGGAAGATACTGTCCTACATGATAAGTGTAGTTCAATCCCTTATTTCCTTCAACTGCCGCTACCCTGTCTTTTATATAACAGATTTCATCACGATACAGAAATGTTGATGACAGAAATAAAACTCTCTGCTTTTGTGCAGCAAGCTGTATATTGGAATCATACCCGTCATTTACAAGATTTAATTCCGTGAAAACATGACAGTTATGCTCCAGTCCTTTCTTAATGATCGCAGCGTGTGCAAGAGGAGATGTGGAAACGACTATACAATCCGGCGCCCCATCAAAGGCTTTATCCAGATCTTCCATTGTACATATCCCAAACTCTTCCTCAGCCTGTCTGCGTCTGTCCTCTCTGCTGTCAACCCCTATGATATTTATCTCAGCGGATATCTGTTTCAGCAAACGTATGCGTCTGCGTCCCATCGATCCAAGACCTATAAGTAGTATTTTCACGTCATCCTCACCTTTCTGAAGTATATATAGATAAACTAATACTGTACATTCAGTTTTTCAAACAGATCAACAAATGTTCCTTCCATGTCTTCCAGTTCATCAGCTCTCTTTTTAGATTTTTTACTCATAGACTCATAATAATCTTTATCGCTTATATATTGGGCTATCTTTTCCAGCATTTCACCGTAATCCTCTACAGTAAACTCGTCGCCCATAGTTCCCCAAACATCCCCATATCGCGTTGTAACTACCGGCAGTCCGTGATATGCGGCTTCGAAAGCCGATCTGCCCCCTCCGGCCCTTGTAGGCTGGATGTAAAGATCTGCCATCTTTACACATTCCCCTCCGTTCGCCACATCTCCTGCGAAAACCAGTCTTTCATTATCATCAGCAAAATCCGTCACTCTCTTCTTATCATCTATTTTTCCGATAATAAACACGCAAGCCTTTTCAAACATTTTCAAAACATCTCTTATCACAGAAAGAAAATCATCACGCATCTCCAAGTCCAGACGATTTCCCACAACAGCTATCACAAAGCTTTCAGTATCTATCCCATAATCCGAACGTTTATACTCATCTTTATTTACACGCGGATAAATATAATTGTACCTTGATATGACAGGCTTTTGCCATGGTTTAAATGTTTTTATGATCCTTTCATCCGTTTCCCTGAGCCCTCTGGGTAAGACCATATATTCGGCCATGCTTACGGGAAAGTCTATAGCACACGGTATACTTGCCGTCTTAGCAAAATGTCTGCAAAGATCAGCCACAATGCTGTATCCGCTCACATTATAAACAAGGCGCGGTTTCAGATCCCGGATATACGAAAGCATACTGACTATTTCATCAATGTCCGGCATGCTTACAGCTATCTGTTTAAACGGAAAAAACTCATCTTTATACTGATACTCCGTTATTTCATTATATACATCAGCATAATTATATGATACCCAATGATTATCTCCTCTCATACAGGAATCATTTACTATAACAACCGGTATATGGAGTTTTGTCTTAATAGTATATGCATAATCCAGCACTCTCCTGGTGGGTGCATGGCTGGATTTCAGAAATTGCGACGTCACTATCACTACCGGCGCGTCCGGCAAATAATCGTTTTCCACCCTTTCTTCTTCACTGATCATCGCACTTCTTTCAGCAACTGCTTTCTCTATATCTTCTATAATGAACTGATAGCCTTCCCTAAGCTCTGTGTTTAATCCGTCATAATCCGGTGACAGGAAACTCACATAGACAGCGTCCAAAAGAAATCCCCATCTCTTTCTAACTTCAATACTTCCGTTCCTTAACAGGTTTATCAAAACACAAAACGCTTTCTTTCTTACAGATATCTCATATTCCGCCGGATGGAGCATCAATACATCACCCAATGTGATCAAAGAGACTTCTTCAAATTGCCGGTATATGTTCTGCAGATTTGTTCCGCTCTCATATAATACTTCAACAAACTGACCTGCTTCCTGCATCTTTTCCCCTTCCCTATAACATCAAATACTATTAATCTCACTCCAGCAGGATCGAGGGTATCATCTCCCCTCTCTTCTTATATTCTTCTAAGAGCTTCCTCTCCTGTGATCCAAAATAGGGATAATTATGCTCCGCCCCTTTTCCCTGCACCGGTGTCATATAATCCCCATACCATTTTTCCAGTATATAATGATAGCCCTCCGGAACCGGTACCAACAGCCCCTCAAAATCCATATATATAACTTCATCAAACCAGCTGCGGTCAAATGCATACTTCTCATCTTTCTGTACATACCCAAGTATCCCGACTTTTGCAGTTTTTTCCTGATAGTACATAGCTGCAAGATAATCCAGCAGAATAAAAAGCTGTGAACGAACAGGCTTGTCGTGCACAAAATGAAATCCTGTCAATTCCGCCAGCTGGGCCAGAACTTCTCTTGTCCCTTCAGAGCAATCACTCAACATGCCTGATGACCCGGTATTAGCGGCAACAGTAAATGTATTCTTATACAAGGCAAGAAAGATTTCTTTTGTATTAGGATCATCCGGTATATTATCGTAAATGAATATATCAATACACAAAACATAGGGACAGCCATGACGGGATTTCAGATATTCCGGATCAGTTCTCATTACTCTGCTGTTTCTAAGATGGACTACAACATCTTCCGTATTAAGGCCTGCAGATGTATCACGCCCGTTTTCCAGGCAATACTCCTCCGGTAATTCTTTCATTGCATATTCCCTGAAGATCTCATAATCCTTTCTAAGCATGCCTATATCAAGATCGTCATCCCAGGCTATATAGCCTTTTTCCCGAACAGCTCCGAGCAAAGTTCCGCTGTCAAGAAAGTAATGTATACCATGTCTGTTACATATGGCATCAACCTGTTCAAGCATATCAAGCTGACATGCCCATGCTCTCTTTATCATAGACCTTATATGAAAGCCGTTTCTATCCTCCGGCAAAAAATAGTCTTCATTAAAGATCATCATTTAAACTCCGCCACAAATATGTATTGATATGAATTCAGCCATATTTCTTTAATCTCCGGGAAAGTATCACAAAGCTTCCTTATAAACGCGAGTTCCTCCTCACTTTTCCATCCATCCACTCCGCTCATCTGAGTTATCTTAAAACCACAACGATCCATCATCGTGGCTATACTGTTTGCCGTAAAGAATCGCAGATGTGTACGGTCCATTACTCCTGCATCCTGATACTCAAATAAGCCTTTCAAAAGCATGGAACGGATAACTGAGACATGCATGATGTTCGGCAGACTCACTATCATTTTCCCGCTTTTCTTGATATACGGAGCCAGCCTTTTAATCAGCGCTTCGGTATCTCTGAGGTGTTCCAGTACATCCCCGCATATTACGTAATCAAACTTTTCCTTTTCCCAGGGGAAATCCATATTATCAAGATCCCCCTGAATAATATCGGCGTAATTCTGCGCCAGACACGTCAGTTTATCGTTGTATTCAATGCCATGCACCGAAGCGGCCGGCCATAAATAACTCACATGATTCAAGGTATTACCCAAAGCGCAGCCCAGCTCAAGGACTTCAATCTTAGCATTCTTCGGAGCATCGATAAGATCCAACATTTCTTTCCTCAGCATGCTGTAGTATCCCGGTTCGAATCCCCATTTTTCTATAAAAATCTGCCTGTTTTCATGATTGGCTTTTTCCCACACTCTCTTGTTTTCCAAAACAGTTTCTCCACCACTATGAAAAACAAAACTGTTATGGCATAGTACCGTCCTGAATCCCTCCCGATTCAGTCTTAATCCGTAATCCACATCCTCATAACAACCGGGTGAAAACTTCTCATCCAAAGATCCGGTTTTTTCATAAGCCTTCCGTGATATAAGCATTACCACACTGCTCAGCCATGGTTTATTTTCATACGGAAAAGTTTCAGGTGAATTGATGCGAAGCATTTCCTCTGTATTCAGCCCATCTTCGACCTGCTGCTCATTACCGATCCTGTTTGACATACTGCCGCATGCTCCGATGGCCTTATCGGAATACAGTCCCATTCTTAGCCAGAAAACGCTTCCCGCAAACAATATGGTATCGCTGTGCAATATTAACAGGTCGTTATCCCTGCTTGCAGCGTTGATTCCCAAGTTGCACGCCATAGTAAAGCCAAGATTCTCATTATTCTGTATCAGTTTTATATCTTTCTGCTCTCTAAGCCAGTCCGCTGTCCCGTCAGTCGACGCATTATCTACCACTACCAATTCGTAAGAATCGGCTGCCATAGTTTTACGTATACTGTCAATACACTTTTTATTATCTTCGAATCTGTTGTAGGTAACCAAAATGATCGAAACATCAGGATATCCGCTTTCGCTGCCGTCTATCCCTGCGATAAAATCATTTATCACCTCACGATCTGCGGCATCTTCACAATAAAACAATGCCTGTTCGTAACACAGACGCGCCTGTTTAGGATTCAGCTCCTCATGATAGTTCCCAAGCAAAAGATATAACTCATAATCAGAGGGATCAGTCTTTAGTCCAAGAGAGATCAGCTGAAATGCGATTTCTCTTTCTCCTGCTTCCATATATACCGTAGCCGCCAGAATACAAAACAACACATCCGATGTATACACTCTCCACTCTGCCGCCCTTTCATTCAAAAGCCTATAGGCCGCCTCGTAGTCACCGGCATTTATCAGTTCTTTTAATTCTTCCTTGATATTCATGCTCTTCCTCCATTTATACATCCAGCCTGCTTAGCATACGTTCCAAAGCTTTGGGATACGTGTAATCCTGTTTTACCCTGCTATATCCGCGTATTGCTGTCTTTTCCCTTAGCTGATCGTTCTTTAGATAGAATGCGATCTTTTCCAGCATCTCTTCTATACTTGAATACACTTCCAGTTCTTTTCCGACCTCAAAGAGTTCTTTGACTTCTTCTCCGGAATCCGTAAGTGCAAATCCTCCGGCTCCCAGTATGTCAAATACCCTCAGTGGAACTCCTGTTTCTATTGACCTTTTGGTAAGATTTATATTGATCCCCGAAAGATTAAAAACCTTCGGCATCTCTTCTTCATAAGAAACCCTCGGATGCAGGATAACTCTGTCAGAAATCCTTTCTTTGCACTCATACCCATCTCCGGTAAACATAGCCATATCAAAATGTTCCGCAACCGCATTTATCATCTGCAGCCTTTCACGGGACGATATCTCATCAGATATCATAGTCTGAACAAGGTATTCTTTGGGAATACTCATATCCACTCTGTCTTTTATATCCAGATACCCGTATATCTCTTTAATCAAACTGTCGGGCAAAGGATATGATATGTCATTGCCTTCTTTCCATATACCCGATCTTTCCGCAAATATTTTCCCAAGTTCATCCTTCCACTTTGCAGACATCGCATCTATTATTTTTTCTCTGTTTACATTAAATCGGATATTTCCTACAAAAGACACCGGACTCTTAAAACGCTGCACATCCCGATCTGTTATCTCTAAAGATGATACCCTTGTCATATTAACCGCCAATGGCTCGTGCATTACATTACGTATACCATGGTCCTTCATCCGCTCCATTTGCTTTCTGTCAAATACAAATATCCTGTTTGTATAATAAGATGCCTCTTCAAGAAAAAGCTCACGCTGGGGCGAATCCCATATCCATGATGCATACAACACGCCCGCCTGATAACAGGCTTCCGCAGTTATAACAGAAAAGCGCTGAGTCATAACAATATCAACCGATCTGACTGCTGTTATCAGATCATCCAGTTGATCCGCCTTATACTCACATACCGGCATAAACTTAGGATATGACTCTACCCGTGTTTCCAGTTCCACCAGTCCCCAAAGCATATCCATGGATGTGCCTTCTACCGGTACATAGAGTATTTTATAATTTTTATATGAGTCCCCCATTAAAACACCTTTACTGCCCCCAGATCCTAAAAGAAAAGCTTGCGGGATTCCATTTCCTGCATTATCCTCACAAATTCCCTTTTGCTGTCCGTCAGCCGCTCTGCCCTCTGCCTTGCTTTTTGACTCTTTTCAGAATAATATGCTTTATCTTCAGATAATCGTATCACCTCATCATACATTTCGTTATAATCCGCCACGATAAACTCTTCACCTGCTGCTATGGCTATATCGCCATAATCCGTCGTCACTACCGGCAAGCCCTTATACATTGCTTCAGCAGCAGATGTTCCTCCCCCGGAACGCGTAGGATTTATATAAATATCACAACACTCATCAACTGCCAAAGTATCTTTTTGATATCCAAGACCAATAAGATGCTCTTTCAATAACGGATATCTTGCATATATCTCATCATACTTATTATATTTACCAACAAAAACAGTATATACATCCTTTTCCGCAAATTTATTAATCATATCAAGGAACTCAAGCGTAATCTCAGAATCAAGCCGGCTGCTTATAATTACACAAACCACTTTATCTTCCGGTAAACCTAAATCCCTCCGTGTAAGACTCATAGTCTGTTCCTTAAATGCAAACGTAAATAATCCTTCAATAAAATGCTCTTGTGAATATCCATGCTTTTCCAGCCAGCTTACATCTTCCTTATTACATTTTTGTGTTAATACCTGAAAAGTGGTTCTGGTGATCGCTCTTTGATTTGAAAGATTCACTGTTAATGTGGGCACGATCTCTGAACACATATCTGCGGTAATGCACGCACCATCGATTGCAATAACACACCACGGCTTTGTATCAATGATAAGCTGTAATATCTGTTTTACTACAGATGTCTGCGGCATTTCTTCAGGGCACTGATAAAAGGCAAATTCCCTACCTTTATACTCTATATATTCTATATTCAAATAGTCTTCAAAATAGTTGGGCCTTGTTTCTCCAAACCAATTAATCTCTCCATAAAAAGACATCATTTCGGCTGTATTTATAATATATACCTTTTTCCCCAGGTACTCTTCCAAAACATAACATCTATCACAGAGAGTCTTTGTAGGGCCATGATTAATTGCCAGAACCTGAGTCGCGAGCACTATTACAAAATCTTTATCTCTTTCTTCTTTAGGTATCCTAACAAAACAATCCTTCAATTCTTCTCTATATGACTGATACATTTTTTCATACAGATCATCCAGCAATCTATTATTCTCTTCGGTATTTACATCCGGATGCAAAAACCTGTATCTAATCATCTGATAGTAAATAAAATGGAGGTTTTCTTTAGTAAGATGTTCATCCTCAATACAAAAATAAAGAAGATGCTGAAAAATATCACCATTCTCTGTTAATTCAAGTGCAGAAGTAAGCATAAAATAAAGTTGTTTTGAAGGATTCCTCACGATCATTGTCAGCATTTCTTTACATAGTTTATTACTATTACCCTTTCTGTACTCCATTGGCAATCTCATATAATCCCACATTGCCTCATACAGCTCACCCAAGTCAACCTGATTCCCATTATAAAAATCACGGACTTTCTCTATCAGCTCATCAACATCCTCTTTCTCTTCCTTCAATAGACCGGTATCAGCCTTCTTTACCAACTTATCCAACAAGTTTTCCAGATCTATACATTTCCCCTGCATCTGCCTAAACAAACTTTTTTCTTTTTCTATTTTTATCAAAGTATTGCCATCTGTATAAAGTGCCTCTCTT
>JAEEGL014365643.1_pt1 | contig 18863 bp, 12 predicted proteins | sample 9134231 | NCBI WGS metagenome assembly JAEEGL01 (sample SAMN16246548, study PRJNA631951) | gut metagenome | biome: gut microbiome; feature: rumen; material: fiber-attached | host: Bos | place: Iran: Karaj | collected 2018-10 | reverse complement strand
TGACAGGTGGGATCCGTAAAATAGTAGATGATATACACGATGACGAAGAAACCGAACTGGATGCCAAAACGTAACAGATTACTGGTCACGTTGGCGATCGGCGTCACCAGCCGGGGGAAATAAACCTTCCCGAACATGCCTGCATTGGCGACAAACGTGTTCGATGTATTGGTGAGGCTCATGGCGAAATACTGCCACATACAGGTACCCGCCAAATAAAATAACGGCCGGGGAACACCATCCGTAGGGATTCCCGCGATGCCGCCGAACACAATCATATACATCAGGACGGTCAAAGCAGGCTGAATAACAAACCAGGCCGGCCCCAGAATGGTCTGCTTGTACTGCGTGATAATATTCCGTTTGATGAACAAGGCGCAGAGATCCCTGTAGCGCCAAAGTTCCTTAAAATCAACCGAAAGTAGTTTATCCTTCGGTTCGATGACAATGTCCCACTGTTCTTCTTGCGGTCGCAGTTGTTTCTTTTCTGCCATATTGTCTAATGTGATCTTTTATGCTTGAACAAAATGTTGCCTACCGTGCCCCAGAAATAACGCCAGTCCGTGGCAAAGGGATGGGCATGGTAAGCTTCAATATATCGTTTCTCCGAAGCTTGTACATCTTCGAGGGTGTGAGGAGATTCTTTTTCGTAATAGAAGGGAGGCAGGAGGCCGGGTTTGACACTGGTATGCAAAGTCTGCATCTCGGGGGAGTAGAGGCTGAAATAGTGCCGGCTCAGCGGCCGTACGCCGACCAGCTTCATTTGTCCTTTCAGAATGTTGATCCCCATCGGGAGCTCGTCAAGCCAACCTTTTCGCATCAGTTTGCCCCAGAAATTAACCCGGTAATCATGCGCAAACTTGCCGCCGTCCTGCAGGCCTTCGTGCTCCAGCATATAAGGCTGGAGGTACTCCGAGTAGGCATACATCGTGCGGAACTTATAAACTCCGATCATGTCTCCGTGATAACCGATGCGGTTCAGTTTGACCAAGGCACCGCAGGTCGGGTCGTCATCCCAGATCGGTGCGCGGAACTTGCGGCCGATGACGAAGAATTCGCCTTTGTGGAAGCGCTCATCAATGACCTCAAACCCAGCCCGATACATCCGGCCCAGCAGTTCTACGCGGTGGTAGGTGCGGTTCTGGCCTTTTGTGACCCACATATAGAACCAGCGGGTCGCCTTCAGTTTGGCGCAGACTCGATGCCAGAGGTAGTGCGCCGCGTAGATCATCTTCCCACTGAAACCAGGGTGTGATTTGTAAATGACTTCACGCTTGAGTCGTGCCGTCCGGGAATGGCACCAGACACAACCGCCGTCCACCAAAGCTTCGTTGGCCTTGTTGAGGAACGTGTTGAGGTGGCGGATTCGGTTGAGGCTCATCCGGTTGATGATCAACTGCGGGTTGTGGCGATGCAGGTCGTCTAGGGCATTGCCGTCGTCGGTATTGACGACGAAGGTAGTGTCGTCCAGTTCTTGGCTATGAGTGTCCAGCCACTTTAGGAAATCCTCCAGTCCAAGGTCCAAGGTCGCCTTGAAAATGGTGTAGAGATCGCGGCTGGATGCGATATGGTTTTCAAGTTTGGCGCCGGATTTTACGCCTTCTTCCGAGTAGTTCTCTGGAATGAACTGCTCTTCGTTTCGGAGGCTGACCCATGGGCGGTGTCTCTTGAATAGTTTCATCGTTGCAGGGCGCGGCGGAGGGCGTCGCAGACGGTGCGGATTTCGGTTTCGGTAATGTAGGGGTGGATTGGCAGCGACAGTACTTGGCCACAGATGCGTTCTGTAACAGGGCATTGGCGCAAGTTGGTCAGAGAGGCGAAAGCCGTCTGCTGATGCATGCCGCGCGGATAATACACCATAGACGGGATGCCTTCTGCCTTGAGGGCGGCCTGGACGGCATCACGCTCTGCGGCGTCTCGAAGGCGAATGGTGTATTGCGCCCAGCTGGAGAGGAAGCCTTCGAGAACGACGGGAGTTGCGACGAGGTTCTGCAATAGGGGAGTGTAGCACGCGGCAGCACAGTTGACTGCATCTAACTCATAGTCTTTGAAAGCATTGAACTTGACTTGCAGGATGGCTGCCTGCAGGGTGTCCAGGCGGGAGTTGAGTCCGATGCGGAGGTTGTCGTATTTGTCGGTGCCTTTTCCGTGGATGCGATAGGAGGCGATCAAAGCGGCCCATTCGTCGTTGTCCGTGAAGACGGCACCTCCGTCCCCGTAGCAGCCAAGAGGCTTGGCAGGGAAGAAGGAGGTTGTGGAGATGTCGCCGAAACTGCAGGCTTTCCGGCCATTGATTTCGCCGCCGAAGCCCTGGGCACCATCCTCAAGGATCAGCAGGCTGTAGCGGTCAGCGATGGCCCGAATCTTCGGGTAATCAGCCGGCTGACCGAAGAGATCGACGGCCACGATGACGCGGGGTTTCAACTGCCCTTCAGCGAACGTCTCTTTGATGGCACGTTCTAAGTCTTCAGGATCTACGTTAAAAGTATCTTCCAGCACATCGACGAATACCGGAGTCGCTCCTTCCAAACTGACGACCTCGGCGGAAGAGAAGAAAGTGAAGTCCGGCACAAAGACAGCGTCACCTGGTCCGATGCCCCAGGCTTTGAGAGCGAGGGTGAGGGCGTCGGTTCCATTGGCACAACTGATGCAATGACGTACTCCGACATATTCAGCGAGTCCGCTTTCCAATTCTTTCACCTGCCTGCCCATGATGAAGTGACTCTCCGTCAGCGCATTGTGGATCGCTGCGCCCATCTCGTCTTGGAGGACTTGATATTGTTTTTTGAGATCTCTGAACTCCATTGTCTTCGTTTGTTTGTATAGCTTCGCCATTGCTACCCCATAAGAGGTAACAGCCTGGAAGATGCAAATGCGAAGGATTATCCTTCGATTTGCGTGAGGGTCTCGCCCTCGAGATGGTAGCTTCGCCCGCAGGAGCAGACGAGGCTATCATCCAGTCTGCGGCCGCATTCGCAGACCCAGCCGATCCGGCGAGCGGGTACGCCCGCCATCAAGGCATAGTCGGGGACGTCGTGGGTAACGACAGCTCCGGCGGCAATCAGTGCGCTTCGACCGATGGTATGGCCGCAGACCACTGTACAATTGGCTCCCAGACTCGCGCCCTCGCGTACGCGCGTGCGCGAAAAAAAACCGTGCGCAGGAAAATGCGCGCGAGGAGTGTTCACGTTGGTGAACACGCAGGAAGGTCCGCAGAAGACGTTATCTTCCAACTCCACGCCTTCGTAAATGGAGACGTTATTCTGGATACGTACGCCATTGCCGATATGCACGCCCGGACCAACATTGACGTTCTGTCCGAGCGAACAATTCGTGCCGATGACGGCGCCGGATTGGACATGACAGAAGTGCCATATCTTTGTCCCGGCTCCGATGGACGCACCTGCATCCACGTAGCTACTCTCATGCACGAATGCTTCCTGCATTAATCCTGTTACAATACTTCTATATTGTCACGGGCTTTCAGGGCCTTGGTGACGTTTTTCGTGTCGAATATGGCCTTTGCATGCTGCTGCACGAAGGCGTAATCAACGTTGGTATGTGCCGTCGTAATGACGACAATATCCACGCTCTCGATGAGTTCTGCGGTCAATTTCTCTTCTCCCGTCGTCCAAACGCCATGATGACGGAATTGGGGGATGAACGGGTCGAAATAATGGACATCGGCTCCTTCTTTCTTCAGCTCATCCATGACTCGGATGGCCGGAGACTCTCGATAGTCGTCAATGTCCTGCTTATAGGCTACGCCCAATACGAGTACTTTCGCGCCTTTCAGTGCTTTGGCGAAGCGATGGTTCAGCATGTCGCCAATGCGCTCTACACAGTACTCGGGCATCCGGTCGTTGATCATCATCGAGGACTCGATCATGGAGGTGTGGAAACCGTACTCGCGCGCCTTCCAACTTAAATAATAAGGGTCAAGCGGGATGCAGTGTCCGCCGAGTCCGGGACCGGGATAAAAGGGTGTGAAGCCGAAAGGCTTGGTCTTGGCTGCTTCGATCACTTCCCACAAGTCGATGTTCATCTTGTGGCAGAGGATCGCCAGTTCGTTGATCAGGCCGATATTGATGTTGCGGTACGTGTTCTCCAATATCTTGGTCATCTCCGCCACAGCAGGGGAGGAGGCACGGAAAACACTGCCCTGAAGGACGGCCTCGTACATCGCAGAAATCACTTCGGAGGCATCCGCTCCGAGTCCGCCGACTACTTTGGGGGTGTTCTTGGTCTTGTAGATCAGGTTGCCGGGATCGACCCGCTCGGGGGAGAAACCCAGATAGAAGTCTTCTCCGCACTTAAGCCCGGAAGACTCAAGGATGGGCTTGATCAGTTCTTCCGTAGTTCCCGGATAGGTGGTAGACTCGAGGACGACCATCATGTCTTTGTGAAGATGTTGGGCAATCGCGCGCGCCGAGGATTCGACGTAGCTGATGTCCGGCTGCTGATGGGCGTCGAGTGGCGTGGGGACGCAGATGGCAACGAAATCTACCTTATTAATAAAAGAGAAGTCCGTTGTGGCAGAGAGCCGGCCCTGCGCCACCAGCGCAGCCAGGTCAGTGTCCACAACATCTCCTATATAATTCTTGCCGGCATTGACCAGATCGACTTTTTCTTTCTGGACATCGAAACCGATAGTCCGGAAACCGGCCTTGGCCTTCTCGACGGCAAGGGGAAGTCCAACATAGCCGAGGCCTACGACCCCGGCTATGATGGATTTATCCTGAATTTTCTGTAAAAGAAGCTCTTTCACAATGTTATGGTTGACTACTCTCCGTCCTTGATGGAGGTGATCATACAGCAGCGGCTGAGCTCTTTCTCGTTGTAGAACATGTAGTCGACACCACCCTTGTAGTCGGTGACGAGCTGGTCGGGATTGACGCCGAACTGGTTGACGAGGGCGTTGTAAACAGCCTCGACACGGTTCTTGGACAGCATCATGTTGTGCTCAGGCGTAGCAGTCTGCTTGTCGGCGTAGCCGCAGAGGAGGTACTTGGTATGAGGCGTGCTCTTGATCAGGTCGGAGACGGCCTGCAGGTTGACGAGCTCGCGGGTCAGCAGATCCCAGCGGTCCACGATGAAGTTGATGTGCCACCAAACCTCGGGAACGTCCTTGATGATGACTTCCTTCACAACGGGAACTTCCTTCTCGATGAGCTTCTCGACCGTCTGGACATCCTTCTGGTAGGAGCTTACGCGGCTGGCGAGGTTCCACTTGCTGGCCTCTTTGCCGAGGTTGAACTGAAGACCACCGGTCACACCAAAGACACCATCCAACTTGTGGTTGGCAAGCCAGTGATTACGGTCAGGCTCATCAGTATAAGATTCACCATCAAACTCGTCACCAACAAGGGCTCCGCGGAGATTGATAATGAGTTTCAAGCGCTCAGCAAGGCGGAAGGTGTTGTTGAGACCGCAGTTGAAAGTTGCACCAGGAACAGTGCCGGCTTTCTGGAAACCAAAGATTATACCACCACCGGCATAAGCGTCGATGTCGAAGAAGCGATCGGGCTTGTAACCGAAGAAGATGTTACCGAGATCGGCGTGAGCCAATGCATAAACATTGAGGGTATGGCCGCTTTGGACGGTGAGATGCTCATAGTCAAGTTTCGGGTCCGCCTTGGTATAAGCAGTCGTGGTCTGGAAATTCGCGGTATTGAAGGTCGCATTGCGAGCTTGGTACAAACCTTTGAAGGGAGCATAAGTCGCACCCAGGCCAACGCCAAAGCTCGGGGAGGCCCACTTAGTCAGATAAAGGTCAATGGCCGGGAAAGTAATCATCTCAGTCCAATTGGCGACCTTCCAATCATTCTCTCCGTAGTAAACCTGAGCACCCAGGTCAACGCCCAGCGTCCAGTTATGCCAGAACCCATTCGTGAAAACGGAGTTCTTCTGGTAAACCGTCGTGGTGACGATGTTGCCGTCGGGAGTAGCGGTCTCCTCGACGATGGTAACGGTCTTGTCATCTTCGCTGCGAGTGACTTGCTGCGCGAAGGAAGTTGCAGGGATCAGCACGAGAGCTGAAGCGATCAACAGGAACAGTTTTTTCATTTTTTTATGAGATTTATAGATACTTTGCTTGTAAAATACGCGCAAATCTACATATAATTTCCTATACAAGCAAATATTTTTGGCAAAAAATGGCCTCCTGGCCACAAGAAAAGTGCATTTTGCCGGCGTTTTCAGTCAATCGGCACCGCATCGCCCATCGGAATCCGGACCAGCGCGCAAAGCAGCGAGTTGACCCTGACCGCCAGGAAAGCCCCGTCCGGCGTCTCGGCGATCTCGCCTTCCACGCCCCGGAGCGCACCCCGGATCACGCGTACGCGACCGCCCTTGACATAGCGGAAGTCATCGGTACAAACCGCATCCGGCTCCTCCAGGACCCGCATGAAATCTTCCATCTGCTTCTGCGGAACCTCCAGCAGGGTGCGGGTGCCGTGGTCGATCAGGAAACGCGCGTGGATCTTGCCGGCGTTGACAAGCGAAAGCGCCGTGGGCTTGTCGGTATGCAGGAACAAAAGCGTCCGCCAGGAGGCTGGGATATAATATCCGATCCCCAGCTCGCCCAGCACGCGTCCGGCCTTGGCCCATTGGGCATTGCGCATCATCGCTGCAAACCAGCGTATCTCATCCTTTGCAGGCATCCGAAATGTTCTCTTGTCAAAACTGAGGACAAAGATAATCAATTTGCGCCACTTGATTTGAATAATCCGGCAGAATTATCGATATTTGTATGATTGACGAACCAACAAGATGAACCAGAATCCCAAGCTCGGCACCCTTTGCGTGCAAGCGGGCTATGAGCCTGCCAACGGCGAATCCCGCCAGATCCCCATTATCCAAAGTACCACTTTCAAGTACAGCACCAGCGATGAGATGGGCCGCCTCTTCGACCTCGAAGCAGCCGGCTATTTCTATACCCGCCTCCAGAACCCGACCAATGATCATGTTGCTGCGCGCCTCTGCGCCCTGGAAGGCGGCGTAGCGGCGATGCTGACCTCTTCCGGCCAAGCTGCCAACTTCTTCGCCTGCTTCAATATCTGTGAGGCAGGGGACCACATGATCAGCACTGCCAGCATCTACGGCGGCACTTTCAACCTCTTCAATGCCACCTTCCGCAAGATGGGTATTGATGTGACCTTTGTGGATCAGGAAGCCACCGAAGAAGAGATCGAAAAAGCCTTCAAGCCCAACACCAAACTCGTTTTCGGCGAGACGCTTTCCAATCCGGGCGTGAAGGTCCTGGACATCGAAAAACTGGCTGCCATCGCGCACCGGCACGGGGTCCCGCTCATCATCGACAATACCTTCCCTACGCCCGTCAAGTGCCGTCCCTTCGAATGGGGGGCAGACATCGTCACGCATTCGACGACAAAATACATTGACGGACACGGCTCCAGCGTCGGTGGCGCCATCGTGGACAGCGGCCGTTTCGACTGGACGAAGCACGCCGACAAGTTCCCGGGCCTCACGACGCCAGACCCTACCTACCACGGCCTGGTCTATACCGAAAAGTTCGGCAAAGGCGCCTACATCACCAAGGCCACCAGCCAGCTGATGCGGGACTTTGGCAGCATCCAGAGCCCGCAGAACGCCTATTATGTTGGCCTTGGTCTCCAGACGCTTCATGTGCGGATGGACCGCCACTGCAGCAGTGCGCTGAAAGTCGCCCGCTACCTCCATGACCACCCGGCCGTGAAATGGATACGCTATTCCGACCTGGAGGATGATCCGGACCACGCCCTGCAGCAGAAGTACCTCCCGGAAGGCTCTTGCGGCGTCATGGCTCTGGGCCTGAAAGGCGGACGAGCATTCACGAAGCGCTTCATGGACCACTTGCGGCTGGTTACGATCGAGACCCATGTCGCGGACTGCTACACTTGTATCCTGCACCCGGCTTCCCATACGCATCGCCAGCTCACGGACGAGCAACTCCGCGCCGCTGATGTGGACCCCGACCTGGTGCGCCTCAGCATCGGGCTGGAGGATCCGGAAGACTTGATCGCGGATCTGGATGCAGCGTTGACAGCGGCCGCCCAAGTCTAAATGATAAACGCTCATGCAGTTTCATAAACTTATCTTAGATCATCCTTTTGCCTTCGAAGCCGGCGGCGTCCTGCCCCGGCTCGAAGTCGCTTATCATACTTCTCCGCGTCCCTACCAACCCGGCGATAAAGTCGTCTGGATCTGTCACGCGCTGACGGCGAATTCCGACGCTGAAGATTGGTGGCCGCAGATGGTCGGTCCCGGGCGCTTGATCGATACCGATCGCTATTTCGTGGTCTGTGTCAACATGCTGGGTTCACCCTATGGATCCAGCAGTCCCGCTTCTCTCAATCCTCAGACCGGTGAACCGTATCTTCTGAACTTTCCAAAGGTTACGGTGCGGGACATCATCCATGCGACGATCGAAGTGCGCAAGGAGCTGGGGATCAAAGCGGTAGACCTTCTGATCGGATCGAGCATCGGCGGTTTCCAGGCGCTCGAATGGGCGATCCAGGAGCCCGAAGTGATCGTGAAAGCTGTTTTTATGGCGACTTCCGCCCGCGTTACTCCCTACTTGGCGGCGACCGAAGAATCTCAGCGCATGGCACTCGAGGCAGATCAGAGCTTCCGCGAAGCCCATTCTCTGAAAGGGGGAGAGGCGGGCCTTCGCTGCGCCCGCAGCATTGCCGTGATCTCGTATCGCAGTTTCGAGGGCTACGATAAAACGCAGCAGGATGCCGATCCGGATACGCTGTTTTCCGGCCGTGCGGCCTCTTATCAGCGTTATCAGGGTAAGAAGCTCTCCGACCGCTTCGATGCCTATTGCTACTGGACCCTGTCTTTCAGTGTGGACAGTGCCAATGTGGGCCGCGGCCGGGGCGGAGTGGAAAAGGCCTTGGGCCTGATCCAGGCGCAGACAACCGTGGTGGCAATCGACTCGGATTGTATATTCCCGCCCCAGGTGATGGCACCGATCGCGGAGACCATCCCGGGCGCCCGGTACCATATCATCCACTCTCTTTTCGGCCACGACGGCTTCCTTCTCGAGACTAAACAACTCACTGAAATACTCACTCCTTTGCTCCGTTAGAAGCTTATGATACAGAAGAAAAAATGGCTGGCTATCCTGGCCGCGCTACTCCTTACCTTGCCGGTGCTGGCTGTGTTTAACGAACGCGATCTTGGTCAGACCTTGGCCGTCCTCCGGTATGAATTGAGTCAGGAAAATGCCAAGCAGATGATGCGCCGCAACCGGATCCGGGCCAGCAGTGGCGCCCAGCATGACAGGATGGTCGATATGATCAAAAAGTGCAATGAGCTGGCGCTGATGCTGTATTCGCAGAACCAGGATTGCACCCTGGACATGGCGTATGCTTTGAGTGAAGTGACGACTGAATACGAGGAATACAACAGCCACCGCTTGCCGTTTGACGAAATCGTCGGCCGGCTCGACACGGAGGTGGAACGGTATTCCCGCCTGATTGAGTCGCTGCGGCGTTTGCCTCCGGAACTGTCCACCGTGCCGGGACTGCCTGATAGCCTGGCATTCCATGGTGACAGTCTTCTGGTGGAATTCAACCGTCGCCATCGCGGCCACATGCGCCGGACGCCGCTCGCATATATGCAGCGGGACAGCATAGCTCGTCCGGACAGCCTGAACCGGCTCGACAGCTTGATGGGGGTCACGCGCCCCATACCGCGTGACACGACTTTCATCTTGAACGCTCAGGGTTGCGCAGATCGTGATTCCTGCCTGTATTATGCGGTTTCGTTATTGAAAATGTATGTGGTCGCGCGGGATGCGATCGTCCGTGACAACGACCATTACCAGGAATTGAGCCTTCGCTTGAAGGAATCCTATGATTATGCGCAGGCGCGCTACAAGATCCTGCAAAAGCGGATGTTCACGCAGAGTCAGGATAATTATTTCAAAGTGCTGCTGCATCTGCCATCCTATGTGAAACGTGCCTTCCAGGATGCAAAGGAGAAATATGCTCGCATCAATACATCGAGTGATATCTTGTATTCCAGCGAATGGCGTGGCCCTATCGTAGCTGGCTTCCTGCTTTTTGTGTTACTGTTCATTGCGTTGGCCTCCTTGCTGAGCGTCGTTGTCATCCGTCTGCTCCGTCGTTTCATCAAGTCGATGCAGACCGACGATTTTGCGAAGCGCATGCCTTGCCTGACGATCCTTTGTGGCTTTGTCGTTTTTGCCATTGCGATTGGCATCGCTCCGTCGGTACTGCACCACAATTTCTTCAAGGTGTCGTCCGGCCTGCTTTCGCTGTATGCCTGGCTGGCTTCCGTCATCCTGCTCTCTCAACTGATCCGACTGAGTGCCGATGCGATCCGTCCCGCACTCAAGCTATATTGCCCGATCTTAGTACTTGGCCTGGTCGTGGTGATCATGCGCATCGTCTTCATCCCCAACCGGATGATGAACTTGCTGGTGCCGCCGCTCTTCTTGGGCTTCTTCATCTGGCACTCCTTCGCTTACAAACGCTTCTTGCGTTATGTCCCGCTTACGGACAAGATCGCCAATGGCATCACGATGGGAGTTTTGCTGATCGTAACTGTCATATCCTGGCTGGGTTATGTATTCCTGGGCATGCAAGTGATGATCTGGTGGGTCTTCCAGCTCGGCGGTGTCGGGGCAGTTACAGCGCTGCACAAGGGGCTTTCGATGTATGAGCAGCGGCGCATCAGTCGCCGTACCGGTATTGATCCTTCCGAACTGTCCCGTTCCGGAGAAGGGGTGAAGAATGGCAAATACATCCGCATCACTTGGTTCCGCGACTTCATCGAGATGACGCTCTTCCCGGTCCTCGCTTTGCTCACCATTCCCATCGCCCTGCGTCTGGCGCTGGATGTCTTTGACCTGACGGGAATCTATACGATGGTGGTCAATCATTCTTTCTTCAATCTGACGGACAAGAGTGGCATGGAGATCTTGAAATTCACGCTCCGCAACCTGATCATGGTCGTCGGCCTCTTCTTCGTGTTCAAGTATCTCAATTACTTGATCCGTTCGCTGTACAATGATTACCGGCTGGCTGTGTTGGCGGCCAAGAGTGGCGAATACGAGGCCAATCCCAACCAGATCAATTTCACCCTGTCCAACAATGTGATTGCGATCCTGGTCTGGGGCACTTATTTCGTTGTCTGCATTCTGTTGCTCAATATCCCGATCGGTGCCCTCTCGATCGTGGCGGCCGGTTTGGCAACCGGTCTCGGATTGGCGATGAAGGATATCTTGAATAACCTGATATACGGCATCCAGCTGATGTCCGGGCGCCTCAAGGTAGGGGATTGGGTGGAATGTGATGGCGTACGAGGCAAGGTGAGTTCGATTACCTACCAGAGTACCCAGATTGAGACCATTGATGGGGCGGTCATGTCTTTCTTGAATACCGCTTTGTTCAACAAGAATTTCAAGAATCTGACGCGCAACAATCCTTACGTACTGATTCTGATCAACGTCGGCGTCGCTTATGGCACCAACGTAGAAAAGGCGCGTGAGGCTATCACGAATGCGTTGAAGGAGGATACCAAGAAGGACCGGTATGGACGTCGGGTCGTCGATCCTTCGAAGGGGATCCAGGTCGTGTTGGATGGATTCGGCGATAGTTCAGTGGACCTGACGGTCAAGCTTTTTGTGCTGGTGTCGCATAGGGCGGCCTATCTGGCCCAGGCGAAGGAAAAGATTTACACGGCGCTTCATGAGAACGGCATCGAGATCCCGTTCCCGCAGCGCGACATCCACATCATCACCTCGGAGTCGCCTTCAGCGTGCGGGCGCCCTACTTGACCCAGTCGACGGAGGATTTGACGCCGGCGAGCCAAACGATATCCCCGGCCTGGAATGCGGTATCAGGCTTGGGATTCGTGACCAAGCTGCCCCCGCGCATGTAACTGATCACCATGCAACCTGTACGGCGCAGATCGGCCTCCCGCAGGGTTTTCCCTGTCAGATATGACTCCTCCGTCAACTCCAGCCGCTCGATCCCGAACTCCTCATTGTCCTCCTCCCGCGAGCGGATGTCTGCTTTGATATTCTGGACAAAAGCATTCAGCTGGGCACTGGTTCCGACCGCCAGGAGCCGGTCCCCGGGATAAATCCGCTCGTCTCCGGACGGGATCAAGATTTGCTGAGTGCCCCGGCTGATCTTGACGATATTGATGCCCGTCGAATGTCGGAAAGGCAATTCCCGCAACGTCTTTCCGATATGCTCATAATCTGGGGAAATGATGATGGGCAGCAGATGCACGTCGTAACCCGCCATGGTCTCGTTGACCTTGGACGTGACCGGATTGATCCGGCGCTGGAGCTCTTCTTTCTCATTGAAATTGGCAAAGAAGCGCTCTTCCAGCCCGCCGAAACGATGGACGGAAGTCTTGGCAATCCAGAAAAAGACAAAGGCCGCCGCGATGATCAGCAGCATCGTCCACCCCGCCAGGTCAAAATGGTCCACGATCACAAGCAAGACGAAGGCAATGCCGATGAAAACCCGCAGCAGGGTCAAAGTCAGGATCGGCCATTTGTTGGCCGGCTTCTCCTTCAGCAGTTTCTGGGCCGGATTGCGGATGGAGCCGTTGGTGACAGCCAGACCGTAAAGGAAGGGGGCCATAATGATGAGCGTGGTCAGGGTGACGGTCAGGTTGCGGGCGAAATCGCTCCAGCCACCTAGCCAATTCGCGGCCCATTTGTTCAGATACATGCGTGATCCGATCAGGATCGCGATGAGCAGGATGCTGTAAAGCCCGACACGCAGGAAGTAGCTCTTTAGCAGTCGTTTCCATTCGCTCTGCTCAGCGCGCGAACGCTTGCCGCCGTCCTCTTGGGTCTCGAGCCGTGCGAGGGCCTTGGCCGGAAGCTTACGCCGCAGCCAGGCGAGAGCCGGATCTGCCGCCTTGATCATGTAGGGCGTAGTGAAGGCGGTGATGACCGAAACGGAAATAATCACGGGATAGATGAACTCACGCATGACGCCCAGGCTGCAACCGACGCTGGCGATGATGAATCCGAATTCACCAAGCTGCGCCATCGTAAAGCCGGTGTGGACGGCAGTGTCCAGGCCTTTGCCGGCCAGCAAAGCGCCGCTGGTGGCGAAGGTCAGGATGCCCAGCATGGCGACGAGCGTGATGATCAGGATGGTGGACCAATGTGCTGCGATGACGGCCGGATCGACCATCATGCCGACGGAGACGAAGAAGATCGCGCCGAATAGGTCCTTGATGCCGGTTGTGATCTTGTGAATGTGCTCGCCTTCAATGGTTTCCGCAAGTATCGAACCCATCACGAAGGCTCCAAGCGCAGAGGAGAAGCCGACAGCGTTGGCCAGGACGACCATGCCGAAGCAGAGGCCGATGCTCACAAGCAGCAGGATCTCATCGTTGATGTAACGCTTAACCCGCTTGAGCAGGGTCGGGATGACGAAAATGCCCACCAGGAACCACAGGACCAGGAAGAAGCCCAACTTCCCCAGAGCCAGTAACATCTCGCCTCCGGCGAATTGCTTCGAAACCGCCATGGTCGATAGCAGGACCATCATCAAGACGGCGATCAGATCCTCGAAAACCAGGCTGCCGAAGATCAGGCTGGCGTAGGGCTTGTTCTTCAGCCCCATGTCCTCGTAAGCTTTCAGGATAATGGTCGTTGAACTCATCGAGAGCAGACCGCCGAGGAAGATGCTCTCCATGAGCGACCATCGCATCGCTGTGCCGACGAGGGTGCCGGTCAGGAACATGCCCACGCAGATCGTTCCGGCCGTGATGAAGGCGCTGCTTCCGATCTGCAGCAATTTCTTGAAACTGAACTCCAGTCCCAAGGAGAACAGCATGAAGATGATGCCGATCTCAGACCATTGGTGTACGGACTCGGTAGAGAACTGAGGAAAGAGGCCCAGATGTGGCCCCACGAGGAAACCGGCAACGATGTAACCAAGAATCAACGGCTGTTTCAGGGCCTTGGAGATGACGGTAAAGATTCCGGCTGCGATCAAGATGATCGCCAATTCGGTGACTAGACTCAGTTCTTCGGACATAGTATAAGAGTTGGACTAGTGCAAATGTACATATTTTTTCTTCTCGTTTGTTAACATTTTTCTTCCTTCTTCGTCATGCAGTCAAAACTTGGAATAGAGTTTGTATAGCATAGTTTCAAAAAAGAATTAATAACCAAACAAATGCTCAGCGATATGAAAAACATCATCCGATTGGCTTCCGTCGCGGCACTTGCGACAGCCTTGGCTCTCATGCCGGCATCTTCGTATGCCCAATCCCGTCGGAGTGGCGGTTCTTCCTCGCACTCCTCTTCTTATAGCGGTGGCTCCAGCCACTCGTCTTCTTCCAGTCGTTCCTCTGCTTCCGTGAGTCGCTCTTCGGGCAGCTCCAGCCATTCATCCGGCTCGGTCAGCCGCTCTTCCGGCAGCTCGCGCAGCTATGGTTCTTCCGCTTCCCGCGGCAGTTCCTATGGCAGCACTTCCCGTTCTTCGGGCAGCGCCACCCGCAGCAGTTCCTATGGCAGTGCCTCTCGCTCTTCGGGCAGCGCATCCCGCAGCTATGGTTCTGCGACGCCACAAAGCCGCCCCTCTGCCAGCACCCAGTCCCGCTCCTCCGCGAGCAGCCAGTCTCGCCAGAGCGGCCGCAGCTACAACAGTGGCTATTCGACCTCCCATCCTTCCGGTTCGGCGGCTACCCGTCCCAGCTCCGGATCTTCGGTCAATCGCTCTTCCGGCAATCGCAGCGTGACGCCTTCACGTCCAGCCGAGGCTGCTTCCGGACGTCGCAGTGCGGCAACTCCGGCGCAGGGTTCTGCCCCTCAGTCCCGTAGTGGCGTCAGTTCTTCCACGCGGCGCAGTCCGGCGACGGCTCCTCAGTCGCACAACGGCTCCGCTGCTCCGACCCGCAGCGCTGTACAAGGCCATGCCCGTCGCTCTGCCGCGACTCCCGGCCGTCCTGTGGCGGGTTCCCTGAACAACCGTCCGGCACCTTCTCAGACTTCCCGCCGTTCCGCCGCCTCCCTGGCGGGTCCGAACGGAAGAGGTCCTGCCGGCGGCCACTCACTTGCACCGAGAGATCATCGCCCGAATGGCGGACCTCGCGTCCATCCGCGTGACCGGGGCTTCATCGAGCACGACCGGATCGGCCACTTCTACGGACATCACCACCCGCACTACTATGGCTACCGGGTGCATGCCCTGCCGCCTCACTACCACCACCATATTTACTGGGGTTGGGACTACTATTATCACAGCGGCATCTATTACAGATGGTACAACGGCTACTACTTTGTCTGCCGGCCTCCGTTCGGAGTCTATTTCGACCGGGTGCTCTATGACCTGGATCTCGTCCTGATCGACTTCGCTTATTTCAACACGGTCAACCGTGTCTATAGCGCGGTCAACGATAATTATCGTACGATCGAGGAGCAGAACCGCATCATCGCGCAGAACAATGCCGTGATCGCCCAGCAGAATGCTGCGATCTCCACGCGCAGTTCCCTGGCGGATGCTTCCTACAATCTCGCTTCTTCCCTGGGCCTGGTCCAGAGTTATGCGGATGCGAATGTGAAGTACTACTATGATGACGGCGTCTTCTTCATCGATGGGAAAGATGGTCAGTACCAGACCATTATCCCTCCGGCAGGCGCGATCATCACGGAGCTCCCGGACGACTATGAAGTGGTGGTCCTCGGTGGGCAGGAGTACTATCGCGTGGATAACACGATCTACCGTACTGTCGCCATCGATGGTAAGGCTTACTTCGAAGTTCTGGGCCAGCAGGTCAACTAGCCGTTATTCGTAAATAGCTGAATGATAAATAAATAGATGAAAGCCTCTCCCCGTTTCCGGGAGAGGCTTTCATCTATAATGTTGAAATCCAGCGACATAGGAAAAACGCCCGTCGCGCGATCTCGGCGGCGTTCTTTTCATTTCTCGGAGTTTTTTCGTATTTTCACGGAAAATGAAGTTGGAATGAAAAGATTCTTTTGTTTGGTCTGGATTTGGGCCGTCACTGTTATGACGGCGGAAATCCCGTCTATGGCTGCTCCGGCAGGGGCTCCGAAGCCGCAGGGACTGATGACGGATTTGATCGAACGGACGGATGTAGTCTATGAGGGTGGCTATGAAACATCTTTGACCCTTCCGCAGATGAGTTTGGTCCACGCGAGTGCGGACCGCTTTCAGTATGCTGCGATCGCTACGCCCAAGCCCCGTCTCAGTTGGATCGTCCCTGCTGTCGAGGGCTTGACGGATGTGGTGCAGACAGCCTGCCAGGTCCGCCTTTATCGTTTGGAACGGATGTTGGCTCAGGCTCCTGGCAAAGGAGCGAAACAATATGAGTATGCCCTATCGGAAGCCCGGCAGACTCTCGTTTGGGATTCCGGTCGGGTCGAGGGCGCCCGGTCTACGTCCGTTCCCTATGGGGGAGAACCGCTGGATCCGGATATAGTCTATGGCTGGGAAGTAAAGACCTGGCTGCAAGGTCGCTCTGCCGACTCTGGTATTGTGGACTGTGAGAGTGAGTGGTCTTCACTGAAATGCTTCAAGACGGCATCTGTCCTTCGGGAGGACGCCATCTCCATTGAGCCGCTGGTCAAGATCGACCAAAAACCGATAGAAATCAAACAGTTGGACGGGACGACCTTCGCCGATTTCGGCAAGGCTGCTTTCGGCCAGCTTCGCCTAACCCTCGACAGCGGGGCTGAACCCCGAACGGTGGTTTTGCATCTGGGGGAGCGCATCAAAGACGGAAGAGTGGACCGTGAACCTTTCGGGACTTGCCGCTATCGCCGGATCGACCTGACCCTGCTGCCGGGTCGGCATACATACACGCCGGAGATCCTTCCGGACTGGCGCAATACCCATGGCGACGCCGTTTTGATGCCAAGCTATATCGGGGAAGTCCTGCCGTTCCGTTATCTCGAGATTGAAGGCCTGCCTGCGCCCGTCCCTGCCTCGGATATTGTACGGTGTATGGTTTCTCATCCTTTCTCCGGTTCAGACGCGCTTTTTGAGTCCTCGGATCCGATCCTCAATCAAGTTTGGGAGTTGTGTCGCTATTCGATGCAGGCGACCAGTTTCATCGGCTACCACATCGACGGAGACCGAGAACGCATTCCTTACGAATGTGATGCGCTGATCAACCAGCTGGGTTGGTATGGTGTGGAGCGGAGTTACACGCTTTCGCGCCGCTCTGTCGATTACCTGCTGGACCACCCGACCTGGCCGACGGAATGGATTCTCCAGACTGTCCTGATGGCCTGGTATGACTATCTTTATACAGCTGACAGCCGCCTTCTGGCGGCACGTTACGAATTGCTCCGGAACCATACTTTGTCTGACTTGCGTCAGGAAAACGGCCTGGTCAGCACACGTGTGCAGCCCCAGGATGAGAGTTTCTTGAACGGCATACGCCGCAGCCAACCAATCCGTGACATCGTGGACTGGCCCCAGGGAAAAGGCTCCTTCGGCCTGCCGGGCAGCAGCCCGGGTGAAGCGGATTTCTTTGAGTTCTCGGATTACAATGCTGTCGTCAATGCGTATCATTTCGCGACGCTGAAGGCTATGGAGCGCATCGCCGGAGCTTTGGGCCGGGATGAGGAGCGCGTACAGTGGTCAGCCGATGCTTTTGCGTTCAAGAACCGCTACAATAAGTTTTTCTTTGACCGAAGGTCCGGCACGTATCATGATGGGATCGATTCGGATCATGCGGCGCTCCATAGCAATCTCTTCCCGCTGGCCTTCGGGCTTGTGCCGGAACGGCGTGTCCCTTCTGTCGCAAGCTATATCATCGGCAAAGGGATGGCTTGCAGCATCGCGAATGCCAAGTTCCTGTTGGATGCTTTATATGAGGCGGGGGAGGCTGAGGCTGCCCTGGCCCTGCTGAATGCCACGCACGATCGCAGTTGGTACAACGCCATCCAAGCCGGCTCAACGATCTCCTTTGAGGCTTGGGACGACAAGTATAAAGGGAATCAGGACTGGAACCACGCCTGGGGCGCGGCGCCGGCCGACTTGTTACCGCATCAGTTCCTTGGCGTCGCACCGCTCGAGCCCGGCTGGGACCGGATTTTGATCCGTCCGCAAATTGCGGATGTACCCCAAGCCTCCGGCGTCGTTCCGACGATAAAGGGCCCTGTCAGCCTGCAGATCCGTCAGAAAGGGGAGCGCTACCAGTTGAAACTTGCGCTTCCATCCAATACGCAATCTTCCATCCAAATCCCTTGGCAGAAGGGAAAGAAGTGGCGTGTGAGCCTCGACGGGCAGCCCTATCCTGCCCGCATGGAAGGTAAGTTCTTGGTTCTGGATCCTGTCGGCTCCGGATCTCGTGTCATCGAAATATCCTCTTTGTGATGAAAAGATGTGCTCTGTTCCTGGTGGCGTTGATGGCCCCGGGATTACTTTCCAGTTCCGCCCTGGTTTCGTCTGAAGCGCTCGGGACCCTTCAATACGAGGTCCGTTACCAGTCGAAGGGACTTGATACAAAGGTCGCCGATGCAACGATTTCTTTTGAAAACGGGACCTGGGACCAACAGAAAGCGCTCCACGCCCATGCGGTCATCCGTGCCGCTTCCATCTTCCGCCTGTTCATGAAAGCGGAGTATCTGGCAGATTCGTATCTGGTCCCGGGCAGCCTGGAACCGCTCTACTACATGAATCCTATCCAGCGAGCCGGAAAGGAGGGCAAATTCGAATGCGTTTATGATAAAGGTGCCGGGATCATCACGTCCGAGTTCACCCGCCCTCCCGCAGACCCGGTCGTGACCCGTTTCCCTTTGGACGGCAGGACGCTGGACTTACTCACGCTCCTGCAATTTGTTCGTTTCCTGGACCTTCCGGAAGGACGCTCCCTTT
>JAEEGL012639652.1_pt1 | contig 18863 bp, 12 predicted proteins | sample 9134231 | NCBI WGS metagenome assembly JAEEGL01 (sample SAMN16246548, study PRJNA631951) | gut metagenome | biome: gut microbiome; feature: rumen; material: fiber-attached | host: Bos | place: Iran: Karaj | collected 2018-10 | reverse complement strand
CCTGGCATCTCCCGCCAGCACCTACGTCAACGGCCAGAACATCGCGGTCGATGGCGGATATACTTGCATCTAATCGTTTGATAATAAGCAATAAAGGCCGCTGAAAAGCGGCCTTTATTGTATAAAAAAAGGGAAAGCGACCCAATATCGCACCGCTACAACCTCATACCCTTGCTGCCTTCCGGCCCTGGGGGAGTTTTGAGGGAGCTGGTCGTACAGGACTTTCCCCGTCTGCAAAGATATAAAAAAATCAGATACTGTCGAATATCAGCGGCAGAATATCGTCGACTTTCTCGAATTTCCACACCCGCCTGGCACCTATCATTATCACCGACATAGGCTTTCCGGCCTTTGCCTGATACTGAGCCATGACCTGGCGGCATGCTCCGCAGGGCGTTGCGGGCTCCTCGGTGAGGCGGCCGTAAATGCCGCCGGCGAGCGCCAGGCTCTGCATGTCCTTGTCGGGATATTTGGCCCCGGCGGCGAACATGGCCGTGCGCTCGGCGCAGAGTCCGGAAGGGAATGCCGCATTCTCCTGGTTGGCGCCGCGGACTATCTGCCCGTTGGACATGCGCACGGCAGCGCCTACGTTGAAGTGGGAATAGGGGGCGTATGAGCCCTTCATTCCCTCGATGGCGGCACCGGCAAGCTCGCGGTCTTCGGCGTTCAGCTCGTCAATGGAGGCGTATTCCTCGTATTTGATATTTATCTCCTTGTTGATCATTGCGATACGATTTCTAAGTGAACTGCTTCTTTAGTTTCTCTATCTTGGCGTCGGCGTCGTCGCCCTTGGCTCCGAAGTAGAACTTGATCTTGGGCTCGGTGCCGGAAGGACGTACCGATACAACGTCGCCGGCCTCGTCGAAGAACTGCAGCACGTTGGACTTGGGCTGGCCGGTCTTTTCGGGCTCGAGGTAATCGACCACCTTCGTGACGGGCGAGCCGCAGAGTTCTGCGGGAGGATTGTTGCGCATGTCCACCATGATCTGCTGGATTTCCTGCGCTCCGCTGATACCCTTGCGCACAAGGCTCACAAGGCCCTCCTTGCGATAGCCGAATTCCTTGTATATCTTCTGCATCAGCTGGTACAGGGTCAGGCCCTGGTCCGCCGCCCATGCAGCACATTCGCAAATCATCATACAGCTCACGGGAGCATCCTTGTCGCGAACGAACTGGCCAACGTTGAAGCCGTAGCTCTCCTCGCCGCCGCAGATGAATTCGCCGCCCTCGGCCTCCTTGCGCTTGACCACCTCGGCGATGTATTTGAATCCAGTGAGCACGTTATAGACCGGCACGCCGAAGCTCTTGCAGATTTCGGTGATGAGTTCGGTGGTGACGATGGTCTTGACGACGTACTTGCCTTCTGTCAGCTTGCCCAGTTCCTTCCAGCGGGTGAGGATGTAATAGGTGAGCATTGATGCCGTCTGGTTACCGTTGAACAGCACGATGCGGCCCTCGTTGTCGCGTACCGCTATGCCGACACGGTCGGCGTCGGGGTCGGTGCCGATCACCAGGTCGGCTCCGGTGGCCTCCGCCTTCTCGATCGCCAGCTTGAGCGCCGCCGGTTCCTCCGGGTTGGGGGAGACGCAGGTGGGGAAGTTGCCGTCGGAAATGTCCTGTTCTGGCACGTGGATTATGTTCTCGAAGCCACTGCGCTTCAGGATCTCAGGCACGAGGCGTACGCCGCAGCCATGCAGGGGAGTGTAGACTATCTTGAGGTCCTTGTGACGGCTCACGGCGTCGGGGCTAAGGCGCAGCGACAGGAGGTCGCGCAGATAGAGCTCGTCAACGTCGGCTCCCATCGGCTCGATCTCGCCGCAGCGCAGACCGGCCTCGAACTTCACCATCGACGGGTCGGAGACCTTGGCCACTTCGGCCACGATTTCCTTGTCGACCGGCGACGTTACCTGCCCGCCGTCGGACCAGGAGACCTTGTAGCCGTTGTACTCCTTGGGATTGTGGGATGCGGTTATCATGATGCCGGCCACAGCCTTCTTGAGGCGCACTGCGTAGCTCATTTCGGGCGTGGGGCGGATATTGTCGAAAATGAACACGTGGATGCCGTTGGCGGACAGCACTTCGGCGGCGATCTTGGCGAAGTCCTTGCTGTTGTTGCGGGAATCGTAGGAGATTACGACTCTGGGGTCATCGCCTTCGTAATGCTTCAGAATATAGTTCGCCAGGCCCTGGGTGGCCATGCCGACCGTGTATTTGTTCATGCGGTTGGTGCCCACTCCCATGATGCCGCGCAGGCCGCCGGTGCCGAACTCCAGGTCTTTGTAAAAAGCGTCTTCCAGTGCTGCCGGATCCTCATTGCGGAGTTTGAGTATCTGCATCTTGGTTGCCTGGTCGAAGTCTCCGTTGAGCCAGTTCTGTACTTTGAGTTCAAATTCTTTCATATTTCAGTGCATGTTTCATTACGGGTTTCGAATACGCGGCCGGGATAACGGTCGATGATGCTGCGGTTGTGGGTCACCATCACGATTGCGGTGCCCTGTTCGCGGTTGATGCGCATGAGCAGCTGGAGTATGCCTTCGGCGGTTTCGGCGTCGAGGTTGCCGGTGGGCTCGTCGGCTATGATCACTTCGGGGGAGTTGAGGATGGCGCGGGCGATTGCGATTCGCTGCTGCTCGCCGCCGGAAAGCTGGTGCGGCATCTTGTGGGCCTTGGTCTGCATGTCAACGGCCTCCAGCACCTCCGAGATGCGCTTGTCCATGGCTTCGCGGTCATTCCATCCGGTGGATTTGAGCACGAACTCGAGATTGGATTCGACACTGCGGTCCATCAGCAGCTGGAAGTCCTGGAAAACCACGCCGAGCTTGCGGCGGAGCATGGGGACGTCGCGGCTGCGCATCTTTGCAAGATCGTATCCGCACACGTGCCCGGAGCCTTTGGCGAGTTTGTTTTCTGCGATTATCGTACGGATGATGGAGGTTTTGCCTGTGCCCACCTTGCCCACGATATACACCAGGTCTCCTTCGGACACCTCCATGTTCAAGCCATATACCACGATGCCCTCTCCGCTTGTGATGTCGGCATCTTTGAATCCGATAACTGTGCTCATAAAGAATAAGCCTAAACTTCGCAAATATAATAAAAATACGCGTGCTTTCCGCCATTTTTATACTATAATTTATATTTCTTTATTTCGCAAAAAATGAGTATATTTGTAAGTTAAAATACAAGCTTATGCGAGTACGTCTTTTATTGGCTGCCTTTTTGCTTTCGGCGTCGCTCCAAGCGGCCCCGGACTGGCGTGCCGACACATATCGGGAGGCGGTCAGATTATACGAAAACGGAATGTACGAGAGGGCTTCCAGCCTCCTCTCCCAAATACAGGGCGAACCGCTTGCCGACGGCTATTCGGTACTGTGCGCCATCAAGATGAGAAGCGAGGGCTTCGAAGGCCGCATAGCCGAGTATGAAAGCACCTGGGGCGGGTCCGTGCTTACCAACCTCATGGAGTACGAGTACGGCCTGGTGCTGTTCGACCGCGGCGAATACGATGATGCCGCCAGGCATTTCGCCGCCGTGAACAAGAAGCAGCTCGATGCACGATGCCTCCCGGAACTGGCTTTCAAGGAGGGCTATTCCCGGTATGCCCAGGGAGAATATGACAAGGCGCGTCCTTACTTTTATGAGGTCGATACCCTGCCCATGTCGGATTACAAGGCTCCTGCGCGTTACGCGCTGGGCTACATGAGCTACACCGAGAAGGATTTCGCCACCGCGCAGAAATGGTTCGAGCAGTCCTGCTCTGATCCCCGTTTCGCCGAACTGTCGTCTTTCTACCTGGTCGACTGCCACTTCATGCAGAAGGACTACGACTATGTGATAAATGAAGGCGTGAAGGTGTATTCCGGAGAACCCAGCGTCCGCCAGGCCCATCTGGCCCGCATCATCTCCGAGTCGTACCTGGTCAAGGGCGACAAGCAGCAGGCCAAGAAGTACTACGCTGCCACTTCGAAGGACAACATGACCCGCGCCGACTGGTTCTACGCCGGCTCTGTCCTGTATGCCGTAGACGATTTCAAGGGCGCAATCGAGAACTACACCCGGATGACGGACCGTACCGATTCCCTCGGGCAGATCGCCAACTACCAGCTGGCCAACGCATATCTGAACACCGGCAACAACGTGGGCGCGATGAATTCCTTCAAGGACGCATCCGACGTGGCCTGGAACCCAGTTATGCAGGAAGACGCCCTCTTCAACTACGCCAAGCTGGCATTCGACCTCAACAAGGACACCAAGCCTTTCGCAGCCTACATCTCCCGCTACAACACTTCCAGGCGCGGCGACGAGATTTACGGCTACATGGCCCTTGCGTCGCTTTACAACCGCGATTACGCCGGCGCCGTCGAGGCCTACGACAAGATTGACGAACTCGACGAGGGGCAGCGAAGCAACTACATCAAGGCTTACTACCTGCGCGCCGAGCAGCTTATCTCCAGCGGCGCTTACAGGGATGCCATTCCCTGCCTGAAAGCTGCCGCCTACTACCTGCCCAAGCACGATCCTCTCAACCAGATGTCCCGTTACTGGCAGGCTGAATCCAATTATCGCAGCGAGAATTACGAAGAGGCGGCGAAGATTTTCGCCGACCTGTACAACCTTTCTGCGCTTGAGGGCTCTGCGGAAGGCGCCCTGCTGCCGTACAACGTCGCCTATTCTCACCTGAAGAACAAGGAATACGGACAGGCGTCCCGCTGGTTCGACATTTACCTCAACGAAGGCGACAAGAGCGCCCGCAAGGATGCCCTGATGCGCCGCGGCGACTGTGATTTCGCGGTGCGCAACTACTCCGGCGCCATCGTTTCCTACGGCAAGGCCGTCAAGGAGATAGGCGTGTCGGAGGACCTCTATCCTTACAGCCAGCTGGCCCTTTCATACGGGCTGTCCGGTGACAAGAAGGCCAAGGCGGAGATACTCTCCAACGTGCTTCACGCCGAGCCCGACACCCCCATGTATGCCGAGTGTCTCTACGAGCTAGGGCGCGCCAATATGGACATTTCCCGCAACGACCAGGCAATGCAGGCGTTCCGGCTCCTCCGCAACAACGCCGCCGACAAGGAAACCAAGGCCAAGGCCCTGATCGGCATGGGCATGGTGAGCCGCAACACCGCCGACTACGAACAGGCGCTTGCATGCTACAAGGAGGTGGTGAAGCTGCTGCCCGGCAGCCAGTATTCCGAAGATGCGCTCTTCGCCATCGAATCCATCTACCAGACAATGCAGCAGCCTGAGAAGTATCTGCAGTATCTGGAGGAGAACAATCTTACCGCAGGCAAGTCCGAGTCCGACAAGGAAGACCTCTACTTCAATACCGCCGAGCAGGTGTATCTCTCCGGCAATTACGTCCAGGCGGCGTCTTCGCTGCAGAAATATCTGGACACCTATCCGTACGGCAGCCATGTCACCAATGCCCTGTTCTACCTGGCCGAATCCTATGCCGCCCTCGGCAACAAGGAGAAGGCTTGCGACTATTATGAGCGTGTGATCGGCGCATCCGACGCAGGGCCTTTCGCAGAGAGTTCCATGCTGAATCTGGCGGAACTTTCATACGGCCTGGAGCATTACACCCGTGCATACGAGGTATTTATGATGCTGCGCGACAAGGCCAGGCTCGAAGGCAACCGCGACAAGGCGGTCATCGGAATGATGCGTTCCGCATACAAGGGCCGCGACTACGACAGCGCCGCCCTCGCTTCCATCGAGGCGGAAGGACTGACAGGCATCGGCGACGCACTCAGGCGCGAGGCCAAATACATCCGGGCCAAGTCCTACCTGAGTTCCAGCCGCCGTTCGGATGCCATGAACGTGTTCAGGGAACTCGCCGCCCAGCCGTCCACCGACGAGGGCGCGGAGGCTTCGTACATCCTCATCCAGGATGCCTTCGACCGCGCCGACTACGACTCCGTGCAGAACATGGTGTTCGACTTCTCCGGCAAGGCCGGCGGCCAGAATTACTGGCTTGCCCGCTGCTACATAACCCTGGCCGACGCGTTCGTCCAGATTGGAAAGAAGGACCAGGCAAAGGCTACGCTGGTCAGCATACGCGACGGATACACTCCCGAGCGTGCCGACGACGACATTGCCGACCTCGTGCAGTCCAGATTGAACAAACTTAACTAGGCGACGAAGAATGAAAAGAATATATTTACTGATTGCCGCTGCGCTGATGCCTCTGGGCCTTTTCGCCCAGAACCTCAATCCCGAGGTGCAGGTAACCAACGAATATCAGACGCGCCTTAACGACGTTTCCAAGCAGGGCCCTTCGATGTCGGTTCCCGACTCCCTGCTGCGTTTCGACTATCATTTCGACTATTCCGTATTCGAGTCTCCCTACAAGGGGGCATACGAGTTCTCCCCGTATTCCGTGGATATCGCCCCTTCCGCATCGCCTTACGACGGCCGCAAGTTCTATCTGAGGGCAGGGGCCGGTTACGTGTTCAGGCCCGAGCTCGAGACGGTCTGGTCGGTGCTCGACCGCAAGAAGGCCGCAGTCAACGTGTTCGCAGGCGGCAAGGGCTACTACGGCAACTATCTGCGCATCACTCCTTCCTCCCTCGAGGCCGACAGGTCCCAGCTCGACAAGGGCTATGACTTCGGCGCCAAGGCGGGAGTCGATTCCAGGTTCAATCTCGGACCGGTTCTGCTACGTGCGGAACTGGGGTGCGAAGGCATCTTCACCGACCATCAGCTGTATCATGCGGGCCTGGGCTATGCGCCGTATGCATCCGTCCGTGCCGCATATCAGAAGCCTGGCGCTTTCTGCTACGGCCTGGGTGTGCGCTACCGTTATGTTGAAGACAGGCGCGACGGCCAGATGTCGGTGTACGACCATGATATACGCATCGACGCCGATATCGCCCCTCATCTGTCCGGCAACTACAAGGTGGGGGCTGACGTGCTGGTCGCCACCAATATGTTCTATACCGCCGCCGACATCCATCCCCATGCCGCTTTCAACTGGGGAATTCTTGATGTCGACGCCGGATTCCGTGTAGGTTGGTTTGTGGACAGGGTTACCATCAGCCCAGCAGTAAATCTCGACCTGCACCTGTTCAGGGATTACATCAACCTGTACCTGTTCGCCGACGGCCGCAACCATATGCCGTCTTATTGGGATTACAAGGCGTATTCGCACAGGTTCCACACGGCTTACGCAACGCCCATGCCCGTGCGTGAAATCGCCGATCTGGGCGGTGGCCTGCGCGGCTATGCGCCGTTCGGCCTGCAGTACGACGTCAAGGCCGGCTACAAGTTCGTGGAGAACAGTCCTTTCTGGGCTGTCAGTGCCGCCGGAACCGAAGCCCTGCTCTATCAGGACTGCAAAGTGTTCCACGCCGACCTGGCACTCGCATGGGTGTCGGAGCGTGTGAACGTCGACGGCTCCCTGCATTACCAGAAGCTTCCCGAGGGCGTGGGCGAGCGTATCTTCGCTCCCGCCGAGTTTTACGGCGAAATCAAGGGCGGATACAATTGGATGAAACGCATTTACGCCGGTCTCTCCGTCTCCGGAAGCACTTTCCGCGAGGCCGTGGTCGGCACCAAGACCGCACGCATGCCGGGTTACGTGAATCTCGGTATATGGGGTGAATACAAGTTCAACAGTAAAATCAGCGCGTGGCTGCAGGGTTCCAACCTGCTCAACCAGGAAATCCGCATCAGCCCCGTGTTCTGCGAGTACGGCCCTTCTGTTACGGCCGGCATAACAGTCAGTTTGTAAATCAGTTATAGAATTATGATAGATCAGGAAGAGATGAAGAAAGCGGAAGAGCAGTATTCCGCAGACAGTATCCAGGTTCTCGAAGGACTCGAGGCGGTGCGCAAGCGCCCCTCCATGTATATCGGAGACATTTCCGAGAGGGGACTCCACCATCTCGTCTACGAGGTTGTGGACAACAGTATCGACGAGGCCATGGGAGGCTTTTGCGACACCATCGACGTGCGCATCCTCAAGGGCGACTCAATCAGGGTTAGCGACAACGGCCGAGGCATTCCTACGGGCATGCATGAGAAGGAGCACCGTTCCGCACTTGAAGTCGTGCTCACCGTGCTGCACGCCGGCGGCAAGTTCAGCAAGTCCAGCTACAAGGTGTCCGGAGGACTTCACGGCGTGGGCGTCTCCTGCGTCAACGCCCTGTCCGACCTGCTGGTGGCCGAGGTGCACCGCGAGGGCAAGGTGTTCGAGCAGCGCTACTCCAAGGGCAAGCCCATCACGCCCGTGGAGGTGAAGGGCGAGGCGAGCGACACCGGTACCATCATCACGTTCCACCCGGATCCGGAGATTTTCCAGCAGACCACTCACTACAAGTACGACACCCTCGCGGCGCGTCTGCGTGAGCTGGCTTTCCTCAACAAGGGAATCCATATCACCCTGACCGACGAGCGCGAGCTTACCGACGAGTTCGTGAAGACCGACGACGGCGAATCCAAGGCCACCGGTCGCAAGGTTTACCGCAGCGACGTGTTCTACTCGGAGCAGGGCCTCAGCGAATTCATCGAATATCTCGACGCCGGTGCTCAGACCATCATTCCTCAGCCCGTCTGCATCACCTCCGACAAGATCATCCCCATCGACATAGCCCTCCGTTACAACAACGGCTATTCCGAGAAGATCTATTCCTACGTCAACAATATCAACACCATAGAGGGCGGAACGCACCTGCAGGGCTTCAAGATGGGCCTCAGCCGCTCCCTGAAGCAGTATGCCGAAAAGAACAAGCTGCTCGAGAAATTCAAGGGCGACCTTGCTCCGGAAGACTTCCGCGAAGGCCTTACCGCCGTCATCTCCGTTAAGATCGCGGAGCCCCAGTTCGAAGGCCAGACCAAGACCAAGCTCGGCAACCCCGAGGCCACGTCGGCCGTTTCCCAGGCAACCGCGGCAGCCCTCGACATGTATCTCGAGGAGAATCCCAAGTTCGCAAAGACCATTATCGACAAGATAGTCCTGGCCGCCACCGCACGCGCTGCAGCACGCAAGGCGCGCGAGATGGTTCAGCGCAAGAGCCCGCTTGGCGGAGGCGGAATGCCCGGCAAACTCGCCGACTGCTCCGACAAGGATCCCGAGCGCTGCGAACTCTTCCTCGTCGAGGGCGACTCCGCAGGCGGAACCGCCAAGCAGGGCCGCGACCGCCGCACCCAGGCCATCCTCCCTCTGCGAGGCAAGATTCTCAACGTGGAGAAGGCCGCCGGCGACCGCGCCTTCGATTCCGAGGAAATCCGCAACATCTACACCGCCCTCGGCGTCACCGTGGCAATGGAGGACGAAACGGGCGAGAAGCACATGGACCTGAGCAAGCTGCGCTATCACAAGGTGGTCATCATGACCGATGCCGACGTCGACGGTTCGCACATCGCCTGCCTTATCCTTACATTCTTCTTCCGCTATATGTACGACCTTATCAAGAACGGTTACGTGTACCTGGCCACTCCGCCGCTCTATCTGGTGAAGAAGGGCAAGGAGGAAATCTACTGCTGGACCGAGGAACAGCGCGAAGAGGCGGCCCTCAAGCTCGGCAAGGGCACTGACAAGGGCTACACCGTGCAGCGCTACAAAGGTCTCGGCGAAATGAGCGAGGAGCAGTTGTGGCAGACCACAATGAATCCAGCCAACCGCCGCCTCCGCCAGATTACCATCGACAACGCCGCTCAGGCGGAGCGCACATTCAGCATGCTGATGGGCGACGACGTACCGCCCCGCAGGCAGTTTATCGAGGAGAACGCACATTACGCAAACATCGACGCATAGGCTATGTTGGACATTTTCGATCGCATTGAACGCGACAGCGGCGGCCCTATAGGCCAGTATTTCGAGCAGGGCTTCGGCTATTACATGTACCCCCGCCTGGAAGGCGAGCTTGGCCCTCACATGATTTTCAACGGCACTCCGGTGCTCAACTGGAGCCTCAACAACTATCTGGGGTTGGCCAACCACCCCGCTGTGCGCAAGGCAGACGCAGAAGCCGCCGCTCAGTGGGGCCTCGCATACCCTATGGGCGCCCGCATGATGAGCGGCCATACCCGTTATCACGAGCAGCTGGAGCAGACTTTCGCCAAGTTCGAGAAGAAGGAGGACGCATTCCTGTATAACTTTGGTTATCAGGGCATTGTGTCTACCATTGATGCGCTCACGGCGCGTCATGACGTTATCGTCTACGACGCCGAGTGCCATGCCTGCCTTCTCGACGGCATCCGCCTCCATATCGGCGAAAAGTACAAATACCGCCACAACAATATCGCCGACTGCGAAAAGGTGCTCGCACGCGCCTGCAAGACGGCGGAGGAAAACGGCGGCGGCGTGCTGCTCATCACTGAGGGCGTTTTCGGCATGACCGGCGCGCTCGGCATCCTGGACCAGATTGCCGCACTCAAGAAGAAGTATCAGTTCCGCATCCTGATCGACGACGCCCACGGCTTCGGCCTGCTGGGCGCTCACGGACGCGGTACTTCCGAGCAGCTCGGCTGCATGGACAACATCGACCTCTACATCGGAGCTTTTGCCAAGTCCATGGCTTCGATAGGCGGTTTCGTGGCCGGCCCGCACAAGATCATCAACTATCTGCGCGCCAACATGCGTTCGCAGATGTACGCCAAATCGCTCCCAATGCCGCTCGTCATCGGCAACATGAAGCGTATGGAGATCATCGACTCGCCCGAGGGCGACGAGCTCCGTGCGAAGTGCTGGGCCATCACCCACGCAATCCAGGACGGCTTCAAGAAGGAAGGCTTCGACATTGGCGAGGCGCAGGCCTGCGTTACTCCGGTACACATTTTCGGAGGCGTGGCACAGGCTACCAAGATGGCCAAGGACCTGCGTGAGAACTATAAGATATTCTGCTCCATGGTCATCTATCCGGTGATTCCCAAGGGCATGATCATCTTCCGTATCGTTTCCACCGCCGCCCACACCATGGAGGACGTGGAGTATACCCTCAAGGCTTTCAAGGAAATCAAGGCCAAACTCGACGCCGGCCTCTATGACGGCGACGACATTGCCGAGATGACTATCAAATGAACAGGTACTTCCAGGACAAGGTAATCATCGTTACAGGCGCCAGCTCCGGCATCGGCCTGGCCTCCTGCAGGCTCTTCGGGAGCCTGGGGGCAAAGGTGGTGATGGCTGCCCGCTCTTACGACAAGCTGCTCGCTCTCGCTCCGTCAGTGGGGCCCGAGGAGAGGGTGCTTTGCGTGCGCTGCGACGTGTCGGTGGAAGAGGACTGCAAGGCCCTTGTTGCCGCTGCTGTGGAGCGCTTCGGCCGCATCGACATACTTGTCAACAACGCCGGCCTTTCCATGAGGGCGATGTTCAAGGACCTTGACCTCAAGGTTATCCATTCGCTGATGGATGTGAATTTCTGGGGCACCGTGAACTGCACCAAATACGCGTTGCCGTATCTTCTTGAAACGAAGGGGCAGGTCGTCGGCGTCATCAGCATAGCGGGATATTCCGCCCTGCCTGCGCGTACGGGATACAGTTCCTCCAAATATGCCATCCGCGGCTTCCTGGACACCCTTCGCATAGAGCACCTGAAAGACGGCCTCGGAGTGCTGGTGTTCGCTCCCGGATATACATCCTCGAACGTGCGCAACGCCGCGCTTACTGCCGACGGCAGCGCGCAGGGGGAGACCCCTCTGGACGAGGACAAGCTGATGAGCGCTGAAGAATGTGCGCGCCATCTGGCCCGCGGCCTTGCCCGACGCAAGTCCGTGGTAATCCTTACCGGTCTCGGCAAGGCTACCGTATGGGCTCACAGGCTGTTCCCCAGGCTTACAGACAAACTGACATATAAATACATAGCACGTGAAACTGACAGCCCGTTTAGATAAGTTCCTGCCTCTCCTCATCGTAGCAGCACTGATTGCAGCCGTCGCTCCGCGAACGGCCAAGTTCGGCTACGATTACAAGAAGGGCGCTACCTGGAACTACGAGACGCTTTTCGCCCCCTTCGATTTCCCCATTCTCAAGACTGTGGAGCAGATGCAGGAGGAAACGGCCCGGGCCCTTGATGCCTATGTGCCTTATTTCAAATATTCCGCCGGCGTCACCGGTTCCAGCATATCGGCTGCCGAAGCTCTGGACCTGGGGGCCTTGAAGCCCGTGGTAACCGGAGCCCTCAGGAGTATCATGGAGAAGGGCGTGCTGGCAGATGACGAAGTCCCCGAAAACGCCGACCTCATCTACGTCCAGAAGGACAAGCGCGCTGTCAGGGTTCCGTCGTCAGAGGTCCTCGGACTGTCGCAGGCACGGGCCAGGCTCCTTTCCGAAGTGCAGGAGGCCAGCGGATATGCTTCAGCCGATTCGCTGCTGAAACAGTACGGCGTGTACGGTCTGATCGTTCCGAATCTGGTATTTGACGCCAAAACCTCCGAGGCCGTCAGCGCCGAAGCCGTCAGCCGCATTTCTCCTACCGGAGGGTATGTCTCTGCCGGCCAGTTGATTGTGTCCAACGGGGAAGTCGTGACGGCGGAGGTGGCCCAGATACTGGATTCCTATAAGAAAGAGTACGAGAACAGCATGGGCAGTTCGGGCCCGGTATACCTGAGTATCCTTGGCAACATACTGGTCGCCTTGTTGCTGATATGCCTCTTTTTCCTGTCCATCGTGTTCTCAGGCAAGAGTTTCCTGTCGGACAATCGCAGTTACTACTATCTCGTATTCGTATTTGCGTTGTTTTCGGCGGCTATCACGCTGGTATGCAGGATCGATTCCTCATGGCTCTTCATAACCCCGCTTACCCTGGCGGCGTTGTATCTCCAGGCTTTTGTACGTGCAAGGGTTATAGTGCCGGTGTATATCGTTTCGCTGCTGCCGTTGCTGGTCTATGCCGACTACGGCGCGCCGCTGTTCATCATTTTCCTGACGGGCGGCATGGTGTCGATTTACGCTTCGCGCTATCTGGTCCAGGGCTGGAAGCAGTTCCTGCTGGCCCTGATCAACTTCATTGCCATGGCGCTGGCTTATCTCGCCCTGCATCTTACGGGAGCGATCAACACGCCCATGCTTCCCGATCTGCTGAGGCTCATGATCGCTTCGTTCCTGGCGGTGGCAGGCTATCCTTTGATATATCTCTTCGAGAAGATATTCAACCTGGTGTCCAACTCCCGCCTTGCGGAGCTTGCCGACACATCTTCGTCCCTTCTACGGGAACTGGAGCAGAAGGCTCCCGGCACCTTCCAACACTCCCTGCAGGTCATGAACATGGCCGATGCGGCGGCACGCGCCATCGATGCCAATCCGCTGCTGCTCAGGGTGGGGGCCCTGTATCACGATATCGGCAAGATGAACAACCCCATGTGCTTCATCGAGAACGAGTCCATGCTCAACAAGAGCGAAGACCAGAAATACCATACCGGGCTTTCGCCGAAACAAAGCGCCGAAGATATCATCAAGCATGTTTCGGACGGCGTGGATATGGCGCGCAAGCAGAGGCTGCCCGACATCGTGGTCAATTTTATACGCACACATCACGGAACCACCGTTACCGGGTATTTCTGGGGCAAGCACCTCGCCGGCAAGGGCGATCCGGCCGAGAAATCCAGTTTCTCTTATCCGGGTCCTGCGCCTACTACCAAGGAACAGGTGGTCCTCATGCTTTGCGACAGCATAGAAGCAGCCTCACGTACGCTTACCGAGTACACGCCCGAGGCCTTCTCCGCATTTGTGGAGAAGATAGTTCAGGGGAAGGTCGACCAGGGCCAGCTGCTGAACGCCGAGATTACCATTAAAGAGCTGAATGAAGTGAAGCAGGCGCTAAAGGCCTACCTGGCCCAGATGCATCACGGCCGCGTGGCCTATCCTGCAACCAGAAAGAAATTCTTAAATTTTAAATAACGTTATGAACCTTACCAAAAAACAAATTGACGACCTCAATCTCGAGTTAACCATCGAGATAGCCCCCGAGGACTATGCCGAAGAAGTGAAGAAGAAGCTCGCCGAGCGCAGGCGTACCGCAGAGTTCAAGGGTTTCCGCAAGGGAATGGTGCCCGCCTCCCTCATCAAGAGGGTTTACGGCGAGCAGGTGCTGGTGGACGCGGTCAACGAAGTCATCACCACATCCCTCGATAACTATATCAACGACAACGCGTTGCACATCCTGGGCGAGCCCCTTGGCAGCGAGAACCAGCCCGAGATCGAGTGGGTGGATGGCAACTCCTTCACCTTCGTGTTCGACATGGCTCTCTCTCCCGAAGTTAACGTTGATGTCGATGCCGCCGACGAGATCGTGAAGTACAGCATCACCACCTCCGCCAAGGAAAAGGCTTCCGCCATCGAGAACGTGAAGAAGTATTATGCCGAGCGCAAGGAGGGTGAGCCCAAGAGCGACGAGGATATCGAGAAAGAGGTCACCGAGCGCCTCAAGGAAGAGCACAAGCAGGAGGCCGAGTGGCGCCTGAGCAAGGATATCCGCGACTTCTACGTGAACAAGGCCGGCATCAAGCTCCCCGAGGAGTTCCTCAAGAGGTGGCTTCTGGTCGCCAACCAGGGCAAGCTCACCAAGGAGGATATCGACAAGGATTTCGCCGGTTTCTGCGAGGATTTCAAGTGGCAGCTGGTCCGCGGCAAGCTGATGGACAAGTTCGGCTTCAAAGTGGAGCACGAAGACATCTACGAAGCCGCAAAAGCTTTTGTATCATACCAGTACGCCATGTACGGCCTGCCTCAGGTCCCTGAAGATATGATGACCGAAGCCGTCGGCAACATCATGAAGGACCGCCGCCAGCTCGAACGCCTCTCCGAGCAGGTCGAAGACAACAAAGTCCTCGGCAAGATTAAGGAGACTGTCAAGTTCAAGGACAAGAAGATCTCTTCCGAGAAGTTCAGGGAGCTGTAAAACAGGCTTCTCATCTTAATCTGCGTTCGGTTTTTGCCGGGCGCAACGAGGATGGAGAAACAGCCACCCTCCGGAGCGCATCGTTAATACTGACCGGGATTACCAGTACTGGTAGAACAGCGCGATGCTTTCCATGCCGCCGAAGAACTGCTTCAATAAATAGCTTTCGTTGGGAGAGTGGATGGTGTCGCGCTCGAGGCCGAAGCCCATCAGGAGAGGGTCGATGCCTAGAATCTTCTGGACTTCCGCCAGGACGGCGATGCTGCCGCCGCCGCGGGAGGGGACGGGCTCGATGCCGTAAACCTCGGCGATGGCTCGGCTCGCGGCCTTGTAGGCGCTTGAACTGATGGGAATCAGGAATCCGTCGCCGCCCTCACAGGGCTTGACCTCGACCTTCACGCACTTGGGCGCAATCTTTTTGAAGTGACGCTCGAATAGCTTGGTGATTTCTCCGCTCCGCTGGTTGGGCACCAGGCGCATGGAGATCTTGGCGTGAGCCTCGCTGGGCAGCACGGTCTTGGCGCCCTCGCCCGTGTAGCCGCCCCAGATGCCGCATACGTCGAGGCAGGGGCGTATTCCGGTGCGCTCCAGCGTGGTGTAGCCTTTCTCGCCGCGTACGGCGTCTATGTCCAGGAACTCCTTGTATTCCTTCATGTCGAAGGGGGCCTTTGCCAGCAGCCTGCGGTCGGCGCGCGAGAGTTCCACCACCTTGTCGTAGAATCCAGGCACGGTCACGCGCCCGTCGGCGTCGATGAGGGAGGAAATCATCTCGCAGAGCACCTGGATGGGGTTTGCTACAGCTCCGCCATAGTGGCCGGAATGGAGGTCCTTGTTCGGCCCGACCACCTTCACTTCAAGGTAGCTCAGGCCTCTCATGCCGCAGTTGATTGAGGGCACTTTCTCGCTTATCATGGTGGTGTCGCTCACCAGGCAGATATCGGCGGCAAGCATCTTCTTGTGGGCCTTGATCCAGGCGGGCAGCGAAGGGCTGCCTATCTCTTCTTCGCCTTCGAAAATGAACTTTACGTTGTGCTTCAACTGTTCCGTACGCACCAAATACTCGAAGGCCTTTATATGCATGAACAGCTGGCCCTTGTCGTCGTTGGCGCCGCGGCCCCAGATGGCCTCCTGGCCGGTTGCATCCGGTCCGATTACGGGCTCGAAGGGGTCCGTGCGCCATTTCTCCAACGGCTCTACCGGCTGAACGTCATAGTGCCCGTACACCAGCACGGTACGTAATGCCGGATCGATAATCTTCTGCCCGAATACCACCGGATGGCCGTCGGTCTCATACACGGCGGCATTGTCGGCACCCGCTTCCATCAACAATTCGCAAAGCCTGTCGGCGCAGGCGTACATATCGGCTTTATGTTCGGCTTTGGCGCTTACGGAAGGGATCCGCAGCAGGGAGAACAGCTCCTCGAAGAACCTCTCTTTATTCTGTTTTATATACTCTTTCATGGTTGTAAATATAATCATTATTCATTAAATTTGTACGATTACCGGCCCGGCGGCCCCTGCTGAAGGCCATAAAACATGGGCAAAAGGCCTTCAGCAGGGGCCGCCGGACCCAAAGACGACAAAGAATGGCACTGATCAAATCTATTTCGGGCATCCGTGGCACCATCGGAGGCTCTGAGGGAGACAATCTTTCTCCCGTTGACATAGTCAAATTCACATATGCATACTGCGCCTGCCTGAAGGATCGCAAACAGCCCTTCGGCGACCGATACAAGGTGGTTGTGGGCCGCGACGCCCGCCTGAGCGGCGAGATGGTGGAGCAGCTGGTAGTGGGAACCATCATCGCCTGCGGGGTAGATGTGATTCGCTGCGGCTTTGCCAGCACGCCCACCACTGAGCTGGCCGTCACAATGAGCAACGCCGACGGCGGCATCATCATCACCGCCAGCCACAATCCGCGCCAGTGGAATGCCCTCAAGCTCCTGAACGAGCACGGCGAATTCCTTACCGCCGACCAGGGCAAAGCCATCCTGGACCTTGCCGAGAAAGGCAATTTCGATTTCGCCGCCGTGGACGACCTGGGCGTAATCGACGACCACGATTTCACCGACGAGCACATCGACGCCGTGCTGAAGCTGGAGGCAGTAGATGCGGAAGCCATACGCAAAGCCGGCTTCAAGGTGGTGCTCGACGCCATCAATTCCGTGGGCGGAATCATCATGCCACGCCTGCTCAAGCGTCTGGGCGTCAAATGCATAACCCTGAACGGCAACCCTACGGGCGACTTCGCCCACAACCCCGAGCCGCTGCCCAAGAACCTCACGGAACTCAGCGAAACCGTAGTAAAAGAGAAAGCGGATCTTGGCATAAGCGTCGATCCCGACGTGGACCGTCTGGCCTTCATCTGCGAGAACGGCGAGCCCTTCGTTGAGGAATACACCCTCGTCAGCGTGGCCGACTACCTGCTCGACGATGCCGTAAAACGCGGCGTGAAGCCCCTTGCAACAGTATCCAACCTCAGTTCAAGCCGAGCCCTGCGCGACGTTACCGAAGCCCATGGCGGCACCTATTATGCCGCGGCTGTCGGAGAGGTGAACGTTACCACCAAGATGCACGAGGTGAACGCACTGATCGGCGGCGAGGGCAACGGCGGCGTAATCTATCCCGCATCTCACTGCGGCCGCGACGCAATGGTGGGCGTGGCTCTCTTCCTCAGCCAGCTGGCACACAAGAAACTCAGCGCCAGCGCCTACAAGGCCACGCTCCCTCAGTACTACATCGCCAAGAACCGCATCGACCTGAGCGACAGCGCTCTCATCGACCGCATACTGGAGGCGATGAAGGAGCACTACAAGAACGAAAAGGTCAACACCATCGACGGTGTGAAAATAGATTTTGAGGCCGAACGCCGCTGGGTGCACCTGCGCCGCTCAAATACCGAGCCCATCATCCGCATCTATTCCGAAGCTCCCACCGAGGCAGAGGCCGAATCTCTTGCCCAGGAAGTCATCAAACTCGCCAAAGGAATCATAGGCAATGTTTAGTTTCCGGACCACGGCGATAGGGGAGCAGCCCGACAGGGGGCTCGTCGACGGACGCGTCGCATGCTTCTGCACGCAGGGCAGCTGGGACAGCGCCACGCAGACTTATCTGTCCGACATCTTCCGATCGCGCGGCAACCTGGTGCGGGAGTTCGTTCCCGCCGGAGCCGGGCCAGGTGCGGGAAGGATTGATTTCAGCGCCGAAGACCTCGAGGGCCTGGACGCCGTAGTGGTGGAAATCCAGGATACCGGAGTCCGCTATTTCAATTATACACGCGACGTCATGCGCCTTCTGAGCACCAGGGCGAGGATGGAAGAAGGTCCGTCGATTTACATCGTCGACCATATCAATCCCGCCGGCAGGGTGGTGGAAGGCACGATTCCCGTTCTCGACCCGGGGCCATGGATACCTAAAGTGGCTCACCGTCACGGGCTTACGCTGGGCGAGCTGTGCTACCTCTGGTGCGAGGAAACAGGCGCCCGCATCCCACTGCACGTCATTTCGGCGCTCACGTCGGAAGCCGGCAGGGAACTGCTCCCCTGGGCCATTCCGCCCTCTCCGGACATCCCAGGCATGTTCACCTGCGACATGTACAGCGGCGGTGCTCTCTGGACGGAGACGAGCATCACGCCAGGCCTGGGCACAACACGCCCGTACGAATACATAGGCGCGCCGTACATCAGCAACGCCGCCGTTCCCCCGAGCCCGCAGGGTGTTCTCATGCGCCCATGCACGTTTACGCCAGCACAAGGCTTGTACGCAGGTGAGACCTGCAACGGATACCAGATCATGCTCCTCCCAGGCGTCCAGTACCATTCCCTGCTTCATACGGTGCTGCTGATGCGCTGGTTCGCCGACAGATACTCCATGTTTGAAATCACTCCCGGTCTTCACGCCAAGGTGGCCGATCCAGTGATTTCCGAATATCTTCGCGGAGGCATTACCTTCGACGTTGTCCAGGAGCACATAAAACTCGAGGAACAGAAATGGATACGCAAGGCGCGCCGCTTCCTGCTCTAT
>JAEEGL013677703.1_pt1 | contig 18864 bp, 16 predicted proteins | sample 9134231 | NCBI WGS metagenome assembly JAEEGL01 (sample SAMN16246548, study PRJNA631951) | gut metagenome | biome: gut microbiome; feature: rumen; material: fiber-attached | host: Bos | place: Iran: Karaj | collected 2018-10 | reverse complement strand
TACGCCCGCTCCTACTCGCTGATCACCGATTCCTCCGGCCGCACCGTGCTGGAGAACAGCGTGAAGACCAGCAACGTCTTCGGTACGGACACCGCCCGCTGCATGACCGAGATGCTCGAAGCCGCCGCCTGGTACGGCACCGGCTACGAAGCCTATCTCGGCTACGGCAAAATGCCTGTCGCCGGGAAGACCGGCACCACGTCCGATGACTGCGACCGCTGGTTCTGCGGTTTCTCGCCGTATTACGTCACGGCCGTATGGACCGGATATGACACTCCCTCCCCGATGTACTATTCCGGGAACCCCGCTACGCAAATCTGGAAGCGGGTCATGTACGCCATCAACGACCCGCTGCCGGTGATCCAGTTCAACGATCCCGTCAACCGCGGCTATGCCACGGGCCTCTTCGGCGCGCTGGAGACCACACCTGCGCCAACCCCCGTTCCCACCGCCACACCGGCTCCGGTCGACGAGGCCGGAGAGGGAACGCCGGGCTGAACCGTTTGTTTTTACCGTTTGCACATGATCGCAGGCACAGAAAAACTCCCCGCCGGACGCCGTTTCCCGGTGCGCAGCGGGGAAATCTTTTGACTTTGGAGTATTCTATGGCCGATACGAAAAGAAGGCGCTCCGGCAGGGTCCGGGCGCCGGGGATCCTGCTGGCGGTCCTTTTCACTCTCGTCCTGGCTGCCGCCGCGGCGGTCGGGGTATGGCTCTGGGCGGACAGCCGCTCCACAGTGACGGACCGGGTCGCAGCCCATGACGCGATGCCACGTTCGCTTTCGCTCTTCTCGCCGCAGACGCCTGTAAGCGCCGGGGCGCCGGAGCCCGTCGCCGCACCGGAGATCGCCGGGAGTGAGGAGCTCCCCTTCAACATCGTGGAGATCATCGGTGAAGAGGAGGGGCTCACCGTGGCGCGCATCCAGGGGAAGCGCTACAAGGGCTTCGTAGCCATCGTAGAGGATCCTCTGCGCCTTACCGTAGGCGTGTGCCCCTATTTTTCCAATGAGGGACGCGGCCGCACCGTGAAAGAGATGGTGGAAGAGTTCGGCGCGGTGCTCGGCATCAACGGCGGCGGCTTTGCCGACCCGAACGGCAACGGCACGGGCGCCATGCCCACCGGCAACGTGATCTCCGGCGGCGTTGTGCGCTATGCGGGAGGCGGTCCCACTGTGGGGATGGACGCCGCCGGCAGGCTTTACGCCGGGGAATACACCAGCGCAGCCTGCCGTGAGCTCGGGCTGCAGTGGGCCGTCAGCTACGGACCCACGCTGATCTCCGACGGCCAGATCCGTCCGGGGCTGAGCAACAACCTGGAGGAGCCCCGCACCGCGGTCGGCCAGAGAGAAGACGGAACGGTCATCCTTCTGAACATCCAGGGACGGCAGGCTTCGGCGCTCGGCGTCACCTGCCAGGAACTGGCGGATATACTCTTCGGCATGGGCTGCATCAACGCCGGGAACCTGGACGGCGGTGCTTCTGCCGACATGTTTTACAACGGTGACTACGTGAACATCTGCAACACCTCCGGCGGACCGCGGCCCATGCCCACCACGGTGCTGGTGATGCCGCTCGCCAATGCGGGAAGCGAGGGGGGACAGGGATGAAAAAAGGAGCTCTCGTCCTTCTGTGCGTGCTTCTGTTCGTGGCCTGCGCCGCCGGCATCGGCGCGTGGTTCACTCTGTCCCCCAGAGGCGCCCTCCGTTCCGATCTTCCGGACGAGGTGATGCAGGAGTTCTTCTCCGGCCATTCCCGGGAGGAATGGAAGTCTGAGTTCATCCGTCTGGAGGCGCCCGCCGTCACGGAATTCGAATCCGCGGCGGATGTCGCCGGCGACATGTTCGAGGCGGCCGTGGGAGACAACGGCTTTGCCTTCCGCGAGGAAGCCGTTGAGTCCCCCGGTACGGACGCCTGCTATATCGTTTCTGCCGGGACCGCCGATCTCCTGAAGGTCCGTCTGGCCTACCGGGACAAAGCCTGGTCCGTGACCGGCACCGAGCCTGCCGGCGCGGTCACCGCGGAGAGCTATACGGCGGATCTCACCGTGCCGGCCGGCACGGAGCTCCGGATCAACGGCGTGCATGTGGACGAGCGCTATATCGTCGATGATGCTGTCCCCTACGAGAGCATGACCGAACTCGAGCGCCGTTTCGAAGGTCATCCGGTGCGCATCCGCTATGAGGTCCCCGGCCTGTATCGGAACATCTCCCCCGCCGCGGAGCGTGACGGCGGCGCCCTTCTTCTGTATTCCGACGGGCGCAGCTGGTCTTATACCCAGCCGGACGAGGGCGCATACACTTTCCGCATCACCGTACCGCAGCAGGCGAAGCTCACCGTGGGCGGCGCGGAGCTCGGCGCAGAGGAATCTTCCGCGGCCATCGCCTACAAAACGAAGCTGGACATCCCCGCAGAACTGCAGGCCGGGCTCCCCTCCTATTACGTATTCACAGCCGGCGGGCTCTATCGTCCGGATTATCCCGTGACCGCCGTTATGCCGGACGGGACCGTCCTCGAAGGCATCCGGGATGGCGACGGCCTTGTCTTTACCGCGCCTTCTTCCGACGCTCTCTATGCGCAGTGTCACGAGCGGGTGGAGACCTTCATCCACGCTCTCATCGAGTACGGTGCGGGCCATACGGCGCGGTATTCCCCGCAGAACTTCGCGGTCCCCGGTTCTCCGGTGTTCTGGTATATCCGCAACGCCATCAGCTCGCTGATGTTTACCGTGAACGTCACACTGACCTTCGACGACGTCCAGAGCTTTGAATACGTACCTCTGGGAGACAGCGCCTTCGTCTGCCGCGCGCAGGCGAACTGCCACACCTCCACCTATTACCAGAAAAAAGACCTCTCCCTGGGTTATGAGATGCTTTGGGTGCTCGATAACGGCGTTTGGCTGCTGCAGGACCTGGCATTCACCTGATCCCTTTTGTGGAAAAGCATTTTTCGCCCCGAGCGAACTTTTTGCCCTCTTTGTTCGTATTAAGAGTGTGGAGAGATGGTTCCCCGGAACAAACAGATCATTAGATAATGAAATGAGGCGATCGATATGAAAAAGATTTTTGTGCTGCTTCTGGCAGCAGTCATGCTGTTCTCCCTTGCCGCCTGCGGCAAAAAGGCTGCCGCTCAGGCGCCCGAAACGGAAGAACCGGCCGGCCCGGCCGTCGTGGGCGGATGGACCCGTCCCGAGTCCCCTGCGATCCCCGCGGAGGCCGCCGAAGCGCTCGAGAAGGCGCTGGACGGCCTTGTAGGCGCCAAATACACCCCCGTGGCGTATCTCGGCAGCCAGCTGGTAGCCGGCACCAACTACAAGCTGCTGTGCGGCGTGGCCCCTGTTGTGCCTGACCCGGTGGAGACCTGGGCCGTGGTGACCGTATACAAAGACCTGCAGGGCAAGGCCAGCATCATCGATGTGCAGGAGTCCGGCATCCCCACCGATCTCAGCAAGGGACTGATGGGCGGCTGGAGTGCTCCGGAGACCCCCGAGCTCACCGCGGAGATCCGTGAGGCCTTTGACAAGGCCACGGAGAAGCTTCTGGGCGTCAATTATGAGCCTCTGGCTGTCGTTGGCCAGCAGGTAGTGTCCGGTATGAACTACCGGATCCTGTGCGAGGCCACCGCGGTAGCGCCCGGTGCCGAGCCGGCTTATGCCATTGTGACCGTGTACCGCGACACCGCCGGCAGCGCCGAGGTCACCGACGTCGCCAATTTTGCCGCTGCGGAATAAAGCTTGCCATCCAAAAAACAGAACGCTTCGGCTTGGAACAGACAAAACGACCATATCGGATAAATGCCCGATATGGTCGTTTTCTATGCAGATCGTGTCCGCTGTTCTCTCCGGGTACATATTTCCAAACAGGATATCAGTCTATCCCCAGTTCCGCATAGGTCTTCGGCTCGATCCCTTTGTTTTCGCGCAGCCATTTCAGCGTATTGACGGAATCGCGCTGAGGTCTAAATTCAAGATACTGTACGTTCAAGTTTTCATCCGGACCCGGATCACGCAGTCTATAGCCTATACTGATAGGATAATTGTTATCATAGTATCTCTCGTCCCGGATAAGGTATGCCAGCTCAATTTGTCCTGCTTCGGCATCCGGCAGGATCCCCTCCCGGTAGAGCCTCATTGCTTCCTCTGCAGTGAGAACCATATCCTCCCAGTCGTAGGCGTAGGTCGTCTTTTCCAGTTCCAGATCATAGACCTGGATGCTTGCGTTCAGGATCTGCTCCTGCTTGAAAGGCCTGTCTGCACGGACGCGTGCAAGGATTGCTTCCTGTGAATTGAGCAGCAATTCAGCCCGGCGCACAAGCGATCCGGCAGTATCCTTTCCCGGCGTGGGCAGGAGATAGGCACGTTTGAGCACGCGCCCGTCAGAGAATTGGTAAAAGATTGTTACACCACAGTCACTCGCTTCGGCCTCACATTCAGCCTTATCCGCGATCACGGTGCGATGAAAGTCCAGCATTTCGTTGATCTGTACGGGATCCTTCGTCTCCGTGATTTCCCCTCCTGCAGCCCAGAAACTGACGAATTCCACGTCTTCGGGCGATGGCACGCGCCTTTCATAGCCGGTAAGGTCGAATTCATACACCCCCACAAAGACTGCGATCACCGCGCAAGCCACGATAAAGCCGCGCCATTTGCCGCGGAAGACCTTCAGCGTCTTTTGAATAAGCATCTCGGCAGCGAAGTAGCCGATGAAGGCACCGATGAGCATCGTTCCCAGTACGGCCAGAGCTGCAGACAGACCGCGTATCTGGATCTGGTAGAAGGAAACGAGAAGCAGGTCGGCAAGGACAAGCGCTGTGCCGAAACAGAGGCAGTATTTGAACACGGGTTTCAGAAACCGGATCGCTACAACGTCGCCGGCGGTCTCCATCCTGCGGCGGCGGTAAAGCAGCAGGGCAGCTGTGGAAAGAAGCAGTCCGGCTGCGCAGTAGGCCCCTAAAACGCCGAGACCGTTCAGCTGGTACCCATAAGGTTGGAGCCTTGTGGTCCCGAGCCGTTCCATGAGCAGTACCGGCGGTGAGAGAAACTGCAGTTTTGAGCCCTCTTTGAACATACCGAAAACGAAAAACGACAACAGCTCGCGTGCGCAGCTCTCAGCGGCTGCAACCGCAAAGTTCAGTACAGCATAGACCGCAGGGAGAACAAGAAGGTTCCCTGTAAGCATGGCACAAAAGACTGCAAAACCGTAAAAAGCAATATTGCCCAAAGTGGCAAGCGCCAGGAAGTTCAACAGTGCAGAGAAGTGGAGCAGCCCGCGCGTACAGAAGAGCAGCGCCGCAATCAGGACAGCAAGCAGGTCGGCCAGAAGCAGTGGAACGAGCCCGGTGAGCCAAGCTGTCAGGAATACGGTTTCCCGTCTGACCGGAAGGCTGTTTATTAAGCCGCAGCTCTTGCTCTGATAGAGATAGTGGAACATAGCCATGGCGGCGATCACGCCCACAAAAGCGGATATGTACACGACGGTTATTCCTTCGTGCACGACGGAGAGATCCATGCCCGCCACAATTCTCTCAAAACTGATAACCTGTGTGCTGGTGCTGATGCGTACAGTCTGAGAGGAGAGGTTTCCGGGCAGGAGAAGCAGCAGCATGCAGAAGTAGGAGGTCCAGAGCGGCCAGAAGCGCCGGAGCAGGTTTTGAGAGATCCCCCTGTTAAAGCACGAGATCTTTGACTTCATAGTCGGCACCTCCCAGTTCATAAATGAAGATTTCCTCAAGACTCATCGGCACCACGTCGAGGAAGAGCGGATGTGTCACAGCGATCCTTTCCGTCAGTTCTGTGCTTTTGCCACGCAGGATGAGCTGCCGCAGACGCCCGCTCGAGGATTCATGCACGATCTCCAGCCCTTCGGGCAGCGCGCCACCGTCGGGGTAAGCCAGTTGGACCTTGACAAGGTTGTCTTGCAGATCGCTGAGGCTGCGCTCGATCATCATTTTCCCGTGATTCATAATGCCCACGTGGTCACACACGTCTTCGAGCTCGCGCAGATTGTGGGATGACACCAGAACGGTCGTGCCATATTGCTCTACGTCCGAAAGCAGTACGCTCCAGACCTGCCGGCGCATAACGGGATCCAGTCCGTCCACCGGCTCATCCAGCACCAGCAGTTCAGGACGCTGCGCCATGGCGATTTGAAAAGCGGCCTGCTTTTGCTGTCCTTTGGAGAGTTTCCTCATGGGGCGTCGTGTGTCAAGGCCAAAGAGATCGGAGAGTTTCTCGTATCGAACACTATCAAAAGCCGGATACAGGCTCCGGGTGAAGCTTGCCATGTCCCGGATGCTGGCCTGTGTGTAAAAGAAGATCTCGTCCGGGATGTAGGCGATCTTCGCCTTGATCAGCGGGTTTTCAAAAACCGGTTCTCCGTCAACGAGAAGTTCTCCCGCGTCCTGATGATAAATACCCACCAGATGGCGGATGAACGTGGACTTTCCCGCGCCATTCGGGCCCACAAGACCGTAAACCGCACCTTTCGGTGCAGTCAGTGAAAGACCGTCAAGGGCGCGAAAGCCGTCAAACTCTTTGACGAGTTCTCTTCCTTCAATCATAGTCGTATCCCTCCTTCACAAGAGAAATGATCTCATTGTCTGTCAGTCCAAGGGTGCGAAGTTCTGTCACCGTCTGTTGCAGCCGGGCAGTCAGTTCTCTGCGGCGGGCAAGCATAGCCACGTCTGTCCTGCAGACGAAGCTGCCCCGTCCCGGAATAGAACAGATGCAGCCCTCTGCCTCCAGTTCGCGGTATGCGCGCTGGATCGTATTGGGATTAATGGCTAGGCTCGCAGCCAGTTCCCGTACCGAAGGCATTTTTGCCTCCGGCTCCAGCACCCCTGTCAGGATGAGCTGCCGGAAGCCATCGCGTAACTGCTCATAGATCGGCCGCGGATCGCGATAATTGATTTGAATCATGCAGTCATCCCCCTCTGTATTAACTGTATTAGTTCTATTAGTACAGTTAAGATAGCACTATCGCACGTTCCTGTCAAGATGCATTCGGATCGTTCGTTTCGATTCTATGAATACCAAACGGACCGATCAATAGGTGTTCTTTCACTTCCTCGACCCCTTCTTATTTGCCCTTTGGCGTTCGTTTTTGCCGGTCCCCTCTTGCAATCCCCCCGACCCTTCCCGTATACTGTATGCAGGATATTATGCGCGCAAAGGAGTGTTGTCCCTTGGGGGAAATACAAAGCGAAACTACCGGCTCCGCCGGGTTCGAGCCGGTCTCGTCGATACACAGGCCGCTTTTTGAGGAGATGATCCGCCGGGAGGATTCCCAGAATTCCTGCGAAAGCTTCGGGAACGTGTATTTGTGGGATCTGCTGTGCCGGCGCAACGTGACACGGCTCGGAAACCGGCTTGGTCTGGAATACATGTGCCCGCGCGGCACCTTCTATGCCTTCCCCCTGGGGGACGGGCCCCTCGTTCCCGCCGTGGAGGCTCTTCGCGAGCGGGCCGCGTTCCGCGGCGTGGCGCTGAGGCTCTGGGGCATGAGCCGCCGGGAGGCGGAACTGCTGGAACAGGAGTATCCCGGCGCTTTCACCGTCAGCGAAGACCGGAACAACTTCGATTATATCTACCGCACCGAGGCGCTGGCCACCCTTTCGGGGAAGAAGCTCCACGGAAAGCGCAACCATTGCAACCGCTTTGAGAAAGAGAATGAGTGGAGTTTCTCTCCGCTCTCGCCGGAACACTTCGACGCCTGCCGCGAGATCCTGGCCGCCTGGGATCGCGAGAACGAACAGGAGATAAACCCCGAGGAAGGTCAGGCCATTGAGCGGGTCTTCCGCGAATGGGACGCCCTGGGCATGCTGGGCGGCGTGCTGTACGCCGGAGGCCGCCCTGTGGCGTTCACGGTGGGCGAGCAGCTGCGCGAGGACACCGTAGACGTGCATTTTGAAAAGGCCGTACGCGGCCTTCCGGGCGCCTATCCGATGATCGCCCGGGAGTTCGCCCGTTATGTGCAGGAGGCTCTGCCCGGCGCGCTGTTCCTCAACCGTGAGGAAGACATGGGCGAGCCCGGCCTGCGCCGCGCCAAGGAAGAGTGGTATCCGGAATACCTGCTGGAAAAGTATACCGCTCTCTGGACCGCGGAGTCATGACGCCCCGCCTTTCCCGTCCGGAGGACGAAAATGCCCTCCGCAGCCTCTGGCGTGCCGTGTTCGGCGATCCGGAGGCGTTCATCGACGCTTTTTTCCGCGAGGTGTATTTCCCGGGCATGGCTTCCGTGGCGGAGGATGACGGCCGGATCGTTTCGGCGGCCTACCGCGTCCCCTTCGGGCCGTATGCCTATATCTATGCCGTAGGCACACTGCCGGCTTTCCGGGGCCGCGGCCTTGGCCGGGCAGTGACGCTGGCCGCCGCGGACGGCGCGCCGGCGTATCTTCTGCCGGCGGATCCGGGACTCCGCACCTGGTATGAGCGCTCCATGGGCGCGAGGCCGGCGGGGCTCCTCTATCCGGCGGAACTGCCGTCGGAGCGGTCGCTTATCTCTGCGGAGGAATATGCCTCCCGCCGGGAAGAACTGCTCGCGGGCGTCCCTCACGCCGTGTACTCCCCGGGTCTTCTCCGGCTGTTCTCGCTGGATGGAGCGTTCTACGCCGGATCGGACGGCTCTGTGTACGCCGCCGAAGGCGGGACCGCGCGGGAAGCCCTCCCTCTCCGGGGTGAAGGAGAAAAACCCCTGCTGGGCCTCAACGGCGCGCCGGACGTCTACTGGGGCCTGACATTCCAGTAAGGAGAGGATGAATGATGCGATATCTGTTTCTGGTGCTGTTTGCCGCCGTCAGCGCCGTGCACCTGGTGCACAGCTGGCAGGACAGGCCCAGCCTTCGCGCCAAGACGAAGCCCTTCCTCCTGCTGCTCCTGCTGCTGTGGTACCTGACTTCGGCGGAGGAACCCCGGGGCTTCCTCATCGTGGCGCTGGTGTTCAGCTGGCTGGGTGACGTACTGCTCATCCCCAAGGGGAACAAGTGGTTCACTGCCGGCGGCATCGCGTTCATGATAAGCCATTTCTTCTTTGTGCTGACATATCTGCCCGAGCTGAGGCTGGACAGGATCATCTGGTGGATCCTGATCCCCGCGGCGGCGGTATACTGCTTCGTGTCGTGGAAGATCATCCGCTCTCTGATCGGCACCACACCGAAAGCGATGCTCCTGCCCATGAACTTCTATCTCATCTGCAACAGCGCGATGAACGTGTTCTCCCTGGCGCAGCTCATGGCCCTGCGGAACACCGGGGCGTGGATCGCCTATGTCGGCGCGGTACTGTTCTTCGTGTCGGACTGCTGTCTGTTCCTGGTGCGCTATCACCGGAAGAAAGATCTGGTGTTCAAAAAGCATTTCACCGTTATGCTCACGTATCTGCTAGGTGAGTTCCTGATCTGCCTGGGTATGCTCAGGCTCTGACAAACAAGGAGGAAAAGCGGTCATGAAGTACGTCTTTGTGTTCAATCCCAAGGCCGGCGAAGCCGGCGCCGAGGCAGTGCTGCGCGAGAAGCTGTCCCGTCTGAGCGCCGGGAATGAGCTGTACGTCACGAAGGGGCCCGGAGACGCCACGGTCTTCGTACGAAAATACGCCCAGGAGCATCCCGGGGAAGAGCTTTGCTTTGTCGCCGGCGGGGGCGACGGCACCATCAACGAGGTGTTCAACGGCGCCGTGGGGCTGGAGAACGTCTGCGTGAGCTGTTACCCCTGCGGGAGCGGCAATGACTTCGTGAAGGTCTTCGGCGCGGAGAGGTTCCTGGACCCGGAGAACCTCGTCCGCGGCCGGATCATGGAGATGGACCTGCTGAAGGTCGGCGACCGGTACAGCGATAACATCGTCAATTTCGGCTTCGACACCACCGTAGCCATCACCGTGAACACCGACCGTGATAAAAAAGGCCACGGCAGCAAGAGTTCCTATACCAAGGGCATCATCAAGGCCCTGCTCACCAGCATGAACAACCGCTTCACCGTGATCGCGGACGGCGAGGTCCTGAATCCCGACGGTCGTGCGCTGCTGTGCACGCTTGGCAACGGGCAGTACGTAGGCGGCTCATTCAAATGCTCCCCCCGCGCCGAGCTTGACGACGGCTGGATGGAGGTCTGCCTGTGCGTACCCATCAGCATCCCGAAGTTCGCCACCATGCTGGGCGACTATACCGCCGGGCGCCATTTGGACAACGAAAAGTACAAGTCGATCCTGATCTACCGGCGGGCGAAGAAGGTGGAAGTGATCGCAGGTGAGCCCGGCTTTGCCTATTCGCTGGACGGGGAGATCATCTATCAGGATCGGTTCACGGTGGAAGTGGCGCCAAAAGCCCTGCGGCTGGTGGTCCCGGAATAACGGCGCAAAAGCATGGATACGCTCAACGCTCTCACCGGCACCGTACGGCGCTGCATAGACGATTACGGAATGATCTCCGCGGGCGACAGCATCGCCGTAGGCGTCTCCGGGGGAAAGGACTCCCTGGTGCTCCTGGCAGCCCTGGCGCATCTCCGGCGGTACTACCCCTCCCCTTTTTCGCTCACGGCCATCACGATCGACGCAGGCTTCCCCGGCATGGACTTCTCCGGCGTGGCGGATCTGTGCGAAAGGCTGGAGGTCCCGTATATCCGCGTACCTACGGACATCCGCGAGATCGTGTTCGACGCGCGGCAGGAGCCGAACCCCTGCTCGCTCTGCGCCAAGATGCGCCGCGGGGCGCTGAACACCACGCTCAAAGCCGCCGGCTGCAGCAAGCTGGCGCTCGGGCATCATTTCGATGACGCGGTAGAGACCTTTGCCATGTCCCTTCTGATGGAGGGCCGGCTCAACTGTTTTTCTCCGGTGAGCTATATGGACCGCTCCGGCGTCACGCTGATCCGCCCGCTTTTATATGTAGGGGATCTCCGCTCCGCCAAAATGGCCGAGCAGCTCGCGCTGCCGGTGGTAAAGAGCACCTGCCCCATGGACGACACCTCCCGGCGCGCCGAGGTGAAAGCGCTGCTGGACAGGCTCAGTGCCGACTACCCGGACCTGCGTACCCGGATCTTCCGCGCGATGCAGCGCCTGCCGCTGGACGGCTGGGGGCCGAAAAGCGGATCGACGCCCGATATTGAACAGACAGAAAGAGAGCCCGGCTGAGCCGGGCTCTCTTTTGCATACAGTTTTTATTTCGCATAATCCACCGCTTTGGTCTCCCGCAGCAGATGGACCTTGATCTGCCCGGGATAGGTGAGTTCGGACTCGATCTTCTTGGCGATGTCTCTCGCCAGGAGGACCATCTCGTCTTCGCTGACCTCCTCGGGCTTCACCATCACGCGGATCTCGCGGCCTGCCTGGATGGCGTAGCAGCTCTCGATCCCTGCGAAGGACATGGAGACCTCTTCGAGTTTTTCCAGACGCTTGACGTAGTTCTCGATGTTCTCGCGGCGGGCGCCGGGGCGGGCGGCGCTGATGGTGTCCGCTGCCTGCACGATGCAGGCGATGACCGTGTGGGGTTCCACGTCGCCGTGGTGCGCCTCGATGGCGTGGATGACTTCCTCAGATTCCTTGTAGCGGCGGGCCAGGTCGACGCCGATGGACACGTGGCTGCCCTCTACTTCGTGGTCGATGGCCTTGCCGAGGTCGTGGAGCAGGCCGGCGCGCTTGGCGGTGGCTACGTCCACACCCAGCTCCGCGGCCAGCAGGCCGGAGATCTGCGCCACCTCAATGGAGTGGTTAAGCACGTTCTGGCCGTAGCTGGTGCGGTATTTCATGCGGCCGAGCAGCTTGACCAGATCCGGATGCAGGGAGTGGATGTTCGTGTCGAACACGGCGCGCTCGCCGGCTTCTTTGATGGACTGGTTGACTTCGCGCTGGGCCTTGGCCACCATCTCCTCGATGCGGGCGGGATGGATGCGGCCGTCCTGGATGAGCTTTTCCAGCGCGATGCGCGCCACCTCGCGGCGGACGGGATCGAAGCTGGAGAGCGTGATCGCTTCCGGCGTATCGTCGATGATAAGATCGCAGCCGGTAAGGTTTTCGATAGAGCGGATGTTCCGCCCCTCGCGGCCAATGATGCGGCCTTTCATTTCGTCGTTGGGCAGGGGGACCACCGACACGGTCACTTCACTGGTATGGTCTGCGGCACAGCGCTGGATCGCCGTGGCGATATACTCTCTGGCGCGCTGATCCGCCTCTTCCTTGAACTGGGCTTCTACTTCCTTGATCTTGGCGGCCATCTCGTGGGTGACCTCACCCTCGAGGTTCCGGATCAGGTACTGCTTGGCTTCCTCTGCGGTAAAACCGGAAATGCGCTCGAGCACCTCCATCTGGGATTTCTTCACCAGCCGGATCTCTTCCTGCTGGGCTTCCGCCTCCTGGATCTTGCGGTTGAGCGTTTCGGTCTTCTTTTCCAGGGATTCAGTCTTCCGGTCCAGCGATTCTTCCTTCTGCTGCAGCCGGCGTTCCTGCTTCTGGACTTCGTTGCGGCGTTCTTTTACTTCACGGTCACATTCGCTGTGGAGCCGGTGGATCTCTTCCTTCGCCTCGAGCAGGGCTTCGCGCTTCTTGTTCTCGGCGGTCTTGATGCCTTCGTTCACGATACGCCTGGCTTCGTCTTCCGCGCTGGCGATCTCGCGCTCGGATACCTTTTTCCGATACAGGATCCCCAGGAAAAAGCCAAGGACCAGGAGCACGAGCATCACGACCAGCGTGAGGATCACGGTACCCGTTGTATATACATGCGGCATTTTCTGCGGCCAACCTCCTTTTCTATAGTTCTCTCATATCTGAAAGGGTTTTTTGATATTAAAGGAGTCCCCTATCCTCCCATAAAATCAACATTTCTATTTTAGATGTATGATAACGGGATGTCAAGGAGTATTCGGCGTTTTATTTTGCGCCGAAAGACACGCAGCGCATCCTTTCCGCTTGCAAACCGGCGGCGGAAACGGTATAATAAACAGCCGTTGATAATTAAGACGCCGAAAGGGAGTATAATACATGAGCGAATACAGGACCCATACCTGCGGCGAACTCCGCGAGGAGAACGCCGGGCAGAGAGTGACCATCGCCGGTTGGATGGAGAACATCCGCGAAGTCGGCAGCAACTTCGCCTTCGTGATCCTTCGGGATTTCTACGGCACCACGCAGGTGGTAGTGGAAACGGAAGAGATGAGCCGCATCTTCCGGGGGATCAACAAAGAAAGCACCCTCTCCGTGGAAGGTACCGTCCGCCTGCGCGAGAGCCCGAACCGGAAGATCCCCACGGGCATGATCGAGGTCGTGCCGGAGAAAGTGACCGTCCTTGGCCGCTGCCGGTACAATGAGCTCCCCTTCGAGATCAATCGCAGCCGCGAGGCGGACGAGACCGCCCGGCTGAAATACCGCTATCTCGATCTGCGGAACCCCGGCGTGAAAAACAACATCGTCCTGCGCTGCAATGTGGTGGCAGCGCTCCGCGCCGCCATGATGCAGCATGGCTTCCTGGAGATCACCACGCCCATCCTCACCGCTTCCTCCCCGGAGGGCGCCCGCGACTACCTTGTGCCCGCACGGAAGCACCCCGGCAAGTTCTACGCCCTGCCGCAGGCCCCGCAGCAGTTCAAGCAGCTGCTGATGACCAGCGGATTTGACAAATATTTCCAGATCGCTCCCTGCTTCCGGGACGAGGACGCCCGGGGCGACCGCTCTCCCGGTGAGTTCTACCAGCTGGACATGGAAATGGCCTTTGCCTCGCAGGAGGATGTGTTCGCCGTTCTGGAAGACGTGCTCCCTCCCATCTTCGCCAAATACGGCACGTATGACGTCGCCTCCTCGGCGCCTTTCCGCCGCATCGGCTTCACCGAGGCCATGGAGACCTATGGCTCGGACAAGCCGGACCTCCGCATCGATCTCACGGTGCGTGACGTCACCGCGCTCTCGCAGGATCTGGGCTTCGAGCCGTTCCAGGGGCAGACGGTCAAGGCAGTCCCCGTATCCGGCTGCGGGCTCACCCGCAAGCAGATCGATAAGCTCTGCGCCGACGTCGAGGTCCAGGCAGGCCGCAAGGTGTACTGGCTCCGCACAGACGAAAACGGCGCCCTTGCCGGAGGAGTGGCCAAGTTCTTTGCCGACCGGGCGGACGAACTCAAAGAAGCGCTCTCCCTCGCGCCGGAGACTCTCGTGCTGTTCGCCGCGGGCAAAAAAGGCGAGGCGCAAAAGGCCGCCGGCGTCGCCCTGAAGATGGCCGGCGCGCAGGTCCCCGGCCACATGGACACGGAACGCTATGAGTTCTGCTGGATCGTGGATTTCCCGATGTATGAGATCGGCGAGGAGTCCGGGGAACTGGAGTTCTGCCACAACCCCTTCTCCATGCCGAACGGCGGGCTGGACGTCCTTCTCGCAGCCGAGCGCGGCGAGATCGACCCGCTCACCATAACCGCCTCCCAGTACGACCTGGTGTGTAACGGCGTAGAGCTCTCCTCCGGCGCAGTGCGCAACCACGATCCGGACATCATGATCAAGGCCTTCGAACTGGTGCGTCTGGGCGAGGACGACGTGAAGGCCAAATTCCCGGCCATGTACAACGCGTTCTGCTACGGCGCTCCCCCGCACGCGGGCATCGCCCCGGGCGTGGACCGCATGGTGATGCTTCTGGCGGGCGAGAGTTCCATCCGCGAGATCATCCCCTTCCCGATGAACAAGAACGCGCAGGACGTCATGATGGGCGCGCCTTCTGTCGTGGAGCCCAGGCAGCTCGACGAACTCCATATCGCCTTCACGGGCCTCACGGAATGAGACCTGCCGCGCAGAAATAATAATAACGCTGCCCCGGACCGTAAGCGGTTCCGGGGCAGCGCCGTTCCGTTCCTTTTGCGGTGAGAGGCCGCGGGGCGAACGGTACCCAAGGGAGAAAATGAGAGGGAAAGAAAAATGGAGAGGATTCTCTGTTTGTGATGTCATCATACCGCCGCGCCGGGCGTGCTTCCTAAACAGAATATGACGAATATAAAAACAATTTGTGAACAATACGGCCTTTCCTGACGTCATAAGGGTGACCGTGCTTTTCCCGGTCGATTGACGGGAAGCCGTGCGGGGATTATACTGGAGCAGGAGTAAAAAGGGGGTGCAGGTCATGGACCGGCTGAAAGAGCTTCTGCGCTTTGATTCCAAGAAACAGAAGATCGCGTACATCCTCGCGGCAGCAGCCTTCGTGCTGATCGCGCTCCTGATGCTGTTCCTTCTGCTGCACGGAAGCAGCGCCGGGAAGCCGGACGAGGAGCCTGCGGCTGCGGAGCCCACGGCTGCCCCTTCGACGGCAGCCCCTGCCGGCAGTCTGTTCATCGCGGGACGCTCGGTGTCGCCGGGCGCCACGGATTTCGATCTCACCGGGCGCGCTCTCACGCCGGAGGATCTTGCCGCCCTCGCCTCTCTTTCTGATCTCACCACACTCTCGCTGACCAACTGCGCTTTGGAAAACATCTCGTTCCTCTCCGGGCTGACGCAGCTGAAGACGCTGTACCTGCCCGGCAACCGCTTCTCCGATCTCTCTCCCCTGCGCGGCCTGGCCTCGCTGCGGACGCTGTATCTGGACAACGACCCGATCACGGACTTCTCCGTTCTCACGGAACTGCCCGCCCTCTCGACGCTCTCCCTTCAGGGCGTGCCCATCGCGGATTACGTCCTGGAGGATCTCAAGGACGCCATGCCCGGCTGCCGTATCTTCGCTGACAGCGTGGTGGATGAGCCTCGGCCCATCACTATCGGCGGGGTGCTCTTTACGGAAGACGTGGAGGTCCTGGATCTCTCAAATCTCGGCGTTACGGACGTCTCCGGGCTGTCTTACTGCCGCTTCCTCCGGCAGCTGGATCTCTCGGGCGATCCGGTGGCGGACCTGAGCGTCCTGAAGGACCTGCGCTCCCTGAACACGCTGATCCTGCGCGGCGCCGGTCTCACGGACGAGCATATCCAGCCGCTGCTCAGCATGCGGCAGCTGACGTATCTCGATCTGGAGGAGAACGAGGATCTCACCAAGGAGGCCCTGGAGCTGCTCGAGGCGGCGTTGCCCGCCTGCCAGATCGTCCACCGCCCGATCGTCACCACTATCACGCTGGGCGATACCGAATTCACCTCCGATATGGAGGAGATCGATCTCACCGGGCAGGGGCTCACGAGCATCGAAGGCCTGGAGGACTTCCAGAAGCTCCGTCGCTTGATCCTCTATGCCAACGGCCTCGCCGATATCTCTCCGCTCACGGAGGTCAACTCCCTGGAAGAACTGGAACTTGGTTACAACAATCTGGCCGATATCTCTCCGCTCGCAGGGCACATGGCGCTGAAAAAGCTGGGGCTGAGCCACAACATGATCACCGACGTTACGGCGCTGAACGGCCTTGTCTGGCTCGACGAGCTGGACCTGAGCTACAACCGCCTTACCGACGTTACGCAGCTGAACACCTGCGCACGGCTGAAAATGCTCGACCTTACCGGGAACCCCGGTCTCACGGCCGACGCGATCCGGCAGCTGCAGGCAGCGCTGCCCGCCTGCCTGATCGTCACGGATCTGGATCTCTCCATGCCGGAACCAACGCCGGAGCCTCCGCAGGGCACAGAGGGTTGAGGAAATTTACAATAATTTCATGCTTTTCCACAGCGGAAGGTTATAATCGTAGCCGAAGTCAGTGATCGGCGCCGTGTATGGCGCCGGAGCGATAGAATGCCGGGCGGCGGAGCCCTCCGGTAATTTCGGAAAGGAGAACACACAATGAACGACAGAGACGCGAAGAGCATCGTAGAAAAGGTCAAGGAACTGGTCGGCAAAGGAAACGTATCCCGCGTGGTGGTCCGCAGGGGCGATCGTGAGCTCCTGAACATCTCCGTGAACGCCGGCATCATCGGCGGCGCCGTGGCGCTGCTGGCTGCGAAGTGGGCGCTGCTGGCCGCTGTGCTGGCTACGGTCGGCTTCGGATGCAAGGTGGAAGTGCTGAAGGACGATGGCCAGGTGGTGGACATCCTCAGCGAAGAGACTGCCCAGAAGGCCCGCGAAACGGCCGCCGGCGTGGTGGACTCCATCAAGAGCACGGTCCGCGGCGCGGTGGACGATTTTGAGTCCGTCGTCTCACAGGACGAAGAGCAGGAAACCGCTCCCGAAGAAGAGAACGAAGACAAACCGGAAGACTGACCGGCATCGATCGCCCGGGCACGGTTCCGTGCCCGGGCTTTTTCGCAGATAGGAGGGGATCGTATGGGAAAAGGAGCAGGACTGACGGCCGTTTTGCTGGCGGCAGTGCTGGTCCTGGGCGGCTGCGGCGCCGCTGAGGAGGAGCAGGCGAAGGGACCTGCGCCGGAGGCTCCCGCACTGCCGGTCTTTTCTATCGACTGCCTCTCCACCGGCAAATCGGACTGCGCGCTTATCCGCATGGACGGGCTGACGATCCTCAGTGATACGGCGGAAACAGACGATTTCGACCGGATCTGTTCCCTGCTGGACCAGTACGGTATTCAGAAGATCGACTATATCGTCATCAGCCATTATGACAAAGACCATATCGGCAGCGCCGCCGGACTGATCCTCAACTATGAAGTCGGCGCTGTGCTCGGTCCGGACCGGCACGAGGGCTCCGACGAATACAGCGCCCTGCGGCAGGCGGTGCGGGCGCGGGATACGGAATGGATCACGCTCACAGAGGATTTCACCCTGTCCACCGCGAACGGTACGCTCACCGTCGACCCGCCGGACGAGGATTACGGAGACGACAACAACGACTCTCTCCTCACCACAGTTACCTGGAACGGGGAGAACTTCCTCTTCCTCGGTGACGCGAAGAAGCTGCGCATGGAAGAATTTGAGGACGTCGCGCTCGGTTCTTACCGCATGGTCAAGCTGCCCCATCACGGAGACAGCTGCAAGCCCCTGCTCCGGCTGATCCGGCGTACGTCGCCGCTCTGGGCGGTGGAGATGCTCTCCGCGTTCGAATCTGTGGAAGAGCCCCTGCTGGAGGCCCTTCAGGAAACGAACACTGAGCTCTATCTCACCCGAGACGGGGACATCCGGATCCTGTGGGAAGACGGTGCGTTCACCATCTCTCAGTTTTCTGCGGGCTGACGTGCCCGATATGTCCGAAACAGCAAAGCCCCCGCGCCTGCCGGCGCGGGGGCTTTGCTGTTTCGGCGTTTCCGTTCAGGGCCGGTCTTCCGGCGCCGCGGCTCCCGCCTTGTACACGCGGGGTGTGACCCCGGTATATCTCTTGAACACCTTGGTAAAGTAGCTCTGATCGTCGAACCCGACCATTCCCGCGATCTCCAGGAGGCTGTGCTTCCCTTCCCGGATCAGGTCGATGCTCCGATCCACGCGGATCTTGTTGAGATACTCCGTAAAGCTGATGCCCAGCTCCTGACGGAACAGCTTGGAGAGGTAGGAATCGCTCACGAACAGCGTCGATGCCAGTTCGTGCAGCGTGATCTTGTCCATGTAATGGTCGCTGAGATACGCCACGGCCTGCGCGGCGGTCGCAGATAGATAGGAAAAGCCGGAGAACACCTCGGAGAAGAAGAACCGGGCCGTATCCTCTGCCCAAACGGACAGGTCCTTGATGTTGTCTACCCGGCTGAGCGTGGCGAACATGCGCAGGTCGCTGCCGAAGATCTTCCGAAGCGGGATCCCGTTTTCCATCGCGACCTGTACAAGGTTGAGAAAGATACCCAGAAGACGGACCTTTATGCTGTCAAAGTTTCCGCCCTCCACCAGGACCAGTTCGTTGATGAGCTGGTTCATGCAGTCCAGCGCGGCGTTCAGGTCCTGCCCCTGCAGCAGGTCCTCGAACGCCTCCTCGAGTTCCGCACAGGTCCTGTTGGACGGCGTGTTCAAAACGGCGTGCTTTCGCTGCCGGATCTGCTCCCCCATGGCGAGCTGGATCTTATGCCTTGCCGC
>JAEEGL011479229.1_pt1 | contig 18864 bp, 17 predicted proteins | sample 9134231 | NCBI WGS metagenome assembly JAEEGL01 (sample SAMN16246548, study PRJNA631951) | gut metagenome | biome: gut microbiome; feature: rumen; material: fiber-attached | host: Bos | place: Iran: Karaj | collected 2018-10 | reverse complement strand
TGATGACGGCGGAAAGGCCCTCGCGGGTATCCTCGCCGGAGAAATTCGGATCGTCGTCCTTGATGAGCTTGAATTTGCGGGCGTAGCTATTGATGACCTTGGTCAGCGCCCTGCGGAAGCCTTCCTCGTGCATGCCGCCCTCGGTCGTGCGGATGTCGTTTGCGAAGGAATAGATGATGGAATCGTAGCCGTCGTTGTACTGCAGCGCGATCTCGGCGGCGCTGTCGTTGCGGTCGCCGCGGATATAGATGACGTCCGGGTGCAGGACGGTCTTCGCGCGGTTCATGCGCTCGACGAACTGGCGGATACCGCCTTCGTAGCAGAGCTCCTTTTTCGCTTCCTTGCCCTCGCGCTTGTCCTCGAGCGTGATGGAGAGGCCGGCGTTGAGGTAAGCCTGTTCGCGCAGACGGGTCAGGAGCGTATCGTAATCGAATTCGATCGTATCGAAGATCTGATCGTCCGGCAGGAAGCGCACGACGGTGCCTGTGCGGTCGGTCGCGCCGATCGTTGCCAGCTCGCCCGTTTTCTTTCCGTTTTCGAAGCGCATGTACTGGATGCTCTTGCCGTTGTGCACGCGCACCTCAAGCCATTTGGACAGCGCGTTGACGACGCTCGCGCCGACGCCGTGCAGGCCGCCGGAGACCTTGTAGCCGCCGGAGCCGAACTTGCCGCCCGCGTGCAGCATCGTATAGACGACCTCGACCGTGCTCGTGCCGGTCTGATGGTGCTTTTCCGTCGGGACGCCGCGGCCGTTGTCGTCGACCGTGATGATGTTGCCGGGCTCGATCGTCACGATGATGCGGGTACAGTACCCGGCCAGAGCCTCGTCAATCGCGTTGTCGACGATCTCATAGACAAGGTGGTGAAGACCCGAGATCGAGGTGGAACCGATGTACATGCCGGGGCGCTTGCGCACGGCTTCCAGGCCCTCCAAGATCTGGATCTGCGATTCGTCATAGGTATTGGTTACTTTCAGATCAAAGGTGTTCTCGTCCAAGATTAAACCTCCGTTAAGCTGTCCATTCCGGAAAGATAGGTTCTGGACAGACGTTTTACCAGTGTGGATGCGGAAATCGGGGAAATATAGACCCGGAAATCCTCTCTGCCGCCGCAGACGACGAAGGATTTCGGCAGGTTCTCGCTTACGGAAACAAGCTTTCCGTTTCTCTCGGCCTGCTGCAGGTAGGTCCTGCCGGCTGAGCTTACGGTCACGACGTCGAGATCGAAAATGCCGATCAGGTCTTTGGTCGGGATGATGTAATTGTCGCCGAGATGCAGATACATAGTTTTTCCTTTTGTTTCACGTGAAACAAATACTTTATTCTTCGATCAGCGCGCCTTGTTTCACGTGAAACAATTTCGCGCCGTTTTCGTTTTTTCGGATCATTTCGTCGAGCATGAAGCAGGATTTGCTCTCGCAGGCCGTGATGAAGACCTGCCCGCGGCCCGTCCCCGAAAGGACGTATTCCTGCCGCTTCGTATCTAGCTCGGAAAGCACATCGTCAAACAGCAGGATCGGATATTCGCCGGTATTCGCTGCGAACAGCTCGCGCTGGGCAAGCTTTAAGGAAAGCACCGCCGTGCGCGTCTGTCCCTGGGAAGCATAGGTCTTCGCGCTTCGCCCGTCGATCAGGATCTCCAGATCGTCCTTGTGCGGTCCGGACAGGCAGGAACCGGACACGATCTCCGCGTCGCGGTGGGACAGGTAGTGCTGCCACAAAAGCTCATACAGTTCCGGCTGGGAAAGTCCTTTTTCCCGGATATTCGAGACCGTCCGGTACTCGACGCCGAGCTCTTCCCGCCCCGCGCTGATCTTTTCATGCTCGGCCTTCGCATAGACCGCCAGCTTTTCGCAGAACGCCTCCCTATACGGGATCAGCGCCGCGCCGTAGCGGCAAAGCTGCGCGGAGAAATCGTCGAGCGTGTCGAGAAGCTGCGGATTTTCGCGGTAGTCCTTCAAAATGCGCGATTTGCTCGCGAGCAGATGGTTATAAGCGGAAAGATAGGAGACGTAGTTCGGTTTCAGCTGCGAGATCGCGTCGTCGAGAAAGCGTCTTCGGACGGACGGCGCCTGCCGTACAAGGCCCAGATCCTCCGGACAAAACAGCACGCAGCGCAGCGCGCCCGCGGCATCCGCCTTTTTGGCGATCTTCACGCCGTTGATCTGGATCGTGCGGCGTCCCGCCGCCGGGATGCCGATCCTGACTACCTTTTCGCGTTCCTCGCTTTCGACGCGCGCTTCGATCACGGCGCTTTCCGCGCCGAAGCGCACAAGCTCCGTATCCTTCGCGCCGCGGAAGGAAGAGATCAGGCTCAGATAGCAGATCGACTCCAGAAGATTCGTCTTGCCTTGCGCGTTTTCGCCGGTGATGACGTTCAGGCCCTCGGAGGGCTCCAGCAGCATCGACGAAATATTGCGGTAATCGGCAAGCTTCAGCGCTTCGATCTTCATGCGGTCAGCTCGATCTGCGCGCCGCGGAAGGAGATCGTGTCGCCGGGACGCAGCTTTTTGCCGCGCATCGTGCACACTTCCCCGTTGACGAGCACCTCGCCTTCGGCTATGGCGATCTTCGCTTCGCCGCCGGTTCCGCACAGGCCCGCATATTTCAAAAGCGCGTCAAGCTTGATGAATTCGGTTTGGATCGGAAGTTTCATTACGCTTTCAGCCTCACGGGAAGGATAAGATAGAGATACTCGTCGCCTTCGACGGGCTTGATGATGCAGGGGGAATTGGGCGTGTTGAACTCGATGCGCACTTCCTCGTCGCGGCAGGCGCGCAGGGAGTCGAGAAGATAGCGGGAATTGAAGCCGATCGTGAGATCGCCGCCCTCGAGAGGCTCGACACGGCATTCGTCGTAAGCCTGGCCGATGGAGGTCGTGCAGGTCAGGACCAGCTTGTCGTCCTTGAATTCGCACTTGACGAAATTCTTGAGCTTTTCATTGGTGATCAGAGAAACGCGCTCGAGCGCCGTGATCAGCTCGGAAGTTTTGATTTTCACGGTTTTAGGCGAGCTTTCCGGGATAGCGTTTTGATAGTTCAAAAATTCGCCTTCTAGAAGACGGGAAGTCAGAACGGTGTTTCCGAATTCGAAGCAGATGTTTCTGCGGGAGATGGAGATATTGATGTTGTCGTCGGTCTCTTCGAGGAAACGGTCGACCTCGCGCAGGGCTTTGGCCGGGACGACGAAGTTCATGTTCTTTGTGCTGTCCCCGCGCTTGACGTGTTCGGTGCGCATGGCGAGACGGAAGCTGTCGAGCGCGACCACAATGAGTTCATCCTCCGTGATCTTGAACAGGCAGCCGGTGATGATCGGGCGGCTGTCGTTTTCGGAGGCGGAGAAGATGGTGCCCTGGATGATCTTTTTCAGGGTGTTCTGCGGAAGCGTCGTGTATCTTTCGCGCTGGACGGCCGGAAGCTCCGGATAGTCGGATGGGGAGATGCCGATGAGGTTGAACACGGATACGCCGCAGGAGATGGTGACGTAGAGTTTTTCGTCGCAGGAGAAGGAGACGATCTCGTCGGGGAGTTTGCGGATGATGTCGGAAAGCAGGCGGCCGTTTACGACGATGGAGCCTTTTTCGCTGATCTCGGCGTAATTGCGGCAGCGGATGCCGACTTCGAGGTCGAAGCCGGTCAGCACAAGTTCGTCGCCCGCTTCGATCAGGATGCCTTCCAAAGCGGGGATAGTGCTTTTGGAGGTGATGGCGTGGAGCGCCGCGTTGATCATCTCGACAAATACGGACTTTTCACATCTGAATTTCATGGATGATCCCCTTTCTTTAAAAGAAAATATTATTTTTTAGTATTCGTTGTAGTAGTGGGCTGTGTATTGTTGAAGGACGGAGAAAAAGCACCTGTGACGCGGGATTTCGGTGTGGAAGCTTTTGGGGAAAACGAAAAGGTTTTCCACAGGCTTCCCGTCTCTTTTTCCGCCTGTTGAAAAGATTGTAAGTAATTGCGGATATCTGTGGAAAAGTGCGGGTCTTTGATATGGCTTACTCCTGCCGTATGGTCTTGATTAGGAGGTTGATGGTGTTTTCGAGGTTTTCGTCGAAGTGTAGGCCGTCCTCGATCTTCTTGAAGGAATGCATGATCGTGGTGTGATCCCTTCCGCCGAACGCCGCGCCGATCTCCGGGAAGGAGTATTTCGTCAGCGTTCTGGTCAGGTAGATCGCGCACTGCCGGACATAGACCACATCCTGTCCGCGGCGGGTGCCGGTGAGGTCGGCGGCGGTCATGCCGAAGAATTTGGCGGTCGTTTCGATGATGTATTCGGGCGTCGGGTTGAGGCCGGGGTTTTCGCGGTATACGTCGTTGATCGCGCTCTGCGCGGTCTCGATGTCGAGCGGCGCGTCCATGAAGTCGTGCAGCGCCTTCATCTTCTTGACGACGCCTTCGAGCTGGCGGACGTTGCTCTTGATCTTCTCCGCGATATAGTGGACGACCGGCGTCGGCAGCGTGATGCCGAGGTATTCGCTCTTTTTCAGGATGATCGCGCAGCGCAGCTCGAAGTCCGGCGCGCCGATGTCGGCGAGGACGCCGTTTTCCAGGCGCGAGCGGATGCGGTCGTCGATGCGGCCGATCTCCTTCGGCGGTCGGTCCGAGGTCAGTACGATCTGGTGCTTGACGTCGTGCAGGGAATTGAAGGTATAGAAAAATTCCTCCTGCGTGCTGTCCTTTCCGGCGATGAACTGGATATCGTCGATCAGCAGCACATGCGACTGCCGGTAATAGTCGCGGAAATCCTGCATTTTCCCGTTTCGCAGGGCCATGACCATCTCGTTTGTGAAGTCCTCGGCGGACTTGTAGACGATCTTCCAATCCGGGTGCTCCTTTTTGACCTTGTCCGCGATGGCGAGCAGAAGGTGCGTCTTGCCGACGCCGGAGGGCCCGTGGATCAGGAGCGGGTTGTACATCTTTCCGGGGTTGTCCGAGACGGCCAGCGCCGCGGCATGCGCGAATTTATTGGAGCTTCCGACGACGAAATGGTCGAAGGTGAACTCATTCTCCGTGCTTTCCCCGCTGATCGCGCGGTTTTCGAGATAGACCTTGTATTCTCCCTCGGTCAGCAGCAGCACCTCCATGTCGGAGGCGAAGATCTCCTTCCAGATCTTCTGCAGGATGTCGGAATATTTATTCCGGATCAGGCTTTGCTTGACCTGATTCGGGGTGGTCATGATGACGCGGTCGGGCGAAAACTCCGCAAGCGCGGCGTCTCCGAACCAGGTTTCGACCGCCGTGGAGGTAAGCTCCTTGGACAGCAGCGAGAGCGCGGACTGCCAGAGAGCGGCTGTGTCAGTCATGGAAAATTACCTCTTTCCGGGCCTTTTCGGCCGTGCATTGTGTGGATCGAAAACGGTGTATGATTAACTAATAAATTATATCACATTTCCGCCTGAAAAACAAGTAAATTCAGAAAAAAAAGCGCGGAAAACGGGGCGTTTTTATACAAAAAACCGACGATTTTTATCGTCGGTTTTTGTCGATTTTTATCGGGGAAAAAAGCTTGACAAAAAGCTGTCCGAACAGGACGAAAAAGACTAGAAAGCGAGGCGTTCGCAGACGTTGAACAGGTCTTCGCGGAAGGTCTTTTTCAGCTTCAGCGCCTCGTCGATGTCGACGTCCTCATAGACGTTGTGGTTGTTGACGACGACGCGGTTGAAGCGGCCGTTCTTGAGCGCGTCGATGGCCGTGATGCCCATGCGCGCCGCGCTGACGCGGTCACGGGCGTTCGGGGAGCCGCCGCGCTGGACGTGGCCGAGGATGGTCTCACGCGTGTCTATGCCGGTATTGTCCTTGATCGCGTTGGCAAGGTCCAGCTCTTCGCGGATGCCTTCGGCGACGATGATGATGTGGTGGTTGCGGCCGCGGATACGTCCGTCGCGGATCTTGTCATAGATCTCCTCGAGCTTCGTCTCGCGCTCGGGGATCAGCGTCGCGGTCGCGCCGACGGCAATGCCGACGTACATGGCGAGGTTGCCGGACTCGTGGCCCATGACCTCGACGATGGAGCAGCGTTCGTGGGACTGCATCGTGTCGCGCAGCTTGTCGATCGCCTCGATGGCGGTGTTGCAGGCGGTATCGAAGCCGATCGTGTAGTGCGTGCAGGCGATGTCGTTGTCGATCGTGGCGGGGACGCCGATGGTCGGGATGCCGTAAGCGGCCAGATCCCGCGCGCCGCGGAAGGTGCCGTCGCCGCCGATGGCGATGATCGCGTCGATGCCCATGTACTTGCAGACCTCGGCGCCGCGCTTGATGCCCTCCTGCGTGCGGAACTCGTCGCAGCGGGCGGTGTAGAGCATCGTGCCGCCGCGCACTTGGATACCGTCCACGCTGCGCGCGTCGAGCTCGATGATGTCGTTGTTGATCAGGCCTGCGTAGCCGCGGTGGATGCCCAGGCAGCTGATGTGCTCCACGACGGCGTCGCGCACGATGGCGCGGATCGCGGCGTTCATGCCCGGCGCGTCGCCGCCCGAGGTCAGGATGCCGATTCGGCGAATCTCTTTCATATTTCATGCCTCCGTTATACCCTGATTTTGTACCTCCAGTATAGCACGAAGACAGACGCTTGAAAAGCGGAAATTCCCCGAATTTGCACAATTCGGGGAATTTTTTGAGAGGATAGACAGCGTCCGGCCCCCTCTCTGAGGGAGCTGTCGGCGGCGCACAGCCGCGGACGCAGGGAGTTTAATTGCGGACTTCTTCTTTATAGATCAGCGCGGCGCAGTGCGCGGCGATGCCTTCCTTTCTTCCGGTGAAGCCCATGTGCTCCTCGGTCGTCGCCTTGACGCTGACCTGATCTTCGCCGATCCCCAGCGTATCGGCGATCCTTCTGCGCATTTCGGGGATATACGGCGCAAGGCGCGGCGCCTGCGCGACGATCGTCGCGTCGAGATTGCCGACTGTATAGCCCGCGTCCTTCAGTACGCGTGAGACCTCGGAAAGAAGCACGAGGCTCGAAATGCCCGCATAGCGCGCGTCCGTATCGGGAAAGAGCTTGCCGATGTCCCCGAGCGCGGCCGCGCCGAGAAGCGCGTCCATGACCGCGTGGGTCAGCACGTCGGCGTCGCTGTGGCCGTCGAGGCCGAGATCGTACGGGATGACCGCGCCGCCGAGCACGAGCGCGCGGTTTTCCGCAAAGCGGTGAGCGTCGTAGCCGTGGCCGATCCTAAAGCGCGTCATTGTCGTCCTCCAGAAACAGTTCGGCGATGCGCAGATCGTCCGGATCGGTGATCTTGATATTCCTCGGGCTGCCCGTGCAGATGTAGACGTGCTTGCCGAGCGCCTCTACGACGGAAGCGTCGTCGGTATAAATCTTGTTCTCCTCGGCGGCCTTTTCGTAGGCGGCCTTCAAAAGCGCCGCGTCGAAGACCTGCGGCGTCTGCGCCGCGTAGAGCGTCTCGCGCGCGGGCGTATCGGAAATGATGTCGCCGGCGGTCTGCTTGATCGTGTCCTTGACCGGCACCGCGGCGATGCAGGCGCGCGTCTGTATGGCCGAGCGGATGCAGCGGCCGATCAGATCGGCGTCCGCCAGCGGCCTTGCGCCGTCGTGGACGGCGATCAGCTCCGCGTCGCGCGAGCATTCGGAAAGCGCGATGCGCACCGATTCCGTGCGCGTCTCCCCGCCGGGGATGATGCGCGAGATCTTGTCGAGGCCGTAGGCCGTCATCATGGAGGCGATGCGCCCGACCGTGTCCGAACGGGCGGGGATGACGATCTCGTCGACGTATTCGCAGTCGTTGACGGCTTTCAGCGTGCGCGCGAGCACCGGCATCCCGCCGAGATCCTCAAACAGCTTATCCGGCCCGTTCATGCGGCTGGAATTGCCCGCCGCCGGCACGATCACGGAGCAGTACGGGCGTTTTTTCATTCTCTGCGCGTCGGCAAAGTTGAGCGCCGCGCGCATTTTATCGATAATGGACATGAAAAGCCTCCTTTATAGAAGCAAGGTATGCGGAAAGATCACGGCTTATGCCTCTTTTTCCAGCATGGAAAGGATCATGCGGTCGAGCTCCGCTTCGTCCGTCCCGAGCGCGATGGTCAGCTCGCTGTACAGAATCTGCCGCGCCGCGGAATACATGCGTTTTTCCCCGGTCGACAGCCCGAAGCGCTTTTCGCGCAGCAGAAGCCCCTTCATCACGGTCAGCACTTCCTCCAGCCGCCCGGATTTGAGCCGGATCATGTTCTCCCTGTACCGGCGGTTCCAGCTCGCGTCGTTTTCCGCCTCCAGCTCCGGGAATCGGCCAAGCAGCGTTTTCGCCGTCTCTCCGTCCACCACCGGGCGCACCCCGATCGCCTCGCACCCGTCCACCGGGATCAGTATCCGCACGCTCCCCGCAGACAGCATCAGCACATAATATTCTTTTTCTCTGCCGTCCACGCGCTGCCGCACGATCTGCGCGATCCTTCCTGCGCCGTGCAGCGGGTGTACCAACAGCTCGCCGGGCTGGTACATACTTTCCTCCTTATGACCGCTTGCCGCAGACGATGCGCGGGTCCGGCTGCGGCGTATTTCGGCCCTTTTCCGCCCTGCCGTCATCCATTCCGCTTGAAATACACAAAGTATTCCTGCGCGAAATGGATTTAGGCAGATCGGAAAATCATCCGAAATCCGCTCTTGCCGTCCCTTCATCGTCTGCGTTCGCTTGTTCCTTCGGACTGTATATATAAAAATAGTACTCTGCTTCGCATGCATCCTTCGTCACAGGAATACTGCCCTGTGACTTTCTTTATTAATTCTCTCTGAAAGACAAAATAAATATCGAGGAAGGACTCATGGCAGATCGGAAAATCATCCGAAATCCGCTCTTGCCGTCCCTTCATCGTCCGCGTTCGCTTGTTCCTTCGGACTGTATATAAAAATCTTATGAAATGCTTGTACCGAGCCAGTTGATTTGGTCTTTTGTTTCGCGGAAGCAGGGGTTTTTCAGGAAATCGTCGTCCCAGGGGCCGGTCAGCATCGGATGGCGGCTTTCGTAGCGCCGTCCGTGCAGGATCTCGGCGGCGAAGCCGCGCGCGTCCGAGCCCCAGAGGAACCACGCGCAGTCCGGGACGGCCTCGTCGATATACCGGACGAGCTTATGCGAGAAGGGGAGCCACAGCGCGCGGTGCGCGCCGGGCTTTCCGGGCGCGACGGTCAGATAGGCGTTTAAAAACAGCACGCCCTGCTCCTCCAGCGCGTCCCAGAGCCGGTCCGGCGGCGCGATCGGGAAGCTTCCGTCAGCGATATGCGCGCGCACCTCGTTCCAGGCCGGGATCTCGGTGTGATATGCGCCGTATACCGCGCGCACGATGCTGCGCAGCGAGCTCTGCCGGAAGGGCTTTGTCCAGTCCGCAAGACCGCCGACCTCAAAGCTGCGGCCGGTCGCCGCGCCGGGCTGCGGATAGGGATCCTGTCCGAGGATCACGACGCGCACGCGCGGCAGGGGAACCTGCGAAAAGCGCAGCACGCGCTCGGCGCCCGGGAGAAATCCGTCCCCGGAAACGGCGGTATGAATGCTTTCCAGCATTTCGCGGCTGTCTTCGAGCAGGGGGAGCCAGCTTTTGTCGGCGTTTTCGAAAGAAAACATAGATTTAGTGCTTTCCTTATGAATAAAAATCGTTTCTATACAAGATATAACATTATGTCAACAGCAAAAGAAGCGGTAAAAAAGTTGCGGAAACCGGTGATGGAACCGAAAATCGGCGACTTTTCCACATTATCCACAACCTTTTCCACAGTATATTCGGAAAAAGAAGTGCATAGGATCGCCGTTTATGTCAATGGAACCGATAGCGCTCGAGCACGCGGTACTGCAGCGCCTCCGCAAGATGCGCTTTTCCGATATCCGCCTGTCCGTCCATATCGGCGATCGTGCGTGCCACGCGCAGCACCTTGTCGTAGGAACGCGCGGTCAGGCCGAGGCGGTCGAAGGCGCGGTGCATGAACGCGTCGGACTCCTCGTCGAGGCGGCAAAGCTCGCCCATCATGGACGCCGGGATATAGGCGTTGCAGGAGATGCCTGTGCCCGCGAAGCGCGCGGTCTGCACGTCGCGCGCCTTCTGCACGCGCTCGCGCATTTCGGCGCTGGATTCGCCCGGCGCGCGCCGGGAAAGCTCCTCATACTGCACGGCCGGGACCTCGATATGCAGATCGATGCGGTCGAGCAGCGGGCCGGAGATGCGGCTTTGGTAGGCTTCTACGGATTTCGGCGAGCAGGTGCAGCGCCCGGAGGGGTCGCCGTACCAGCCGCAGCGGCACGGATTCATCGCGCACACGAGCATGAAGCGCGAGGGATAGGAGACCGTGCCCGCCACGCGGGAGATCGTCACCTCGCCCGTTTCGAGCGGCTGGCGCAGGGTCTCGAGCACGTCGGAGGGAAACTGCGGAAGCTCGTCCAAAAACAGCACGCCGTTGTGCGCAAGCGAGATCTCGCCCGGCTTCGGCCTTGTGCCGCCGCCGGCGAGCCCAAAGGCGGAGATACTGTGGTGCGGCGCGCGGAAGGGGCGCTGCATCAGCATCGGATGTGCCTGCGAGGTCAGCCCCGCGACGGAGTGGATCATGGTGGTCTCGAGCGCCTCGTCGAGCGTCAGCTTCGGCAGGATCGAGGGAAGGCGGGCGGTGAGCATGCTCTTGCCCGCGCCCGGCGGGCCGATGAGCAGGATATTGTGTCCGCCGGAGGCGGCCACCTCCAGCGCGCGGCGCGCCTGCTGCTGGCCCATGACGTCGGCATAGTCGAGCATGGTTTCGGTCTCGGGTTCATACTGCCAGGTCTCGGCGGGCAGGATCGGCGCCTCGCCGTCGAGATGCTTCAAAAGCGCGGTCAGCGTATCGACCGGGTAGACTGTCAGGCCCTGCGCAAGCGTCGCCTCGCGGGCGTTTCCGGTCGGGCAGAACAGCGTGCGGATGCCGAGGCTTTTCGCGGCGGTCGCCATGGGCAGTATGCCCGCGCAGGGGCGAAGCTCCCCGAACAGGGACAGCTCGCCGAGGAAAGCCGCGTCCTCCGGCAGCGCCTTCAGCGCGCCGGTCTCGATCAGGATGGACAAAAGGATCGGCAGGTCGTAGAGCGAGCCGGTCTTGCGCGTGTCCGCGGGGGCGAGGTTGACCGTGATGCGCCGCGCGGGGAAGGAAAAGCCCGCGTTCTTCAACGCCGCGCGCACGCGCTCACGCGATTCGCGCACCGCCGCGTCGGGAAGCCCGACGACGTCGAAGGCCGGAAGGCCGCCCGAGATATCGCACTCGACGCGCACCTCGTAGCCGACGATGCCCTCAAGGGCCAGGGATCGGATGACATTGGACATAGAGGATCCGTCCTTTATTTCAGATAATGCAGAAGGTATTCGAGCGCCTTTTCGGCGGTCTGCGTGCGGATCTCGTCCCGGGAGCCGGAAAAATGCTCCTCGTGCACGATATAGCCGCCCTTCGGCAGCGCAAGTCCGATATAGACGAGCCCGACGGGCTTTTCGGTGTTGTCGGAGGCGGGCCCGGCGATGCCGGTCGTGCCGACGCCGAAGGACGAGCCCATCAGCCGCTTCACGCCGCGCGCCATGCGCAGCGCGACCGGAGCGGATACCGCGCCGTACTGATCGAGCGTCGGCGCGTCCACGCCGAGGACGCGGTATTTGATGAGGTTGGAATAGGCACACACGCCGCCCGGCAGCACGTCGGACGCGCCGGGTACGTCGGTGATGCACTTGGAAAGCAGACCGCCGGTGCACGATTCCGCGAAGGAAACGGTCAGGCCCTGTTCCTTCAGGGCTTCCACGGCCTGCTCGGAAAGCTCATATAAACTCAAACGGCGAAGACTCATCCGATGCGCACCTCCTTCGCGCCCCGCACGGCGGCCTCGACAAGCTCGGAAACATTGAGCTTCTGCTCGGCCTTTTCGATCTCGGAAAGCACCGGATGCACCTTCGGATGCTTCGGCGTGAAGACCGTGCAGCAGTCCTCATAGGGAAGGATCGAGGTGTCGAAGGTGCCGATCTTTCTGGCAAATTCGATGATGTCTTTTTTGTCGAGCCCGATCAGCGGCCGGAAGATCGGCATACCCGCCACGTCTTCGGTCGCGGTCAGGGATTCGAGCGTCTGGCTCGCGACCTGCCCGAGGCTCTCGCCGGTGATCATGCAGCCGCAGTTTCGCTTCATTGCGATCGCCTGCGCGCAGCGCACCATGAAGCGCCGGGTCAGGATCGTGAAATACTCGGCCGGACAGTTGTCGCGGATCTCCTCCTGGATCTGGGTGAAGGAGACGATGTGCAGGCGGATCAGCCCCGCGTAGCGCGCGACGATCTGCGTCAGCGTTTTGACCTTTTCGAGGGCTTCCTCGCTGGTATAGGGGTAGGATTCAAAATGTACGGCCTCGATCTGCAGGCCGCGTCTGGCCATCAGCCACAGCGCGACCGGGCTGTCTATCCCGCCCGAGATCATGCCGAGCCCGCGGCCGTTTACGCCGCCGGGCAGGCCGCCCGCGCCGGGCACCGGAACGCCGTGGATGTACGCGCCGCGCTCGCGGATCTCGATATAGACGGTCAGCTCCGGCTCGTGGACGTCCACCGTCAGGTTTTCAAATTCGTCGTCGATGCGCCCGCCGATCTCCTGCATGATCTGGATCGACGTCAGCGGGAAGCGCTTGTCCGAGCGCTTGGCCTCGACCTTGAAGGTCTTTACGGCGCGAAGCTCGGGCGCAAGGTAGGCCTTCACGGTCTCGTAGACCGCGTCCATGTCCTTTTCACACACCGCCGCGCGGTTGAGCGTCACGATGCCGAAGATCTTTTCGCAGCGCGCGAAAGCCTCGGCCATGTCGAAATCCTTGTCCGCGGGCTCGATGTACATCGTGCTCTGGCGCGAGTCGATCGTGCACGCGCCGCAGTCCTTCAGGCGGCGGCGGATGTCCGCGATCAGCTTGTCCTCGAATTTATAGCGGTTCAGACCCTTTAAAACCAGTTCGCCGAGCTTTAAAAGGATGACTTCCTGCATAGTTTCTTACTCACTTTCTGTGGAATCTCGCGTAGGCCTCGCCGAGGCCCTGCATCAGCGCGTCCACGTCGCCCTTCTCGCTGTAGTCGGAGAAGCTGACGCGGATCGTGCAGTCGATCTTTTCCGGCGCGAGGCCGCAGGCGGTCAGCACATGACTGCGCTTTCCCTTGGCGCAGGCGGAGCCCGCCGAGACAAAGACGCCGCGGTCGGAGAGGATGCGCAGCACGACCTCGCTGCGGCAGCCGGGCAGGCAGAGGCTCGCGATATGGGGAACGCCCCTGAAATTGATCTCGCAGGGGAAGGAGGCGGTGGAGATGCGCTCCTCGAGATATGCGCGCAGCTCGACAGCGCGCGCCGCGTTTTCGGAGAATTTTTCGAGACCCTCCTTCGCCGCGACGCCGAAGGCCGCGATGGAGGCGAGGTTTTCCGTGCCCGATCGCGCGCCGTTTTCCTGTCCGCCGCCGAAGATCAGCGGCATGAGGCGCTTTCCCGCGCGGATGTACAGCGCGCCGACGCCCTTGGGCGCGTGGATCTTGTGGCCGGAAAGAGACATATAGTCGACCCCGAGGGTCTTTACGTCGATCGGTACCTTGAAAAGCCCCTGCACCGCGTCCGTGTGCAGAAGCGCCGGATGCTTCCGCTCGTCGAGAAGCTCGCGCACCGCCCTGATCGGGTTGACCGCGCCGGTCTCGTTGTTGACGAGCATCAGGGATACAAGCGCCGTGTCGTCCCGCAGCGCCGCGGCGACGTCCTCGACGCGCACCGCGCCGTCCGGGCCGGGTTTCAGGCAGGTGACCTGCGCGCCGCCCGCTTCGAGCCGCTTCAGCGGCTCGAGCACGCTCGGGTGCTCGACGGCGCTCGTTATGATGTGGCGGCCGACATGGCGGTTGACGTAGGCCGCGGAGATCAGGACCTGGTTGTTTGCCTCGCTGCCGCAGGAGACGAATTCTATGCCGCCCGGCAGCGCGCCGATCGCGTCAGCGACCGCGCGCCGCGCCGCCGCAAGCTCCTGCGCCGCGGCCTTGCCCATGGCGTGCAGGGACGAGGGATTGCCGTAGTTTTCGCGCATCACCGTCACCGCGCGCAGCACGGCGTCCGCGCTTGCCTGCGTGGTGGCGGCGTTATCCAAATAATGCATGATTGAGCCTTTCCAATGGTTTTCGGGACAGGGATATACCCTTCCACATTTATTATAGCAGAGAAAACGGAAAAAGAAAAGGAAATCCCGCAGGATTTCCGTGATTTTTGGATAAATTCTTTTGATTTGCGGACGAAATCGCCGTTCGCGTGAGAAAAACTTTTTACGTATTCTTCGCAAGCCAGGCTTCGGCTTCCTTCACGCCGCCCGCGGCGGCGGCGCGCATATACTGCGCGGCCTTGGCGGGGTCCTTGTCGGTCCCCACGCCTTCGGCATAGAGAAGCCCCGCGTTGTAGGCGGACGGCGCATAGCCCTGCGCCGCGGCCTGTTCAAAGCAGTACAGCGCGATGTAGGGGTTGTACGACGTGCCTTTTCCGGAATAATAGCAAACGCCCAGCGCGTGGATCGCCTCGACGACGCCGCCCTCTCCGGCGGTGCGGAAATACCGCAGCGCTTTCGCGGCGTCCTGCGCGGTGCCGTAACCGAAGTACAGGCACTGCCCGTAGATACAGCACGCGCGCGGATCATCGAAATCCGCGGCGGCTTTGGCCCAGGCGCAGGCGCGCGCGTAGTCCCGGCCGAGTTCTCCGCCGAAATACTGCGCGCACAGGAACGACTGCGCGGAGATGCTGCCCTGCGCCGCCGCGCGTTCGAAGCAGGCGGCTGCCGCGTTTTTGTCCTGTTCCGCGCCCTGCCCGTTCCATAGAAGCAGCGCATAAAGATACAGCCCGCGCGTATTCGAGCCCTTCGACGCGGCGAGGGCGAAGGAAAACGCCTTTGCATAATCGACCTTCAGGCCGAACTGTCCGTAATAATACACATGCGCAAGCTCGCACGCAGCGCGCGCGCCGCCGTCCTGCGCCGCGGCTTCCAGCGCGGCAAGGCCCTTTTCCTGATCTTTTTTGACATACAGCGTTTCAAGCGCGGCGAAGCAGGCCTCTTCCTGCGCGTCGGACCCGGTCAGGGTCTCGGCGTACACGAGCACGCGTTTGCCCGCCGCGTCGTAGCCGACGGAGAAGCCCAGCGCGTCGGAAAGATCGCGCAGGCGGAAATAGTTGTTCCCGCCGATGTTGTAGACCGCGCAGCGGACCGGTTCCCCGTCCACATAAAGCCGCCAGACGCTCTCCTGCGCGGTCGCGCTCCGATCCGCGCCCGTTTCGGAGACCGTATCCGCGCCTGCCCGGAAGCGGTGCGCGAGCACGGTCTTCTGCGCCTTGTCCGTATCGAGCGAGAAGCGGAAGATCGTACCCTGCATCAGCGCGGCGATATCACGCAGGCGGAAATAGTTGTAGCCGTCGATATTGTAGGCGTCGAGCGGCTGCTCCTTCCCGTTGAAGACGAGCGTCTGCCGCGAATACACGGCCTTCACGCCCTTCGCCTGCACGGGCAGCGCGCAGAGCGCCAGCGCGAGGCACAGCGCAAGCGCGAGAAGCCGCCGGATCCTGTTTTTAACGCGCGATCCCGCCTTAATCATAATAGACTTCGTACAGGACGGCGGCGTCGATCAGCGTTTTATCCGCGTCGGCGAGGGCATAGCGGACGGTGATCGTCTGCCCGGCGTCGAGCAGGATGACCATGGGATCGTCCGCTGCGGAGACGAAATACCAGCTCTCGCCGCCTACAAACCGGATATAGGCGCAGGTGTTGCCCTCGATGACCGCGAAGCGCAGATCGCCGATCACGCCGCGGGAGGTCGCATAGCTCACCTCGGGCTCGGCGTCCGGATCGGGCGCGGGCTCGAAGTGCACCTCGTCCTCGGTGATGATGTCGCGCGAAAGCAGCATTTCCTCATAATTGCCCATGCATTCGGCGACCGTATAGCCCGTCGCGACGATCTGGTACTGCTGGACGTTGACCAGCGCGTACATCTTGACCAGGCTCGAGGCGTCCTTGAGCGCCATGAAGTAGGTCGGCTGGCCGGAGATGTTCAGAAGCAGCGGGAAGGTGGCGACATAGCTGTACTGCTGCACGGCGCCCTGCGCCGAGCTCATGGCGCTGTACTCCTCCGCGCCCGCGCAGGAGTAGTAGCGCGCGGTCTTCGTGCGCTGGTTGACGAGGATGAAGCCGATGTTGCCGCGGTCGGCGGAGACGGAAGTGATGCCGGTATAGAGCCAGACGTCGTCGGAAAGGGCGATGTAGTTGTAGCCGTCCGTGGTCTCGGTGCAGTCGCGCTGGCCGAACAGGGAATTAATGAAGCCGTTGTGATAGCGGCCGTAATAGTCGTACTGCTCGATGATCAGCTCGGCCGGGCAGGCGCGGTCGACCCACGCCGGGATCTCGGCGAGGTTGTAATAGCCGTGCTCGCCGGTGACGGCGTTGACCATGACGATGCCGTTCACATCCGTGCCGCCGAACAGGCCGATGGTCTTCTTCACGACCGTGGCGATCCAGTAGGGCGTGCCGTCCTCGTCGATCTCAAAGTGGATGTTGTCGAAGATCGCGGTCGGATAATGGAAGCGCAGATAGCGCGTGATGTCGCGGGAGAAGTATTCGCTCGGCGCGTAGCGCATGCCCTCGGCAAGACGTACGACGGAGACCTCCTGCGTCACCATGTCGATGACCATGTAGGCGGGGATGCCGGAGGAGCGGTTGTTCCACCATTTGATGATGTCGCCGTAGTCGAGATAGGTCACGCGCACCGGGCGGTCCTTGTAGTTGATCTGCACGGAGGTGTCGCTGACCGTGAACTGCGAGACGAGGTCGGCAAGCTCGCCGAGCTTGCGGTCGGCCAGCGTGTCCGCGGAGCGGGAGTCGAGCATCGGGATCTGGTCGAAGGAGATCTCCGCGACCTCCTCGGAGAAGTCGCCGGTCTCGATGGGCAGAAGCGCGGCGTAGCTGCGGGCGTGGAAGGCGACCCAGCTGATGACATGCCCGAGCAGCAGCACCGCGACGAGCCCCAGAAGGATGTACAGCGGGATGCGCGCATGGCGGCGGATATGGCCGACGATCCCGTCCTCCTCGCGGCGCGGCACGGTGCCGGAAAAGACGTGCAGCGCGATGAACACGATGACCAGCAGGATCAGGAAGCCGTACAGCTCCGTGGACTGCAGGTTCAGCGCCGGAAGCTTGATATAGAAATAGATAAAGCCGAACACGAGCGTGATCGCCAGATGGATCGCGGCGCGCGCGATCGGATTCGTCACGCGCCCGGCCTTGCGCTGCACGCCCTGATAGGTATATGTCCCGTCGGGATTCTGTTTGAAATGGAAAAGCATAACGCACCTCGAAGCATGGCTTTGCCTTGTTTCCTATATTATACGCGAAACGCGCGGATTTAGCAATGGGGAGAAGAAAGCGGCGTTTTCGGCTTCCCCTCAAGGGGAAGGCTTTTAAGAATTCCCCGCCCGATTCCCGCAAATTCGACAAAACATGACAAATCGCGAAAATTCTTCTTTACTTTAAAGCGCTGATGTGCTATTGTTATACCATGCTTATTATTCACGCCGACGAATAAATACACTGTCCGGCGCGAAAGGAGAAATCAACATGTCAAGTACCAAAACGAAAAGAAGGGCGCTGTGGCTCGTCCTGGTGCTGATCCTTGTCTGCGTGTTCGCGGTCACGGCCTTTGCCGAGGGCGAGGACGCGGAGGCCGGCTCCCCCTTCTACATGACCTTCTGGTCGCTGCTGCCGCCGATCATCGCGATCGCGCTGGCGCTGATCACGAAGGAGGTCTATTCCTCCCTGTTTGTCGGCATCATCGTCGGCGGCCTTCTGTATTCGAACTTCAGCTTTGAAGGCACGCTGGTCCATGCGTTCAACGACGGCATCGTCGCCTCCGTCGCGGACGCCTACAACGTGGGCATCCTTGTCTTCCTTGTCATCCTGGGCATCATCGTCCAGCTCATGAACAAGGCGGGCGGTTCGGCGGCCTTCGGACGCTGGGCGGCCTCGCACATCAAGACCCGCGCGGGCGCGCAGCTTGCCACGATCGCGCTCGGCGTGCTGATCTTCATCGACGACTACTTCAACTGCCTGACCGTCGGCTCGGTCATGCGCCCGGTCAGCGACAAGAGCAAGATGTCCCGCGCCAAGCTCGCCTAACTGATCGACGCGACGGCCGCGCCGGTGTGTATCATCGCGCCGGTGTCCTCCTGGGCGGCGGCGGTGGCCTCCTATGTGGAGGAGGGCAACGGCATCGACCTGTTCATCCGCGCGATCCCGTTCAATTTCTATGCCATCCTCACCATCGTCATGATGGTCTTCCTGGCCCTGACGAAGATGGACTACGGCCCCATGGCGAAGCATGAGAACAACGCGCGCGAAAAGGGCGACATCTTCTCAGGCATGAAGGATCTGGCCGCACAGGCGGACGAGGGCAGCAACGAAAAGGGCAAGGTGATCGATCTTGTGCTGCCGATCATCGTGCTGATCGTCTCGTGCATCATCGGTATGATCTACTCCGGCAGCTTCTTCGACGGCGAGAGTTTCATCGACGCCTTCTCCAATTCCGATGCCTCCGTCGGCCTGATGCTCGGCTCGGCGGTCACGCTGGTCATCGTGGTGATCTACTATCTGCTGCGCCGCGTCCTGAGTTTCAAGGAGATCACGGACTGCATCCCCGAGGGCTTCAAGTCCATGGTCCCGGCCATCCTGATCCTGACCTTCGCGTGGTCCCTGAAGGCCATGACCGACAGCCTCGGCGCGAAGCAGTATGTCGAGATGCTGGTCAAGCAGTCCGCGGGCGGCTTCCAGAGCTTCCTGCCGGCCATCGTGTTCCTGATCGCCTGCTTCCTGTCCTTCTCGACCGGCACCAGCTGGGGCCCCTTC
>JAEEGL016020610.1_pt1 | contig 18865 bp, 14 predicted proteins | sample 9134231 | NCBI WGS metagenome assembly JAEEGL01 (sample SAMN16246548, study PRJNA631951) | gut metagenome | biome: gut microbiome; feature: rumen; material: fiber-attached | host: Bos | place: Iran: Karaj | collected 2018-10 | reverse complement strand
TTGGAGTTGACCGTGAACATGCAGAAGGTCCGTATGCCCATATGGTCGAAATTCTCATCGTAGAGGGTGACAAGATTCGTAACGACGCCAATGCAGACACAGACAGCCACAACGGCAGCGCTGATCAGAGCCATCAGACACTGGATCCGGGTCTTTTTGAATGAAGGATCGTACATATCAATGACTGTGATAGACGCGTTCTTCGGTCTCGTACTTGGGTTCGCAGGTCAGGTGCAGGCCCAGTCGCTTGTAGATCTTCTCATCGACGGAGGAGAGCAGGACGGAGGCGTGTGCTTCGCAGCCCTTCAGTTTGGGCAGCTGCTGCAGCGCCAGATCCGCCAGCGGGTTGAGTACGGCGGAGGAAGACAGGGCGATGAGGATCTCATCTGAATGCAGCCGCGGATTGTGACCGCCCAGATACGCGGTCTTCAAACGTTGGATGGGCTCGATGAAGGTCGGGTTGATGAGCTTCAGTTCGTGATCGATATTGCCGAGTGCTTTCAGCGCATTGATCAGCGCGGAAGCGGCACCGCCCAGCAGATCAGAGGTACGACCGGTGACGATCTGCCCGTCGGGCAGTTCGATGGCCATGGCCGGCAGACCGGTCTCCTCCTCGCGGGCCAGCGCAGCGCCTACGACCGGACGGTCTTCGGTGGTCAGACCGGCCTGCTTCATGAGCAGCTCCAGTTTATAGAAAGCGCTGCTACAGTCGTCGCCTCGCTTGAGGTCGGCAGCGCACTGCAGATAGCGGCGGATGACTTCCTGATAAGAAGCCTGGCGGCAGACTTCATCATCGATGATGCAGTTGCCGACCATGTTGACGCCCATATCGGTAGGAGACTTGTACGGGCTCGCACCATAGATGCGGTCGAAGATGGCGTTCAGCACCGGGAAGATCTCGACATCACGATTGTAGTTGACTGTCGTCACGCCATAGGCTTCCAGATGGAAAGGATCGATCATATTGACGTCGTTGAGATTCGCGGTCGCGGCTTCATAGGCGATGTTGACAGGATGCTTGAGCGGCAGGTTCCAGACGGGGAAGGTCTCGAACTTGGCGTAACCGGCTTCGACACCGTGTTTGTGCTCCTGGTAGACCTGCGACAGGCAGGTGGCCATTTTGCCGGAACCGGGGCCTGGTGCCGTGATGACGACCAGCGGGCGGGTCGTTTGGATGAATTCATTTTTACCATAGCCTTCATCGCTGACGATACGTGTGACGTCGCTCGGATAGCCGGGAATGACATAGTGCAGATAGGTAGGTATGCCCAGATCCTCCAGACGGGCGCGGAACTGATCCGCCGCCGGCTGATGGGTGTATTTGGTGATGCAGATCGAGCCCACGTACAGCCCGATCTCACGGAAAGAATCGACCAGGCGCAGCGTGTCCATTTCATATGTGATGCCCAGATCGCCGCGGATCTTGTTGCTTTCGATATCATCCGCGCTGATGACGATGACGACTTCGGCCTGATCCTTCAGCTGCAAAAGCATCTGCAGTTTGGAGTCCGGCTCAAAACCCGGCAGGACGCGGGATGCGTGATAGTCGTCGAACAGTTTGCCGCCGAATTCCAGGTACAGTTTACCTCCGAAGCGGGCGATGCGTTCGCGGATGTGTTCAGATTGAGTCCTCAGGTACTTATCGTTGTCGAAACCGATCTTCATGGGGTGCTCCTTTTCTTGTCATTCAAAAACCAATACGGAGACTATGATACCATGAGAGAAAAAACGCGTCAATAAAAAGGTTGCAATAGCACAGGAAAAAAGTATAATAAAATCATGTCATAAGAATAAGAGGTGTTTATGGAAGACATCAGTGTTTTCGACGTGATCGGACCGAATATGATCGGTCCGTCCAGTTCTCATACGGCTGGCGCTTTAAAGATCGCCTTGATGGCCCGGCATCTGGTCTCCGGCCCTGTTCGGGAGGTCACTTTCCGGCTATATGGCTCCTTTGCCCGCACTTACCGCGGTCATGGGACCGACAGGGCGCTCATCGCTGGCATCCTGGGCTTCGATACTGAGGACAAGCGCATCCGAGATGCGTATGAATTAGCGAAAGAAGCTGGATTAAAGGTCACTTTTGAGACCGATACGCAGGATCAAGACGTGCATCCCAATACGGTGCTCATCCGCTTGACCGATGCTGACGGCCGTGTGCATTCTGTCATGGGTTCCTCCATCGGCGGAGGGGAAGTGGTGCTCAAGCGCCTGGACGGGGTCGCGGTCAACATCACGGGATCTGGCTGCACCCTGCTAGTCAAGCACATCGACCGGCCGGGAGCACTGGCTTATATCGCCACCTGCACCAGTCAATGGAACATCAACATCGCCGCGCTGGCCATGCACCGTGAGGCGCGTGGGGAGACCGCGTATGCCGAGCTTACGATCGACAGTCCGGCGCCTTCCAGCATGCTGGAAGCCCTGCGGGCACATCCTCTGGTCACCGAAGTGACGCAGATCATAGTGTAAAGGAGGAGCAGCGATGAAATTCAAGACAGGAGCCGCACTCCTGGAACAATGCGAAACTTTACAGATCCCGATCGCAGAGGCGATGATCCGCCGGGAGATCACGATCTCCGGACAGGATAGGGAGGCCATCCTGGAGCGGATGCGCCGTGCCTGGCAGATCATGCGGGACGCGGTGGAGGAAGGCCGGGAAGGCCATCTGCACTCGATCGGGGGTCTGATCGGCGGAGAAGGCAAGAAACTTTTGGACCACATCACGGTCCGTTCCCTGATGCGCAAGGCAGCGGCCTATGCCATGAGCGTGCTGGAAGTCAATGCTTCGATGGGTTTGATCGTGGCCGCCCCGACAGCGGGCAGCTCAGGCGTCATCCCCGGAGTATTCATGTCGGTGCAGGAAAAAGAAGGATTCACGGACGAGCAGATGATGCTGGCGCTGTTCAATGCCGGTGCCGTAGGTTATCTGATCATGCAGAATGCCACGGTGGCAGGTGCTGAGGGTGGATGCCAGGCGGAGATCGGTTCTGCCGCGGCTATGGCGGCTTCCGCTGTGGTGGAACTGATGGGCGGGACACCGGAGCAGTGCCTGGCGGCGGCTTCTGATGTTTTATCTTGCATGCTGGGACTGGTCTGCGACCCGGTCGCCGGACTTGTGGAGATCCCTTGCCAGAAGCGGAACGCAACGGCGGCCTGCAACGCGCTGATCTGCGCGGAAATGGCACTGGCCGGTATCGAGACGCCGATCCCCTTCGACGAGATGGTCACGGCTACGTACCGGGTCGGCCGCAGTATACCTTATGAATTACGTGAGACCGCGTTGGGCGGGGTGGCAGCAACACCGTCTGCCTGCGCGTTGTGTGATCAGATTTTATGTGCAAGAAAGGAAAATGCGTAATGACGAACGAAGAAAGATTACAGCAGATGGGTATCACTTTGCCGGAAGCTCCGGCGGCAGGCGGCCTTTACACGCCGTTCGTGCAGACCGGGAACCTGGTCTTTGCCAGTGGATTTGTTCCGGCAGCGACCGAGGAGCCATTGAAAGGCAAGCTGGGTCAGGATCTGACCATTGAACAGGGACAGGAGGCGGCGCGCCTTTGCATCCTGAACATGCTGGCTGCCTGGAAGCGGGATTTCGGCACGATCAACAACATCAAGCGCGCGGTCAAACTGGTGGCTTTCATCCAGTCTGCACCGGATTTCTACAGCCAGGCGCAGGTCGCCAACGGCGCCAGCCAGCTGGTGATCGATCTTTTTGCGGCACCGGCACCGGCCCGCTCCGCGATCGGCATGGCAGCGCTGCCCCTGAACGTGCCGGTCGAAGTTGAAGCGGTATTCGAGGTGGAATAAAGCAGCCTGAGTCGGATCGAAGTGTCAGAGACGGGGGAGGTGCTTTCATGAAACTGGCTTTTATCGGCACGGGTAAGATCGTCGCGGACGCGTTATATGCGGTCAGCCCTGTGGAAACGTTGGAAAAAACTGCGGTCTTTGCCCGGCCGCACAGCCGTGCCAAGGCAGAAGCACTGGCTGCAGAATTCGGTATCAAAGAAGTGTTCACGGATTATACGGAACTGCTGGAAAAAACAGAAGCCGATACAGTCTATATCGGCCTGATCAACAGTGCCCACTATCCCTATGCGAAAGAGGCTTTGGAGCATGGCAAAAACGTCATCTTGGAAAAACCTTTCACAGGATATCTGGAGCAGACCCTTGCATTGATGGCGCTGGCCAGGGAAAAGAAACTGTTTCTTCTGGAAGCCATCACCGTGCTGCATGGGGAGATTTTTTATGAGATGCAGAAAAATCTTCGGAAACTGGGTCCGATCCGCATGCTGCTGGCCAACTATTCCCAGTATTCCAGCCGGTATGATGCGTATCTTGCAGGGGAAATCCCACATGCTTTTGACGCGGCTTACTACGGAGGCGCCCTGTTCGATATCGATATTTACAATGTCTGCTACTGCGTCGGATTGTTCGGTCAGCCGCGGCAGGTAGCCTATTATCCTAATCTGGGTCCTAATGGGATCGATACTTCCGGTACGTTGGTGCTTTCCTATGATGGGTTTACAGCTTCCCTGACCGGAGCAAAGGACTCGGACAGTCCTTGTTTCGTCAGCGTGCAGGGAGAAAAGGGGTGGATCCGTCTGGACGGCAAGCCCAATACCGCGACGGAACTGCTTACGACCTATACCACCGGAAAGGCGTCGGGAACGGGAAGGGACGCGGCCGGGGCGATCATCCGCCCGATCCGGGAAGAGAAATTCGAGGAACCGCCGCATTTCCATCGGATGACACAGGAGTTTGAAGATTTTGCTCGTATCATCGATGAGAAAGACTATGCAGAAGCCGAACGCCTGATGCACATCACCGAAGGTGTGATGCGGGTGCTGGATCAAGGCAGAAAAAGTGCAGGCCTTTGGGCATAAAAAAATACCCATCGAAACACGGACTTTACGTCTGGAGTTCGATGGGTCTTATTTTATGCAGTACGGTTTTTTCGATAGATCCGTATGAGGCCTTTGATGAGCAGATCATCGTCAATGATGATCTTGCGGCGGCTTTGCGTGAGGATCGGCCGTGCCAGCCCGCCGGTAGCCACGACCGTTGCTTTCTGTCCCAGCTCTTCTTCGATCCGATCGATCATGCCGTCGAACATGGAAGCCTGCCCGTAGATCAGGCCGCTCTTCATGCAGTCGATGGTATTGGTGCCGATGACATGACCAGGTGCTTCCAGACTGATATTCTGCAGCTGAGAAGCCCGGGAAGCCAGGGCATCCAGAGAGATGCGCACACCGGGAATGATCACACCGCCTCGGTAATTGCCGTTGCCATCGATCACACTCATGGTACTGGCGGTGCCCAGATCCAGGATGATCAGCGGCGGTTTGTATTCCGCCAGTGCCGCTACCGCGTCGACGACCAAGTCGGAACCCAGCTGCTTGGGGTTGTCGATCAGAATGTTGAGACCGGTCTTGACGCCGGGGCCGACGACCAGCGGCTCCACATCACAAAAGATGCGGACGGCACGCTTGAGGATCTCCGTCAGCTGCGGGACGACGGAGGAGATGATCGCACCATCGATCTCGTGCCGGTCGATACCGTGCATCAGGACGATATTGCGGAAGAAGACGGCATATTCATGCTCGGTCTTCTGGTGGTCGGTCGCCACACGGGCGGAGAACAGGATCTTGTCGTTCTCATCAACGATACCGATGACGATATTAGTGTTGCCGGTATCCAATGCGAGGATCATTTCAGTTGCCTCCTTTGAAAACTAAGCGCAAAGCCTTGACGATCGCGCCGGACAGGATGCCGGCCACGATGGCTTCCAGAACACCGTTGACCGCGATGACGCTCATGATGGCGGCAAAGAGGGCGGAGTAGGAGATGCCGATGGCATCCGCATAGGCATGTCCGAAGAGGACATAGATCAGGCCCATGACGAGGATCGTGTTGGTCATGGAACCGGCAACGCCGCTGATGAACAGGGCAATGCTGTCTGTACCCTTTTTACCTTTGAAAGCACCTTTGAGCGCCTGGTAGACGTACCAGGGAACGATGCCCACCAAAATACGGGGAATGAAGCAGATGATCAGGCTCCACAGCGGCCCAAGAGGGGTCACGCCCGCAGACATGAAGGGTGAAAAGATGAAGGACGTCAGTGCGGGGGACGTGGTGGCCATGATCATGCTCGTGAGACCAAATAAAAAGCCCAGAACAGCGCCGCGTTTCGGACCCAGGATGAGGGAACCGATGATGACAGGTACATGGATGATGGTCGCGTTGATCACGCCCAATGGAATGTAGCCGAGCGACGGTGTGAAGGCCAGTAAGAAGATGATGGCGCCGAGCAGCGCCGTCTGTACAAGGCCGAGTGTCCGGCTCTTATCAGATGTGAGATCCATATGCAATTGTTCCTTTCGTATGACAAGCTGGTACTCCGTAACGGATGCACCGCAGCCTTATTATAATCTTACGGGAGGGCCTTGTCAATCTGTGCAATATGACAGGAAAATCGATTGAAAACAGTACATGGTTTTGGTATAATCAAGCCAAATACCGTAATTTATGGAAAGAGGTGCTTTACCATGCAATTTGGCCATTTTGATGATGTACGGAAAGAATATGTGATCACGACACCCAAAACCCCGCTGCCCTGGATCAATTATCTGGGTTCCGAGGATTTCTTCGGACTGATCTCCAATACGGCGGGCGGTTATGCTTTCTATAAAGACGCCAAGCTGCTGCGCATCACCCGGTATCGGTACAATAATACACCATTGGACAACGGCGGTCGCTATTATTATATCAAGGATGGCGAGACCATCTGGAATCCCGGCTGGCAGCCCACGCAGACCGAACTGGACGAGTATACCTGCCGTCATGGCCTCGGCTACACCGTCATCACAGGCAAGAAGAACGGCCTGAAAGCGCAGATGGAAGCCTTCGTGCCGGTGCATGACGCCTGTGAGATCCATCGCATCACGCTGACCAATGAAAGCGAAGCCGAGAAGGATGTGGATCTGTTCAGTTTCATCGAGTTCTGCCTGTGGAACGCGCAGGATGACCAGACGAATTTCCAGCGCAACTTCTCCACCGGCGAAGTCGAAGTCATCGGCAGCACCATCTATCATAAGACCGAGTACCGCGAGCGCCGGAATCATTTCGCGGTGTACTCTGTAAACAAGGAGATCGAAGGATTCGATACCAGCCGCGACGCGTTTATCGGCCAGTACAATGGCTTCCATGATCCGGAAGCTGTCCTGGAAGGCAAGTCCCGCAACTCCGTGGCCCATGGCTGGGCGCCGATCGGTTCCCATCATCTGAAGGCGCAGCTGGCCCCCGGCGCTTCCGAAAGCTTCGTTTTCGTGCTGGGCTACTGCGAGAACCCGCGGGACCAGAAATTCGTGGCCCCGAACGTCATCAACAAGAAGCCGGCGGATGAGCTGCTGGCGAAATATCAGACCGACGCGCAGGTCGATGCGGCACTGGATGCCCTGCATACCTACTGGGAGAACCTGCTGTCCACCTATTCCGTCAAGACCGCGGATGAGAAGCTCAACCGTCTGGTCAATGTGTGGAACCAGTACCAGTGCATGGTCACCTTCAACATGAGCCGCAGCGCCAGCTACTATGAAAGCGGTATGGGCCGCGGCATGGGCTTCCGTGATTCCTGCCAGGATCTGCTGGGCTTCGTGCACCTCATTCCGGAACGTGCCCGCGAGCGTATCATCGATATCGCTAATACCCAGTTCGAGGATGGCAGCACCTATCATCAGTATCAGCCGTTGACCAAGAAAGGCAACGCGGACATCGGCGGAGGTTTCAATGACGATCCGCTGTGGCTGATCGCCGGCACCAGTGCCTACATCCGTGAGACCGGGGATTTCTCCATCCTCGACGAGCCCTGTGCCTTCGATAGTGACTTCTCCAAGGCCGTACCGCTGATGGAGCATCTGCGCCGCAGCTTTGGTTTCACCACGAAGACCCGTGGCCCGCATAACCTGCCGCTGATCGGCCGTGCGGACTGGAACGACTGTCTGAACCTCAACTGCTTCTCCGAGGAGCCGGGCGAAAGCTTCCAGACCTTTGGACCGTCCGAAGGTCCGGTGGCAGAGTCGGTCTTCATCGCAGGTATGTATGTCAAATATGGCAATGAATACGCGGATCTGTGCGAAGCTACGGGCCTGACCGAAGAAGCAGCTGATGTGCGGGCCAAGGTCGCGGAGATGGTCGACGTGATCGAGGATGCCGGATGGGATGGAGAATGGTTCGTCCGTGCCTATGATGCCTTCAGCAATCCTGTCGGCAGCAAAGTCTGCGAAGAAGGTCAGATCTTTATCGAGCCGCAGGGCATGTGCGTCATGGCCGGTGTCGGTCTGGAGAACGGCAAAGCCGCCCAGGCTTTGAAGAGCGTCGAGGAGCGGCTGGATTCCAAGTTCGGTATCGTCCTGCTGCAGCCTGCATATACGAAGTATCACGTCGAACTGGGCGAGATCTCGTCCTATCCGCCGGGATACAAAGAAAACGCTGGCATCTTCTGCCACAACAATCCGTGGATCGTCTGCGCCGAGACGCAGCTGGGCCATGGCGACCGTGCGTTCGAAGTCTTCCGCAAGACCTGCCCGGTCTACCTGGAGGAGATCAGCGAAGTGCATCGTACCGAGCCGTACGTCTACTGCCAGATGGTCGCGGGCAAGGATGCTCCGACCTTCGGTGAAGGCAAGAACAGCTGGCTGACCGGTACTGCCGCATGGACCTTTACGGCCATCAGCCAGTACATCCTGGGCATCCAGCCCACACTGTCCGGCCTGAAGGTGGATCCTTGCATCCCGGCGTCGATGGATGGTTTTACACTGAACCGCAAATACCGCGGCGTTGAATACAAGATCACCGTGGACAACAGCGCGCACGCACAGAAGGGCGTCGCCGAGATGTACGTGAATGGCAACAAGATCGAAGGAAATGTGATCCCGCCGGTCGAAGGAACGACCGCGGAGGTCAAAGTCATCATGGAGTGAAATGAAGGATAGAGTCAAGATCCTGCTGGTACAGACAGCAAATATGAATTTCGGCGACGAAGTGATCGGCGCCAACAATGACTTCCTGCTGAGAAAGGCCATAGGATCCAGACCGTGTGATATACTGCACTACAGCATCTCGTCCAGAGATATAGGGCAATTGAAATATGTCGATGCGGTGGTGTTTGCCGGAGGCATTCTGAAAGCCACCAACGAAAAGTTCTGGATCTATATCCCGGAATTGATACAGGAAGCACAGAAACTGGGTGTACCTGTCTTCTTGAACGGGATCGGTGTAGAGCCCGCCATCCCGGGAGATGAGCGGAGCGAGGCCTTGAAAGAGGCGGTGAATCTGCCTGTCGTGAAGGGCATCAGTGTGCGCGACGACCTGGATCTGCTGAAAAGTGATTATATGGTCGATCCGGATATACCGCTGTACCGAGTGACCGATTCCGCGGTCTGGAGCCGGTGGGCATATGGTATCAAGGTAGATAAGGCTCTGAAGCAAAGCAGACGTCAGATCGGTGTGGGCATCGTCAGAGAGCGTTTGTTTGCGGATTATGGCCATCCGGAAATGACGCGCGATAAACAGATCGCCTTTTGGACGGGGGTCGTCCGGGAACTGGAACAGAAAGGGTTGCCCTGGGTGCTGTTCACCAATGGCGACCGCAATGATGAGCTCTTCGCGGATGAGATCCTTGAGACCGTCGGGCATGGAGAAAAGCTGCCGACGCCGCGGAATGCGGACGAGCTTGTCGCGCGGATCTCGCGGATGCGCGGGGTGATCGCCGGACGCATGCATTCCAATATCATCGCGTATGCGCTGGGCGTGCCCAGTGTCGGCTTTGTCTGGAATCGGAAACTGCGGTTCTGGAGCGAAAGGATCGGCTGTCCGGAACGGTTCTTCTCCGTGGAGGAGATGGATCCGCAAAGAATGGTCGAAGTCCTGGAGGAGACGCTGGATCGGTCCATGCGGGTTCCCTTAAGAATCCGGATGCCATCCTACCGCGCGGTCAGGAAATTTGTTAAAAAATGGTGCAACGTCCGCCCGGATCGGGCCACTGCCGAAGATATCGACTGGAGCAAGTATCTGGTCGCGGTAGGTATGGGCGGGCTGGAATTAAGATATCCGGCGACGCATTCCTTGGAAGCGCTTACGCATGCGCTGGATGCTGGGTACCGGAACCTGCATGTGGACGTGCGATTGACCAGTGATATGGTCCCGGTCTGCATCAGCCGCTGGCACGAGGAGACCTTCGACCATCTGAATATCCTTACTGAAAAAGAAGGATACCAGGAAGCTTTGCCGTTTGATACGTTTTCTCACGCCAAATGGTATCAGCGGTTCCCGACCCTTGCGTTCGAGGACTTTGCGAAAGCCGTTGCCGCATCTCCTAAGAAAAAGGGGTTGAAGATCTTTCTGGGGGTCGGTAAGCCGTCCGAGGAAAAGTTTCAGCTGCTTCTGGATTGTCTGCAGCGGCAGTTCGATGCCGGCCTGCTTGATCAGAAGCAGATCATCCTGCGGGTGGAACGTCGCGCCGATGCGTTGAAAGCGCGGGAAGTGATTCCGGGTCTGGCGCTGATGTATCATCTCGTACCAAAGGCGGACACGCCCTGGGAGGAGAAATGTGGGAAGGACCTGGCCTGGTGTAAAAAGAACAAGGTCCGGTTCGTCAGCATGAATGTACGGAATTATGAAGGTGAGATCCCGGAACTTGTACGTACGTATCCCGCACGGTTGTATATCTTCACATATGTGAAAACAGAGCGTATGGAAGAAGCGATCCGCGACGGTGTGCCTATGGTCGGTTCCCGGTATTATGATGTATCATATCTAAACAGACTTACTAAAGAATGACGTAAAGGAGAATCATCATGCAGTACCCTCAGTTTCCAAGAACGACCGTAGGCGGCGAGTCCGTTTCCCGCCTCATCATGGGCAGCAACTGGCTCCTGGGCTGGAGCCACACGAGTGTATCGGCCGATCAGATGATCAAACGCCGTTATGACAGTGCCGAGAAATTCAAGCCGGTCCTGGAGACATATCTGAAATATGGCATCGACACCATCATGGCGCCGTTCAGCGCAGGTCCGGAACTGGTGAAGGCAATTAAAGACACGGAGCAGAAATGCGGCCGCAGGATCATTATGATCGACACGCCTTTCCTGAATGTGGACGATACGCCGGAAGCGCGCAGGGAGGCAGAACGCCAGGTAAAGGCGTCCAAGGAGATCGGTTCTACCTTCTGCCTGATCCATCATGCGCACGCCGAGCAGCTGGTCAATAAGAACCTGCGTCAGATCGTCCGCCTGGACGATTACACCAAGATGATCCGCGACGCCGGCCTGATCCCTGGCCTGTCCGCCCATATGCCGGAGATGATCGTGTATTCCGACGCTAACGGTTATGATGTGGAGACCTACATCCAGATCTTCAACTGCATGGGCTTCCTGATGCAGGTCGAGATCGAAACGGTCGCGTCCATCATCCACAATGCGAAGAAACCGGTCATGACCATCAAGCCGATGGCCGCCGGCCGTACCACACCGTACGTGGGACTGACCTTCTCCTGGAACGCGATCCGCGACAAGGATATGGTCACAGTTGGTGCGTTCTCTCAGGATGAAGTGGAAGAGGATATCGAGATCTCCTTCGCGGCGCTCGAGCATCGCTTCCCGAACCTGGAAAAACGTTCCAGCCCGGTCCAGAACCAGGCCGCTTTTGGAGATAAATAAGAAAGGGTAAAACCTATGTTTACCGGAAAAACGATCCTCATCGGAGTGACCGGCGGGATCGCCGCGTACAAGATCCCCAATCTGGTCAGCATGCTGGTCAAACAGCATGCTGACGTGCATGTGATCTTAACAAAAAACGCGACAGAGTTCATTCCGCCGATCCCCTTTGAGAGTCTGACAAAAAACAAGTGCCTGATCGATACCTTCGATCGGAACTTCACTATGGACGTGGAGCATGTTTCGCTGGGCAAGAAGGCGGACGCCGTTCTGATCGCACCGGCCACGGCAAATATCATCGGCAAGATCGCCCACGGCATCGCGGACGATATGCTGTCGACGACGGTCCTGGCCTGCCGCTGCCCGATGCTCATCAGTCCGACCATGAACACCCGTATGTACGAGAATCCGGTGGTGCAGGATAATATGAAGACCCTGCAGAAGTACGGCTGGACCGTCATCGGTGCGGAAACCGGACATCTGGCCTGCGGAGATGATGGTGCGGGCAAGATGCCGGAGCCCGCGGTGCTGTTCGAGTATCTGGAGCAGGCCATCGCGTGTAAAAAGGACCTCGCCGGCAAGAAAGTGCTGGTCACCGCCGGTCCTACGCAGGAAGCGATCGATCCGGTGCGGTATATCACCAATCATTCCTCCGGAAAGATGGGCTACGCGATCGCCAAGGCAGCCATGCTGCGTGGGGCCGACGTGACTTTGGTCAGCGGACCTGTAGCCTTGCAGCCGCCCCGTTTCGTGAAGTTCGTACCGGTCGTTTCCGCGGCGGACATGTATGAAGCGGTGACTGCCCATGCAGCGGACGCGGACATCGTGATCAAAGCGGCGGCTGTGGCCGACTATACACCGGAGACGGTGGCAGACAACAAGATCAAGAAAAAGGATGGCGACATGGCCATCCTGCTGAAGCGTACGCAGGATATCCTTGGCACGTTGGGTGAGAACAAACGTGCAGGTCAGTTTTTGTGCGGCTTCTCCATGGAGACGGAGAACCTTGTCGAGAATTCTCGCGCCAAGCTGGAGAAAAAGCACCTGGATCTGGTCGCGGCCAACAACGTAAAAGTGGAAGGCGCCGGTTTCCAGGGCGATACCAACGTCCTGACCCTGATCTCTGCGGATGCGGTCAAAGAACTGCCGCTGATGAGCAAGGAACAGGCCGCGCACGAACTGCTGGACGAGATCATGAAGAGAATCGGTAGCGAATGAGGTGCTCGAGGGTATCTACATTCAGAATATGACTGCCGCCTTCATAGGTGATCAGAAGCCGGTCTCCCGGGAAATAGCCATCATAAGCATAATCTTCGATTTTTGACAGAGCAGTCGCCAGGTAGGACGAGTCCTGCATCATTCCGAGATGTTCCAGGATCACTGTCATACGCTCGCGGATATCCAGCAAGGTGAAGTCTGGGTGGATCCAACTGATACGATGAAGAAAAAGGGGATATTCATAAAGATAAGGAATGTCCATACGAGCCAACTTGTCAGCAATGATCTTTTCACTCTTCGAACGGACGCGTTCGCCCTTTTCTGAAAAGATCATGGGTGCGCTTTCGGCAAACCCTTTCCTCTCATAAGGTGTTTCCAGGAATGACCGGATATATTGTTCGTCCGGAAGAACATAGGGTGTGACCAAGACTTTGCGTTCTTCCGGGAGAGATTCATACGGTTCTGCAAGAGCATGGTACATTATTGAAGCGGGTCGAGCAGTACCATTGGAAATAAGCTCGAGCAGGCGTCCTTTTTGTTCGTTTGCTGCTTTCAAGAATACTGTTTCATACTCTCTTTGTGCTAAAGAACAAGCGCGGGAAAGATTTTCTTTTCGAATGTAACTTCGCTGAGCACCACGAATCTCAGGACGAGCATAGTATTGGAGACCAGTGCGACGTTTCTGGATGATCAGTTTCTCATTTGGTCGTAAAGAATGCGAACTTCGCGCTGTTGAGATCAGTTTGTTCAAGATCAAGAGCTGCTTTTCGACGGGAAGGTAAAAGAAGGGCATGCAATCTCCTTTCTAACATACTGGCGATTCCTATGGCTTCAATCGGTGGGTAGGTTTCGTTGAGGATACCTACTGTAAAGAAACCAACATCTCTTTCGTATGCTCAAATCCGGCTAGTTGGACGACTTTTTCACATAAACGGGTACTGATGTGGGAAAAGGGGTCCATTAGACATACTATAAATGCTAATAGTATATGAATAGTATGTCGACAACCTGCAAAATGGCATACTGTGTAAAGGACGATCTTGCTCCAGTGGGTATATTTTTCAAAAATACCCACTGAGTTGAATAGACTAGCGATACAGTGGGTCGACGGCAAGATGAGAGAAAGAGTGAGATGATCATTTTATCAGAATATAAGAAAATAATCAAGAAAATATTATGATATATGAAAAATGTTAAGAGCAAATGAAATATTTGACACAAATATTTAGAAAGGAACCCACATCATGGAATGGAGAATCCTGAACGAACAGATGCTGCATGGCGGGGACTATAATCCCGACCAGTGGCTCGACAGGCCGGATATCTTGGAGAAGGATATCGAGCTGATGAAGCAATCACACGTCAATGCCGCGTCTGTGGGTATTTTCGCGTGGGCGGCGCTGGAGCCGGAGGAAGGCCGCTATGAATTCGGCTGGTTGGAGAAGGTCATCGACAACCTGTACAACAATGGGATCTATACCGTGCTGGCCACGCCGTCCGGGGCGCGCCCGATCTGGATGGCGAAAAATCATCCGGAAGTGCTGCGCGTGGGACCGGATCTGGTGCGCAATCAGTTCGGCGGCCGTCACAATCATTGCTACACGTCTCCGTACTATCGTCAGAAGGTCTGGGATATGGACAAGAAGCTGTCCGAGAATTTCGGCAAGCATCCGGGTGTCATCCTGTGGCATATCTCCAATGAATTCGGCGGTGAGTGCTACTGCCCGCTGTGTCAGCAGGAATTCCGCAACTGGCTGAGACGGAAATACGGAACGATCGAGAAGCTCAATCATCAGTGGTGGACCGCGTTCTGGAGCCATACCTACAATTCCTTCGATCAGATCGAGCCGCCGCTTATGCGGGGGGAGCACTCTGTGCATGGACTCGTCCTTGACTGGCAGCGTTTCGTGACCGATCGTACGGTCGACTTCTGTGATTGGGAGAAGCAGGCGATCCGCGCTGGCGGGTCTGATGTACCGGTAACAACCAACCTCATGGGGTTCTATAATGGCCTGAATTATTTCAAATTCAGAGACGTTTTGGACATTGCCTCCTGGGACAACTATCCTTTCTGGCATACCAATCCGGAAGATGAAAGCGACGTTGCGATCACGGCGGCTGCCACCCACGACCTTATGCGCTGCATCAAGCAGGAGCCGTTCCTGCTGATGGAGAGCGTGCCGGGCGTGACGAACTGGCATCCGGTCTGCCGCATGAAGAAGCCGGGCATGCACGAGTTGTCCTCACTGCAGGCTGTGGCGCACGGTTCCAATTCCGTCCAATACTTCCAGTGGCGCAAATCCCGCGGTTCCTCCGAAAAATTCCACGGAGCGGTCGTCGGTCATGATGGCACCGCCAACACGCGCGTCTTCCGCGAAGTCGCGGCCGTCGGTTCCCGCCTGAAGAAGCTGCCCGAGGTCTGCAAGACCGTCAACCAGCCGGAAGTCGCCATCATCTATGACTGGGAGAATCGTTGGGCGCTGGATCAGATGCAGGGCCTGCTGAACGGCGGCGGTCTGGACGTCAAGAGCCGTCCGGGCGATCCGAAGCAGTATGGTCCGACCGTGCTGGATCATTATTCCGCCTTCTGGCGCATGGGCATTCCGGTGGACATCATCGATATGTCCTGCGATTTCTCGAACTATAAACTGGTGGTCGCGCCGATGCTGTACATGCAGCGCGAAGGCATCGTCGAGAAGCTGCGCACCTTCGTGGAGAAGGGCGGCACACTGGTCGGCACCTACTGGAGCGGCCTGGTCAACGAGAACGATCTGTGCTTCCAGAGCTTCGCGCCGTATGGCATGCAGGACGTCTTCGGCCTGTACAGCGAAGAGATCGATGCGCTGTATCCGAACCAGACCAACACCATGAAGATGAACGGCAGCGGCGAAGAATACACGCTGCGGGATATGTGCGACGTGGTCCATGTATCCACCGCGCAGGTCCTGGGCACCTATCAGTCTGATTACTACGCAGGCTATCCTGCCCTGACACTGAACTACTTCGGCTTCGGCCAGGCCTATTATCTGTGCGCACGTGCCGGCCGTGACTTCTACAAGGATTTCTACGAGGAGATCGCGGAGGACCTGCAGCTCGAAAAGGCGCTGGACAACGCGTCCCTGCCGGAAGGCGTCACCGCGAACCTGCGCAAGAACGAAGAAGAAGAGATCGCGATCGTGCAGAATTTCAATGCGCATCCGGTCACTGTCAGCCTGGAGAACGCCGTCACTGATATCGAGACCGGTGAATATACGACGCATATCCAATTACCGCCGTACGGCATCCGCTTCCTGCTGAAGGAAGATATCATGTAACAGGAGGAGTACATCATGAAAAAACGCTTGTTAGTCGGTCTTGACGTCGGAACTTCCGGCGCGAAGTGCATCGTTGCGGATGAGGATGGCAAAGTCCTTGCCTCCTCTACCCAGGAGTATCCCTTATATACGCCTCGTCCGGGCTGGGCGGAGCAGGATCCCATCGACTGGTGGGACGGCGTGGTGCGCGGTCTGAAAGTCATCCTGCCGCAGGTGCCGAAAGAAGATATCGTCGGCATCAGTTTCTCCGGACAGATGCATGGACTGGTGGCGCTGGACAAAAACTGTGAAGTCATTCGTCCGGCTATGCTGTGGTGCGACCAGCGTACACAGAAACAGTGTGACTGGATCACGGAGCAGGCGGGCGGCCTTCAGGGCCTGCTGTCCTATACCAACAACCGCATGCTGACCGGTTACACCGGTGGTAAGATCCTGTGGCTGCGGGACGAGGAGCCGGAGAACTTCGAGAAGATGGTCACTTTCATCTGCCCGAAGGATTACATCCGTTTCAAACTGACAGGCGAGCTGGGCATCGATGTGTCCGATGCGTCCGGCACCGGCTTCTTCAATACGAAAGAGCGTCAGTGGAGCGACGAATTGATCGCGATCGCGGGTCTGGACCGCAGCATCTTCCCGGAAGCGCATGAATCTACGGAGCTGGCCGGCCATATCACGAAGGAAGCGGCGGAACTTACAGGGCTGCCGGAAGGACTGAACGTATACTTTGGCGGTGGAGACGCTGTCATCCAGACGACAGGCGCCGGACTGGTCAAGCCGGGCATCATCGGTGTGGTCATCGGTACGTCCGGCAATGTATCCATGGGTCTGGACCGCTTCAATAACAATCCGAACGGTGATCTGCAGATGTTCTGCAACAACGAGCCGGGTCTGTGGCATTCCTTCGGCTGCCCGCTGACGGCCGGCGGTGCGTATCGTTGGTATCGAGATGAACTGTGCCAGCATAATACGGCGGAAGCGAAGCTGACCGGCGTCAACGTGTATGATATCATGGGCCGCGAAGCAGAGCAGTCCGTTCCCGGTGCACACGGTGTCATCTTCACACCGTACCTGACCGGTGAGCGCTGCCCGTATCCGGATCCCAACGCGAGAGCCTCCTTCTACGGTCTGTCGCTGGGCACCACCCGGGCGGACATCACCCGTTCCGTCATGGAAGGCGTGACCTATTCCCTGAAGCAGATCATCGACATCCTGAACTCCTTCACACCGTGTGAGAAGGTCTATACGTCCGGCGGCGGCAGCGTTTCTCCGCTGTGGCGGCAGATGCAGGCCGATATCTTCGACATGCCGGTCTATACCATGTCCGCGGCCAGTGAAGGCGGCGCGTATGGTGCCATCATGGTAGCCGGTGTCGGAGCTGGTGTATGGAAGAACCTTGAGGAAGCCTGCAATATCGTCAAGGTGGAGACAGAGACCTTGCCGATCAAGGCCAACCAGGCAGCCTACATGGATTCGTTTGAGATCTATTCCAAGATCTATCCGGCGCTGAAACAGGTGTATGACCTGAGCGCCTCCAAGGGATTCTAAACAAGAAAAACAAGCTCCGGCGCCTTCGCGGCCCGGAGCTTATAAAAGAGGGAAACATATGAAATTTGCGGGAATGTCTTTACAGGAACTGATCAGGCCGGAAGGCTATGAATGCGCTTGCGGACGCAAGCACGTGTGCGCGCTGAAATATCTGAACATCGGCAAGGGCATCGTCACGGAAGTACCGAAGATGCTGGAAGCGCTCGGAGCGAAGAAACCCTTCGTGGTCAGTGATCGCAACACGTGGGAAGCCGCTGGCCGCAGAGTCGATGAGATCCTGACGAAAGCCGGGATCGACCATGTCAATTATATCGTGCCCATGGACCGGCCGAAGCCGGGGGAGTGGGAAGTGGGCAGTGTGGTCATGCATTTCGACCCATCCTGCGACCTGCTGCTGGCCATCGGCAGCGGCGTCCTGAACGATATTTGCAAGGTCGTTTCTCTGGCCACCGGTGTACCGAACGCGGTGGTGGGCACAGCCCCGTCCATGGACGGATACGCGTCCAACTCATCTTCCATGGAAGTCAATAAAGTGAAGACGACCTTGTACAACCATGCGCCGTGCGGCATCCTGCTGGATACCGAGATCCTGGCGCAGGCGCCGATGCGCATGCTGCAGGCCGGTTTCGGCGATATGATCGCCAAGTACATCGCGACCTGCGAGTGGCGGATCGCCCACATCGTCACAGGCGAGTATTATTGTGAGGAAGTAGCCGCGCTCATGCGCCATGCGCTGTCCCGGATGGTCGATGCGGTGGAAGGGATCCCTGCCAGAGATCCGGAGGCCATCGGTACGATCGCCGAAGGTCTGGTACTGGCCGGCATCGCCATGGCCTACGCCAATATTTCCCGTCCGGCATCGGGCCTTGAGCATTATTTCTCACACATGTGGGAGATGATGGCGCTGGAGCGGGAAGAACCTTATGATCTGCATGGCATCCAGGTGGGCGTCGGCACTGTGCTGACCATGAAACTGTACAAACACATCCGTGCACTGGTGCCTTCACGTGAAAAAGCGGAAGCCCATATGGCGGCCTTCGATCCGGATGCCTGGACGGCGGAGATGCATCG
>JAEEGL013448556.1_pt1 | contig 18865 bp, 9 predicted proteins | sample 9134231 | NCBI WGS metagenome assembly JAEEGL01 (sample SAMN16246548, study PRJNA631951) | gut metagenome | biome: gut microbiome; feature: rumen; material: fiber-attached | host: Bos | place: Iran: Karaj | collected 2018-10 | reverse complement strand
TTTTAATTCAAATTCATTTTTTTCTTTAAATTCATTTTTATCAACAATTCTTTCAGGAGCAAGATAACAACTTTTAAAATTATCATTTGAATTTACACCAAAATAATATGTATAATTACCTAAATCATCAATTTGAATATAAGCAGGTTTAAATGGTGAAATATCACTAATGAAAACTGAATTATTTGAAGATAATAAAATATTTTCTATTTTTAAATCACCATGATAAATTTCTGCAGAATGTAATTGATAAATTCCATAAAAAAATTGAAACATTATCCATATTTTTTCTATTTTTGATAAATATGGTAATGTATACATTCTTTCTTTTAAATCTATAAAAAAATTTTGACGAATTAATAAACCTGCTCTTATATTATCTTCTAATTTCAATATTGGACATATATTATAAAATTGAGTATAAGAATTTGGTTTTATTTTTTTTTCATTTATTTTATTTTGTATTTCTATCATTTTTCCTTTCATTTTGTCATAAATTGTAGAATCATAATCATTTTTAAAAAATATTTTAATTATTAATGGTGCTTTATCGTATTCATTTGTTACTGATATTGTTTTATATAAGAGTCCTTTATTTATTATTTTATATTTTTGAAATTGAGGATATCCTCTCATAAAGTAATCTATATCAGGAGATGTTTTTGTTTTTCCCATTTTTTGTCCCATTAATTTTTTAATTATTATTTTATTAATTTAAAAAAATAATTAAGATTAATACGTAATTATTTTATAAAATGAAAAATAAAATTGTCAATTTATTAAAAAAGGTTAGTATTTTTAGAGAATTAAAATACTTATTTTCGACTTTAATAATTATTTTATTGGTGATTTATAAAAATTATAAGTTTATTCATAAACATCCAAAAAATATGAATTTTAATATATTTAGAGAAATAACTGAAGAAGTGAAATTATTTCAATCAAATAAGTTTTTTTTTTCCAATTTTTTATTATATAATTTTATTTACAATATTACAAAAAATAATTATTATGGAGAATGGGAATTTTTAAATATTAAAAATAATATATTTGAAAATAAAAAAGGAAATATTGAAATAATTTTTATGAATTCATCATCTAATCTAATTGATTTTTTAACAAATAATTATTCAATAACAATTGATTTCAATTTCAAAGATGGAAAATATATTGATAATGAACTAAAAGGAAATATTACTTTTACTTTGGAGAAAGAGTTTAATAATAATTTAGAAGATATAATTTTCTATAATAAAAATATAAACATTATTTTAGATAATATTAAATTTAATTATCATTTTGAAGAATTATTTGAAGTTTATAAAGAATTGAATTATACTAATAATATAGTAAATATTATTTTTATAAATGAAGAAAAAATATTTTCAAATAATATAAATTATGAAAAAGATAGTTCTTTATTTTCAAAAGTTAATATTTCAATAAAAAATAAATATTCTGATTTTGAATTTAAATGTTATGGTGAAATGAAAAATAATAAAGATAATTATTCAAAATCTATATCAAATTATTCAAATATATTTTTTTTATATGGCTTTTTACAAATATTAATTAATATAACTTTTTTTACTAAAATTAACATAACTTTTCATTCATTATCAGTTAATACAAGTTTATTAACTTTATTTATGCAAATTGTATGGACATGTTTGATTACAACAATTAATTTAATTTTATTATTAATTAAAGATGAAAAATTTGAATTAGGAATGGTATTTTTAATTTATTTTTTTTTGACTAATTTACAAATTAGAAATACAATATCAACATTTGAATATATAATATATTTCAATTATGCAAGAGAAGACAATTTTGATTTTAATGTTTATTTAAATCATATGCAAATATATACTATTTTATTTTTTTTATGTTTATTTTTATTTTTAACATTTATTCAGGTATTTTTTATTTATACTTTTATGAATACAATAATATTTTTTATTTTTACTTGGTTAGGACAAATTTTTGTTTGTGCATATCATAATGTTAAACCACCAATGAATTTAACATATATTTATTTATTTTCTTTTATTCAAATTTCCACTATAATTTACTTTAAGGGATATCCATATAATATTTTATATTTAAAACCTTCTTATATTAAAGTTACTATTATATGTGTTATATTAATTATTGAAACTCTTATTCTTACTTTTCAAGAAATTATTGACCCTAAATTTTTTATTCCAGAATCTTTAAAAGAGAATAATGGTATGCAATTTAAATATAATTCTCAATTAAGTGAAGAACAAAAGGAAAATATATGTTCTATTTGTCTTTTTACAATAAATGAAAGTCCATATTCTGAAAATGAAAATTTAAAAACAACTAATAATAATGTAAATGATATTAAAAAAGATGATGAAAGGAAAATAATATTTGAAGATATTAAATTAAAATTAATTAAATATTTCAAAAAACCTATAATAATAACTCAATGTAAACATATATTTCACTCAATTTGTTTAGAAAAATATTTAAAATCAAAAAACAAATGTCCAATTTGTAGAAGAAAAATTCAAAAATAAAAAAAAATATATTTTATAATAAATAAATTACTTTTAAATTATTAAATTAAAAATGAATGAAAGAAATAGTTTAAATATAATAAATTTAGTAACTTTAGGAGAATCATCAGTAGGAAAATCATCAATAATAAATAGATATACACAAAATATATTTAATTTTTCATTTGTATCAACAATAGGTATTGAATTTAGAAGGAAAACAATAACAATAAATAATAATGTTGTAGAAATAAAAATATGGAATACTGCAGGACAAGAATTATATAGATCAGTTCAAAAACAATATTATAGAAATAGTGATGGAATTTTATTAATTTTTGATGTTACTAACATGAAATCTTTTAATTTATTAGAAAGTTGGATTAGAGAAATTAAAAATGAAACTTCAAGAGATGAAGTTGTTATAGTTGGAAATAAAATTGATTTAGAAAATAGAGTTGTTGAAGATGAAGATATTCAAAAATTTTGTAATAAAAATAATTATAAATTTTTTACAACTAGTGCAGCTACTGGTGAGAATATTAATGAATGTTTTGAATATATTATTAATGAAGCTTATAAAAATAAGTCTCAAAAATTGTTAAATAATAATAAAGAAAATGTTCAAATTATTACTTTAAAAAAATTATCTATAAAAAGAAAAACAAATTGTTGTTTTTAATTTTTAGTATTTAATATATTTAAAATCTTTTTATTTTTTTAAAAATAATTAAATTATTAAAAAATAAATGTCTGATAAAAATTTATTAGTTGATGAAAAAAATAAAGAAACAATATTACCACATAAAAACTCAAATCAAAATAAAATTAAAAAAAAAATAACATTAATTCAACAAATAATAACAAATCAAGGAGGATTTAAAATTTGCTTTTATCATTCATTAATATTTATTACTTATAATATAAATATTAATCATTTATATTTTGGATATTTTGTAAAACAAATTGGCTTAATACAAAGTATTATAATTTTATTATTAATTGGAATATTTTCCTATTTATTTCAAATTATTTTAATAGAAAAATTAGAAAAAAATAATGAAGATACTTTATCTGCAATGTTTCAAGAAAATTTTGGAAATTTTTGTAGTATTGTATTTGAAATTATTTGTTTTTTATGGATTTTATTTAATTTTTTAATTTTTTTTTTAAGTTATTTTAGATTTTTTATTAGTATTAAAATAATTCTATCAAATTTTGATGAAAAAAATTTTTATTTTAGTGAACATTGGATTTTTTCTATTTTAGCAATTGTAATTTTTATTATATTATTTTTAATAATTAATATATTAGAAAATTCATCAATAATTGATATTAATATTATTTTAAATGTTATTTTGGATATTGTATCTTTAGTATTAATTATTATAACATTATCCAATGGAATAAAACTAAATCAAAGTAATAATCCTTTTTGGCAAAAAGATATTAATATTGGAGAAATGCCTAAAGCAATTTGTATATTTTCTTCTTCTTTTAATAATATATTGGTTTTATTTTCTGTAAATAAAAGATTAAAATTATCACTATATCCTATTTTAGAACATAGAAATATTTTATGGATAAATCTTATTTTAATTTTTATTTATTATTCTGTTTTTATTTTCCAAGGTTATTATGACATTTTTCAATCCCAAAATCATCAACATTTATTATCAATTATAATAGATTATATAATTGAAAAAAAAAAACTAGATAAATATCTTTTTTTTATATTAGGTGGTAATCTTCTTTCTCAAATTTTAAATATAAATTTTTATCTATACACAATTAAAAAATCAATTTTAAGAAATAAAATACAAATTCAAAGTAATAAATATATAACTTATATGTTAACAATTTTAGTTCTTATAATTTTTACTGCTTTTGGAGAATTTTGTTATTTTAATAATTTTTCATCATATAACTTAACAATAATAAATGATTCTTCTTTTGGTTTTTTAATGAATTTTTTATTTCCAGTACTATTCATTTTAAAATATAATATTAACATTTCAATTGGTTTTTTATTATTATTTATTTTTTTCATATGTTCTATTTGTTTAATCTCATTATATGAAAGAATTGAAGAAATATTTTTGCCTTTATTAAAAATTAGATAAATTAATTAATATATTATAAATTTTTATAAATAATTTTTCCAATTAATTATATTTGTATATTATGTTTAAATATGATGATCTTTTCTTATTCATTTTTAATATACTGAATAATTTACTTTTAATTAAAAGAATGAATATCTTCATTATTTTTTATTTAATAAAAATTATAATAAATAAAATAATTCTATGTCTTATTATAGTTCATCAACTGTAACAAGTGATTATTCTTTAATTGAATTATTACAAATCCCAAATTTAGTATCCAATATTTCAACAATATTGAGTGAATTAACAACCAGAAATGGAAAAGGAAAATATAATAAAAAAAGTCCATTTTGTTCAAAAAGAATTCCAATAATTTCTATTACTGAATATCTTCAAAGATTTAAAAAATATACAAATATTGAAAATTCAACTTTAATTATTAGTATTATTTATATAGATATTATTTGTCAAAAACATGATATTACTATTCAAGAAATTAATATTCATAGATTATTTTTAATTTGTTGTGTTTTAGCAATTAAATATAATGAAGATATTCAATTTACTAATAGTTATTATGCGAAAGTTGGTGGAATTTCTAATAAAGAATTGAATTTATTAGAATTTCATATAATAAAATTGTTAGATTATAATTTATCGATTAATGAAAAAGTTTTTAATAGATATGTGAATTATTTAAGAAAACTTGAATTTAAATCTTAATTGGATGTAAAATAATTTTGTCTTTATTAAATTATATATTATAATTTTAGTTATTAATTATTAATTGAAAAGAGTTGTGTTGAGTTTAAATTAAATATATTAAATATTATAGATAAAAATATATATTATTATTAGCCCAAATCCTTTAATTTTATAAATTTTTTTTTATTATATTTATTTTTATAAATGTTAATATTAAAAAAAGAATAAAAAAAAAAAGTGATTTTAGAAGTATAAAATTAATAATAATTATATTTAGAAAAATAATCTATAAATTATATTATATTATATAAAAAAATAATATATATTGTTTATAGATATTAAAATTTATATTCTTATTCTAAAAAAATATTTAAATATTTTTTTCTTAAAACTATATTTATTATTTAACTTATTACATATTATTTATAAATCAAAAATTGAAAGTTCAATTGTTTATAAATATAAAAAATGTCAGATAGAAATCAACCTCAAATAGAATTAATAATGTCAGATGAAGAATCAAAACAAAGTAAAGATAAAAACGATAAAATAGAAGACGAAAAAAAATTTGAAGAAGAAATAAAAGAATTAAACAAAGAACAAAAAGAAGAATTAGAAGAAGAAGAAGAAGATGAAGAATTAAAAGAAGAAAAAGATTTTGAAAACGAATACATAGTAGGACCAAACACAGAATATCCAACAATTCAAAGTGCAATAAATGCATGTAAAAATAAATCAATAATAAAAATATCTCCAGGAATTTACAGAGAAAATATAACAGTAAGAAATAAAAGTGAGATAGAAATTTGTTCTTTAAAAACAGATGACCCTGCAATTTTATTATCAGAAAATTCACCATGTATTATGATTCATTGTTTAGAAGCAAATGACACAGTAAAAATATATAATGTTAAATTTATTCATAGAGGAATAAGAGATGATGTTGCAGATGAAGATTTATTACAAACTGAATTTTTTGCTTGGCATATTTCTCATATTAATAATAAAGAATCATATTTTATTTATAAAAATGCAGAAGAAGTAGAAAAATTAGAAGTTAATAATGTTTTAGATATTAAAATTATTGAAAATATTTTTGAAGATAATCATGGTAATTTCTGTGCTATTAGTATTTTAAAAGGAACTATTTCAGTTAATAATTGTCAAATTTCACTTGCTTGTTTAACAACAGAAACTAAAAATGTTTTACCTGCAATTTATATTGAAAATTCAACTGCAATAATTGAAAATACTATTATAAAAGGAAATAAAGATTATTTAACTGTTGGAATTTATAGTCATGATGCTCAATTAAAAATTAATGAATGTAGAGTTTTTCGTCATAGATGTGGTGGAATTGTGTCTGTTGTTAATGAAAGAAATTCTGTTAATATTTCTAAATGTCATGTTTTATTAAATGAAGGTTGTGGTATTTTAATTATGAGTTTAGTTGGTAAAAGTGCTTTAAAAGAAAAAGCTGCTGGGGTTAAAAATACTTTAGAAATTAATTTAGAACAAAATGTTTTAGAATTAAATCAAGGTACTGGTTTAATATTAACTAAATGTTTTAATGCTTCTGTTATTGGAAATAAATTCTTTTCTAATATTTTAAATGGAGCAACATTAACTGATTGTGATGGTTTTGTTATGATGAATAATTTTATTAAAAATAAAGGTACTGGTTTAGTTTTAATATCAATAGAAGAAAGTAATGAAGCAAAAATATTTAAAAATTTCTTTGACGAAAATTATAAAAATGGAATAGAAATAATAGGAAAAAATAATTTTAGTATAATAAGTCAAAATAGTAAAATAGCAAGTAATTATTTAAATGGAATATATGTTCATAATGAAGCATCACCAGAAATAAAATATAATGATATATTTGAAAATAATCATCATGGTATATTAATAGAAAGTAATTCATATGCTGAAGTAAGTTCAAATAAAATTTATGGTAATATTAAAACTAATGTTGCTTTTGGTGGAAAATTATCAAGTAAAGTTAAAATTACTAATAATGAAATTTATAATTCGAGAAATGAAGGTGTTTATATTGTTGAAGCTGATGGTGGGGAAGTTGCTAGAAATAGAATTTATGATAATAATGAAGGTATTGTTTTAATTAATTGTGTTGGTACTTTAATTCATCATAATGAAATTTTACATAATATGAGAACTGGAGTATTAGTTTCTGATGAAAGTATTTGTACTTTTTTAAAGAATGATTTAATTGAAAATTATTTTATTGGATTGTTAATTAGAGATAATTCTACTGGAAGTTATAGAGGAAATACTATGAGACAAAATGTTATTCAGTTTTATGTTAGTAAGGAATGCTTGAAATTAAAAGATGCTATTGTTAGACATAATAATGTTGAAGGGAGATATGAAACTGCTGATTATTGTAATATCTTTTAATAATGTTAAAATGATATTTATTTATTTTATTTTTTTTTATTTTATATGAAATTTTATTATTTATATAAATTTTGATATATTTAATATGTTTATATTTTTTTTTTTTGATATATATAATTTTTTATTGATTTTTTTACTTTTTTTTTTTAGTCTAATTCTGCCCAATCAATATCAATAACTTCAATATGTGGACATTTTGAATGAAAAACTCTTAACCATCTTAATTCTTCATATGAAAAATTTGATTTTAAATCTTTTTTTTCTTTTTTATCATAAGGTAATATACTAATTCCTTTAATTCCTTTTTTTTTCATAAAAAAATTAATAACTCCAACAAAAGGCAAATCTGGATTTTTACTAATATAACAAAATTGTATTTGATTATTTAATGCTAATCCTTCAAAAATAGGAGAATAATTCCTTGGATTAAATCCCATTCCTTCTAAATAAATTTTATTAATTGTTTTATTTGATTTTAATATATCTTTTATAATAACATATGATTCATTTTCACCTGTTAATTTATTATAACTTAAATCTAATAAATTTAGTTTACATTTACTTTTAGATAATGCATTTTTTAAATATTTATAATCTTCATATTGTAAATTACATTTTCTTAAATGTAAATTTAATAAATATTTACATGATACAATATCATCAAATAATTTTCCCATTCCAGATATATCATTTTCAGATAGAATTAAAGTATTTAAAGTTGGATTTGAATTAACTGATTTTGATATAATTTCAACACCATCTTTAGTAATTAAATTATTAGTTAAATCTAAAACATTTAAACTTTTACAACCTTCAATAAATGTATTTAAATAATTCATTGCATTATCATTTAATTTATTATGACTTAAATCAACATGTCTAATTTTTGAATTTTGAACATTTGGTAATAAGACTTTAAGACTCGAATCAGTTAATGAATTATTTCTAAATGATATCCATTGAAGATTATATCCTTCTTCTAATATATATTTAAATATATAATTCCATCCTTTAAATGTTGTTGGTTCTGATATTTTATTATCAATAAAAGCAAATTGAATTAAATTATGGTAATATTGAATATTTTCAAAACAATCTTTAAATCTAAACATCATATCTGAATTATTTTCTCTTATATGAAAATTTTTCACTATTATTCTTTTTATTTTTGTTTTTTGTTTTAATTGATCTAATGGTGTTTTATTTCTTGAATAATATTTAGTTAAATAATGCTCACTTTGATAAATTTGTTTTGAATCTTTATTTATTGTTGTAGTTTTTTTATTAATTATATCATAGGAATAATAAAATTTATATTCATCATCTTTAACATTTTCATATAAATTATCTTTAATTTTAGTATATAATTCATCAGTAAATTCATTTTTACAAATAATTTCATAATCTTTTTCTTTATCATCAGTAATATCATCTTTTAAAAGTTGATTATATTCTAAAACTAAATTTGGATATTCAGGAGGATTCATTCTACTTTCAAGATTAATTAAACATTTATTTAAATCATAAAAATATTTTGAATTTTCTTTAATTAAAAATGAAGAATAATAAGGATATAATTCAGTTTTCATTGAAATATCAACAACGGATAATCTTAATAATTTATTCATATCTAAAGAAAAAACACAATCAACTTTATCTTTTTTTTTTGTTATTGTTACTCCATCAGTTATATGTATATAAAATAATATATTCTCACTTGTTTTAACATCAAAACTATCTCTTATTTCAGAATTTTCTTCTTTTTTTAATAAAATATCAAAAGAAGTTATATTATCTTGTTTTTTAAATGTTTTTTTATGAATATTTTGAAATTTTAATATTTTTGGTTGTTCATGCCAAACAAGTTTAAAAACTTGGAAATCAAATGAATCTGTTACTGCTGGGACTGGTTCATAATATGGTAATTGACTACTCATTTAAGTTAAATTATATTTAATTATTTTTATTATTAAATAATAATTGTATATTCTATATTCTTTTTTTTTTTAAATATTTTTTAATAAATTATTATAAATGAAAATATCAAATTTAAATAATAAGTAAGGTATAGATATTTTAATTAATAGTGATAAAGTATTTTATTTACGTAAAAAAGGAAATTTAAAAGATATTAAAAATTTAAAAAAGGAAATTAAAAGTGATTATGTTGAATATGCAAATTTTAAAAAGAAAAAAAAAAATAATTTTTTAAAAAGTAAAACAATAATTCAAAATAAAAGGAGAAAAGACAAAAATAATTATAATAATTTTAGAGAAATCGATTTAGAGAAGTCAAATAGTCAAAAATTAATTTTACCATATACAAACATTAAAAGAAATGGAACAGTAAATTATGATAATTTAATATCAGGTTCAGAAAATTCATATTCAAGTACATATAATTCATCAAGTAGAACGAGATTATTTACTGAAAATATAATAAAAAATCATCCTTTATTATTTAATAAAGAAAATAATAATAATATTATATTAAAAACAGATACAATATTAAAAAATTATGACAATAATAGAGTTAAAAGAGTACGATATTTAAATGATAATGAAAATCATAAAAGAACTTATACACAAATACAAAATTCCTTATCTACAAATAATTTTTTATTAAAAAAAAAAGATGATAATGAAAAAAAAAGAAATAATATACATTTATTATCAGTTAATACAAAAGATCATTCAACTAGTGAAAAAACAATAACGTTTTTATCAAATAATAATAATAATAAATTTTTTCATTCAAGAAATAATACAAATTATAATGCTCCAGTAAAAGTTTTAAGTTTTGATAATAATGATAATAATATTAATTATTTATATAAAAAATCCACATTTAATTTATCTAAAAGATTAAAACAACAAGAGATAAATTTAAATCATGAAAAGAGAAATTCAATGGATGAAATATTAGGACATTCAAAGAGTCAAGATTTTAGAAAAAATAAAAAATCATTAAGTCAAAAAAATGTTATTAAATCATCAAATACTTTTAGATTAAAACAAAATAATTATTTTAATTTATCAAGTGAATCTGAAATGAATTATGAAAAAGATTATAAACAAATATTTAAGAGAAAAAAATCAAGAGATTCAAAAAAAAAGACAAAATATAATAAACAATTATCAAAAATTTCAGAAAGTGAAAGTGGAACTAATAACAAATCATTTAATTCAAATAATATTTATACTATAACAAAATCTTCAAATCAAATTAAAACTGATGATTTAGAAAATGAAAAAAAAAATCAAAGAAGATCATATGATTTTCAAAGAATTATGAGAAAAGAAAATTCCTCAACATTTAGTCTTAGTAAATTTTCTAAAATTGAAAAAAAATATGAATTTGAAAATGAAAGTGAAAAAAAACCTTATTTAATTATTCAAGATGATCTACAAGATAATAACAATGAAATTAAATATCAAAATATTATTAATAATTTTGATATTAAATCAATTAATAATGATAATATTTTTCTCCATTATTTTGAAGAAGATATTGAAAATGAATTAAATATTATTCTTGAAAGAAATTTTCATTTAAAAAATTATTTATTCAATAATTTAATGGAAGATTTTAGTCAAAAATATTTAACAAAAAAATTGAACTATTTAAAAGAAATTGAATCTCATTTATTAATTCAAACTAATAATGATAGGAAAAATGATTTACAAAAAGTTAAATTAAATTATAAATTTGTTAATCATTTAACTTTAAAAAATTCAAAAAAAAAATCTTTTAAGTATAAATATTATGATATTTCATTATTATCAACAGAATTTATTTTTAATAATTATTTTGAAGTGATTTTACCAATAAAATTTTTTAAAGAAAAATATTTTGATTATGAAAATGACAAAAATAACAATTCAATATCATCAAATTTAATTGATAATTTTAAACTAGATAAAAAAGAAAGGAAAAAAAAGTCATATAAACAATCCATGAGTCCAAAAAGAACAGCAAAAAAAAATATTTTATCAAAAGAAAATTTTTATTATATATTATACTTTTATCAAATTGATTATGAATATCATATTTTACCACATACATCATCAGTAAAAATAACAGATATAAAATTAAAAAAAAAAAATGAAAAAAGTGAAATTTTCAAAAGTCCAAATTTAATAATAAAAAATAAATCATTTCTCAAAAGAATATCAAAACAATATAGTTTAAAAAATGATTCTCCATTATATGAGAAAAAAAAAGATAAAGATAAACACATTTTAAAAAATGCATTAAAAACTAATAATTTTTTTCAAAGAAAAAAAATAATCCAATCAAAAGATAAAATTTTAAGAGAAAAAAGTATAAAATTACAAACATTCAGATTACAAAAAGAAAGAATATTATTAGAAAAAAGACATTATCAAAATGAAGGATATAATAAATTAAGAATGATATCAAGAGCAAATGATTTAAAACAAGAAATGTTACAGAAATTAAATTCAAGAAAAGAAAAAATAATATTTTATATTAAAGATAGAAATTATCCTGGTTTTGTTTCAATATTTGAAAAATATAAAATTTCACCTGATATGGAAGATTCAAATGGAGTACCTTTATTAAGTATTGCAGTACAAAGTAATTCTTTTCAAATTGTTAATTATTTATTAAATGTTGGCGCTAATCCAAATATAAGAGATAATAATAATAATACTCCTTTACATTTTGCTTTAACTTTTCATAATTATGAAATTGCTGATATGCTTATTCAAAGAGGAGCTGATGAAAAAGTTATTAATAAAATGGGAATTACTCCTTGGCAGTGTTTAGATAGTGGATATTCTATTATTTAAGTTGTTTATTTGGGTTCTTTTTTGATTTCTTGGTTTTTTTACTTTTTTTTACTTTATTTATTGTATAATATATTTATTTATAAGATTTTAGTTATAAATTAAATTTATTTTTGGTGTTATAATAGTTGTTTTAATATGGTGACTTTTCTTTTTTTTTTTATTTTTATAGTATTATTATTTTAGAATCATTTTAATATAATATGATTTATTATCTTATTAATAAATATTTTGGTCTTATTAATTTTTAAATTTAATTTTCTAATAAAAAAATATTTATATAATAACCTTTTTTTATTAATTATTAACAAAAGTTCTTTTTGTAGAATCACTACAATTAAAATTAATATTTGAACAATCAGAAGTATAATTATCATATACTCCATATTTAATTCCATTTAAATTTTTATTTTGAATATTATTATTTTTTTCAATTAATGAAATATGACTTACACTTGAAATATTATTTGAATAGGAAAGATCAGTATTTTTATATGGAATTTGTAATCTATTTTTTAAATTGCTAAAAAATAAATTTGTACTTGAAACACTATTTCTTCTTTTTTTTATTGCATCAATACTATTCTTACTATTAAAAGTTGTATTTTCATCTTTTAAAAAACTTTCTTTTCTCATATTTATTGAATAATCAATTGAACTATGTTTCTTTAGAATTGATGGAAAATTACTTTTAATTAAACTATTACTCATAGGTTTTTTTTTTTCAATTTCTTGATTTTTGATTCTATGTTTATAATTATAATAAATTGAATTAAATTCATTTTGATCTAAAATATAGTTATTTTTTTCCTTTCCAAAATGAAGTTCTAATTTTCTTAATTCATTTAATCTCATATATATTTCAGTTATTTTTGATTTGCTTGATGGGTTTTCATATTTTTTTTTTGTTAATTTTATTTTTTTCAAAATGTTCTTTTTATTTTTATTTTTTTTTTCATTTTCTTTAATAATATCATCTTCTTCATTACTTTCAATTTCCATACTATTATTAGTTAAAACAATTTCTTTTACATTTCTTTGAATTGTATTTGTTATTTCTTGACTTTTATTATTCATTCCTTGAGTTTTTTCTTTTAATTTTAATCTTCTTTGATCTTTTAAATTTTGATTTATAAGTTTATCATTAATATTTTTATTAGTAAATTTTTCTATATAATATATATTTCTATTTGAATGTAATTTTAATAAATTTGAATTTTTATCATTTCCATTATAATTTAAATATTGATTAAATAAATCTTTTCTTGTGATTAACTCTGGAGATTTTTTTAATGATGTTAATTTATTTTTTTTATTATTTTCATTTTTTAAATTAACAATAGATGATTGGGTATTTGAATTTAAAAAAATATCTTTTTCATTTCTTCCTAAAATTTTTTGTTTTTCTGATTGTCTGACAATTGCTGAATTAATTTGTTTATCAAAATTTAAAATCATTTCTTTCGAATATAATGAATAAATTTTTATTTTTTGAGTAATTGATTTACTTTTTCTTATATAATTTGAATTATTAATTAGGGAAATAGAATTTTTTTTATCATAATCATAATAAACAATATTACTTGTATTTGTAAATAAAATAAAAAAATAATCCCAAAAATCATTAAATAATGATATTGCTGCCTTAATAAATAATGAATCGAAATCTATATTTTGGAAATCAATTTGTAAAGAAAGATAACTTTTTTTTGAAAAAAAAATATTATATTTAGGGAAATAAATTTGATGAAATGAAAAATAATGATGATGAATAGGATGAATTAAAGATTGAATTATTTTTTTCATATTATTGACTAAAAATGTTAAAACTAATTTTAATGTTTTTGACTTTTCTTTAAAATTTTCTGAAATTATATGATTAAAATATTTATTCTTTGATATTTTTGATATTATTAATTCATTATTCTCATTATCTTGTTCAATTTTTTTATATTTTTTATTTTCAATATCTTTTAACATTTGTTCATATTGATTATTTAAAATAGTTAATGTTGAATTTAAATTACTTATTTCTTTATTATAAGTTAAATTTTGAAAAGATAAATCTTTGTATTTCTTTCTTATAATATTAAATTCTTTTATTACATCTATTAAATTTTTAACTTTTAAAATATGATAAATGTTAAATAATTTAGTATTTAATGAATGAAAATTATGGTAATGATACAAATAATTTTCATGAATTTTATTATACTTTTTATTTTCATTTAATAATAGTGTTTGAATATTTTTTTTTTGTTTTTTTAAATTATCAATTTGTTCTTGGATATCTTGAGTTTCTTTTTTAATAATATAAAGTTCAAAATCTAATTTATTATAAATTTTAATTTTTTCTAATTTCTGTCTATCATAACTCATTATTTCAACATCATGATAATTTTTTAAATCTTTTAAAAATTCATTTTGTTTATTCACAGTTGATAAAGAATGCTTTTTGAAAATATTATACTCTTCATATTGTGCATTATATATTGTTAAATATTTTCTTTCTTCATCTACTCTTTTTTGTAATAAATAATGAGTTTTATATGTTCTATTAAATAAATACTTATATGTATCTATTAAATGTTCAGTTTCTTGGATTTTTCTTTTTATTTCTTTTATTTCTTCATTTAATTTTTCTAATCCTGTTTCATGAATTTTTACATTTTCAAATACTATAAACTTTATTTTTAGATTTAAATTTTTTTCTAAATCTTTTTTTTTTTTTATTATTGCTAAATTTAAATTATATTTTTTTTTATTTATTGAATTTTGCTCTGTAAAATAGTTTTCTATTTCATTTTCATTTACATATTCTGATTTTTCATTGAGAAGATAATTTATTAAATTTGATTTTAAGTATGATATTTCTTTTATTCTTGTTTGGTTTTCTTTTAATAATTCTTTTTTTGTAATTTCACTTTTGTGAATAGGATTTATTATTTTATTATTGTTTTGAATTATTTTTTCTTTTGATTTATTATTTATTAAATGTTTTATGTGTTTGATTTTTTTTTTTTGTTCTTTTAGTCCTCCTGTTAAAAATAAAACATTATTTTCATTATTCATAATATGAATATAAAGTTTAAATTTAAAAAATATAAAAAATAAAAAAAATTAAAATTTATAATCAATTCAATTTAAAAAATAAAACTTTCCATTTTTATATAAGAAAAATAATTTCAATTATAATCTAAACACAAATTAATTTTTTTGAATTAAATATAAATGAAAAACAAAATAAAAAAAATTTATTTTTTACCTTTAACGAATTGTAAATGTTCATAATAATCATTTAAATTTTCATTTCTTTTTTCTTCCTTTATAATATTATTGGAATTATTAATTTGTTTTAATTCATTTTTTATATTATTATCTTTTATTAATTCATTTCCTTTATTGTTAGAATTATATAAACTATTTTCATGAGAAATATTAATTGGATTATTAACTTGAATTTTTTTAAATTTATATTTTGAAGATATATTATTAATTATATCTCTTGCTGTTTTATTATTATTTGATTCTATATTTATATCCATACTATTATTTTTCATTTTTATTTTTTTTAATCCTTCAGGAGAAACAGATTGATATATTTTTGGCATTGAATTATCTTTTTTCTTTGAATTAAATACATTTCTATTTGATATTGAATTTTGTACTATAAGATTATTTGAATTTTGAGCAAAATTGGATTGACTATTATTTTTTGGAATTAAAAATTTATTTCTACTATTTATATTTTTATAACTTTCAACTGTATTATGATTAAATTTATTTGAATTTGGTTCAATAAAAGAAATATTATTTTTAATATTTTGTTCACTACCAATATTATAATTAACACTTGGTAAATTTTGTGATAATTTATTTTTCTTATGGCCTTTATTTATAATATAACTTTTAATTTGATTTGGATTATTATTTGTTATTATTTGATAATTTATTTTTTTATGATTAGTATTATTTTCATTTTTTTTAGATTCTTCAATATTATTCATTTCTTGAATATCATTTTCATCAATTTCATTTAAAAATTCAGGAATTTTAATATTTTCCATATTATAATAATCATAATATTCATCTTGTAATTTTTGTCTTTTTGTAAAATCTACTTTACTACTCATATCTCTAAAATCTTGTATTTTAACGACTTCTCCAATATTTTTTCTAAATCTAACTGATTTAATAAAATTACTTAATTCAGTAAATTTTTGTTTAATTAATCTATAATCTTTTTCATTCACATCAAATTTATTAGCAAATTCATTATATAATTCTTCTTGTTTTTTTAAATTAATTTTATAATCATTTTCCAATTTTTTTTTATAGTTTTCTAATTCTTGCCACTGAAAACGAAAATTATTACATTCATTAAGTAAATCATTTGCATTTTTATTATTTTCAATTCTTAAATTTTGTAATTTTTCATCCGTTTCATTTATTCTTCTTTCAAATTGGTTTTCACAAAATTTAATACTATTAGAACAAAATTCTTTATATTTATTAATAACATGATCAATTTGTAAATTAAAATTTTTAATTGTAGTATCTAATTTGTCTTTATAACCTCTAAAATCAAATATTTGTTTATCTTTATGAGACATTAAAATATGAATTGATTTATTTGCATAATCAAGAAAATCTCTTAAATTTTTAAATTTACATTTTTCTGTTCCTATTATTCCAGGAAGTGTTAAATTCATATTTAATATTTTATCATATTTAAAAGTTATATTTCCAATATCTTTTTCAAATTTTTCTATTTTTGAAGTATTTCTTGAAGTTATATCTTCAACTTTTGAATAAAATTGTAATATTTTATTAATTTCTTCATTTTTATCTTTGAATGAATGACTTAATGCAAATAATTCATCATATTTATCAGATAATGTTTTAGTTGTTTTTTCAGAATTCATTATTTTTTGCTTTAAATCTTCTATTTGTTTATCAATTTTTATATTTATTTTTGATTCTAGTTTTTTTATATCAGTTAAAATTTCGTTTTGGAAAAACATTAAATCACCTTTTGATACTTCTGCCATTATTAAAATTTTGTTATTTTTTTTTAAATATTTATAATATTTTAGAATAAATGATTAATAAAGAAAAACATTGTATGAATTTAAATAAAAAAAATTCAAATAATAAAAATATTCAAACATATCAAATTTCATTAATGAAATATAGTAATAAAAAAAATAAAGAAGTAAATAAAAATAATAATCAACCTAAAATTTCATATAAAATATCAAAGGATTTTAATAAAGAACATAAAGTAATAAAAAGTTTTGATGATAAAAAAAATTATTTTTTAAAAAACCGAAATAAAAGTTTAAATTCAGAAAAAGAAAAAGAAAAATTAAATAAAACATTTTCATATAAACCCCATTCCTCAACATTAAAAAAGAAAATAAATTTAATAACTTTAAAAAAAAAAAAGGCATCAAAATCACATATGAATAGTATAATATTAGAAGAACAAAAACAAAAAGAAGACAAAGCAATTTTAGATGCATATTACGCAAAAAAATTATCTTTAGAAAAAATAGATCAAGAAAGTAGATTTTTATATGAAGATGATGATGATGAAAATTCAATTTATTTACCTAAAAATATAATACATGATAAAGAAACAACTGTTGATGATGACGAAAAAAATTTTAATAAAATACAAAAGAATTTAATTAATATTATTGAAAGATATTTTTCTAGATCAAGATTACAAATTCTTGAAGCTTCATATGAAAATAAAATTATTGATGTTAGAATATTAATGTATGATTTTCATATTTTAAGTGAAAAAGTTAATCGAATGAAAGATTATTTTCAACCTTTTATTATTACTAAAATTGAAAAATTTCCCAAATCTAAAATTAAAAAAAGTGAATTTCATTTAATTAAATCTTTTTCTAATAGTAAAAAAAAAGAAAAAAGAAAAAATGATATTCATATTATTTCTACTTTTTATCTTCCTAAAGTTAGTATTAATATTGATAAAAAAAATTATACTAGGAATAAATTTATTAGAAATAAAAATAAAAGTTATAGTGTTAAAAAAGAACATAAAATTTTTAGTAGTTTATCTAATATTAAAAGTGTTAATTTTGAAAGAAGAAAAAAAAATTTTTTACAAACTGAATTTAAAGATGATTTTTCTGGATTTATTTCTGAAAATAGTGATAGTAAAAATAAAAATATATCACTTTCTTCAAAAGATAAGAAAGATAAAATAAAATCAAAAATTAAAAAATTTAACAATTTATTTTTTAATGATATAAACAA